>Ga0070683_100001039_pt1 | contig 20833 bp, 14 predicted proteins | sample KBSC713LmetaG_FD_64662 | JGI IMG/M metagenome (GOLD analysis project Ga0070683, IMG submission 64662) | Corn rhizosphere microbial communities from Kellogg Biological Station, Michigan, USA - KBS C7.1-3L metaG | ecosystem: Host-associated > Plants > Roots > Rhizosphere ... | reverse complement strand
CCGGCGCCGTAGATGAGGTAGTCGCTGGCCATCCCACGCAGGAGCACGTCGTACCCGCGCACCGCGCACGACAGCGGCTCGATCAGCGCGGCGTCGGCCGGGTTGACCGTGTCCGGCAGGTGGAAGCAGTTGCGCGCCGGCACGGCTACGAACTCGGCCGCGCCGCCGGCCGTGGTCACCCCGATCGCCGCCCAGTTCTCGCAGAGGTTGCCCTTGCCGCGACGGCAGTAGTAACACCGTCCACAGTGCAGCGACGGGTCGACCGCGACCATGTCTCCGGTGGCCACGTAGTCAACGGAAGGGCCGACCGCGACCACCTCGCCGGCGAACTCATGCCCGGGCACGATCGGATACGCGGGTGCGAACTCGCCGTCGAGGATGTGCAGATCGGTGCCGCAGAGGCCGATCTCGGCTCGCCTTTGCCCGTTTGGTCGTGGGCGTATCGCCGGTGAACGCTGACGATACGGGAGATTTGCCGCCCCGGTCCGTGCCCGTACGAACACCCATGGCCGCCCGCTTCGTGTCCGCGGGATGACCGGCGCGGGCAGGAGCGGTGCCCGATCCAACGACATCGAATTGATTGCGGCCCGGTCACGGACTCTTGACGGACTCCCGCGGACCTGTCAACGATGTCAGTGGCTTCAGCGCAAACCAGCCGAGATCTGGGAGGCGACCCGTGCCGATCAGTAGCGTGCGCCCGCAACACGTCAGTTGCGATCCGATCGTTTTGAATACCAGCAGGTCAGCCCGGTGAAGGCGGTACCCCAGCTGCTCCCACCGAACCAGTTGGAGCATTTCTACCGGGGCGGCCGGCGGATCGCTGCGCTGCGTGGCGGGTCCGCTTCGCCCGGTATGAGCAGACCGGAAGAGTGGCTCGCGTCGATGACCACGATGTCATCGTCGGATACGCGCGGCCTGTCCCGGCTCGGCGACGGCTCGCTCCTGCGTGACGCGGTCCAGGCCGATCCCGAGGGCTGGCTCGGCCCGGCCCACGTGGCCCGCTTCGGCCCGTCGACCGAACTGCTGGTCAAGCTGCTCGACGCCGACCAGCGGCTGCCCGTCCACCTGCACCCGGACCGGGCCTTCGCCCGCGCGCACCTGTCGGCCGGGCACGGCAAGACCGAGGCCTGGTACGTGCTCGCCGCCGACCCCGGCGCCGCCGTCCACCTCGGCTTCGTCGAGCCGATGAGCGCCGAGCGGCTCCGGCGGCTCGTCGCCGACCGGGACGCCGACGCGCTCGTCGGCGCGCTGCACCGTCTGAGCGTCGCGCCCGGCGACGCGGTACTCGTCCCGGCCGGCACCCCGCACTGCATCGACCCCGGGATCTTCGTGCTCGAGCTGCAGGAGCCGACCGACTTCTCGATCCTGCTCGAGGCCCAGGACCTGCCGCTCGACCTCGATCAGGACGGGCACCTCGGGCTCGGCTACGAGACGGCGTTGCAAGCCGTACACCGTGACGCCACGGTGGATCTGGATAGCCTCGTCCGTCGTGGCCAGACAGCCGGCGACCTCATGCCGCCGGATGCGGCCGAGTTCTTCCGCCTTTCCAGCGGCGATGCACCGTACGAGCCAGGCTTCGCGGTGGTCGTGGTGATCGACGGCGACGGACGGTTCATCGCGGACGACGCCCCCGGCTTCACGGTGCAGCGCGGCGACGCCGTCGTGGTCGCGTTCGCCGCCGGCCGGTGGCGGATCGACGGAAGCGCCTGGGCCCTCGTGAGCCGGCCGCCCCTGCCATGACCGTCTTCGTCGGCGTCGACGTCGGGACCACGCGGATCAAGGCGGTCGCCATCGACCCCGCCGGCCGCGTGCGGCACGAGGCCGAGTCGCGCACGCCGTGGCTGGCCGGTGGCGTCGAGATCGACCCGGACGAGCTGGCCACGACCGCGGCCACGGTGGCCGCGAAGGCGGCCGGGGCCGGTCCGACGGCCGGTGTCGGGGTGACCGGCATGGCCGAGACCGGCGTCCTCGTCGACGGCCACGACCGCCCGCTCGCCCCGGGGATCGCCTGGCACGATCCGCGCGGCGACGTCGGCCGGATCGCCCGCGAGCTGGGCGAAGCCGCGTTCCGGCGCACAACCGGGCTGCCCCTGACGACGCTGCCGTCCCTCGGCAAGCTCTTGTTCTTGCAAAACCATTTCCCGCGTACCCGGGAAGCCCGGTCGTTCTACTCGGTCGGCGAGTGGGTGATCCGCCGGCTCGGCGGCCGGCCGGTGGCCGAGCTCTCGCTGGCCAGCCGCACCGGGCTGCTCGACCTGGCCGCCGTCCGGCCCTGGGACGCCGCGCTGGACCTGCTCAGGCGGCCGGGGCTGCTGCCCGAACTGGTCCTCGCCGGCACCTCGGCCGGCCTGGCGAGCGGTCCCGACGTGCCGGCCGTGCTGCGCGGCGCCGTCCTGACCGTGGCCGGCCACGACCACCAGGTCGCCGCGTACGCGACCGGGGCCGCGGTCGACGGCGCGCTGCTCGACTCGCTCGGTACGGCCGAGGCGCTCGTTCGCTTCTGCCGCGCGCCGGTCCGGCCGGCCGACGTCGACGCGCTCACCGCGGCCGGGCTGGCGATCGGCTGGGGCGTGGTCGCCGACCACCTGTGCATCCTGGCCGGGCTGAAGACCGGCCTGACCCTCGACCGGCTGGCCGTCGAGGCGGGGGCGAGCACGAACGAGGAGCGGGCGGCCCTGGCCACGCCGCGCTGGATGTCCACTGTGGACGAGGTCTGCGCGGCCGCCGACCGGATCCTCGTCGACGTCGAGCGGGTGGCCGGCCCGTCCCGGGAGGTCGTCGCGGCCGGCGGCTGGCTGGCCAACGGCGCGTTGCGGGCGGCCAAGCAGCGCCGGTTCCCGAGCCTGCGGATCACCGACGTGGCCGAGCCGGGCGCATACGGCGCCGCGCTCATGGCCCGCGCCGCCGCCGGCGAGGCCCCGATCGGCGCGGTGCCGCGGGAAGCGAGCGGCTCGTGGACCTGACCCTCGACCGGATCGCCGGGCCCGGCGGCACCTTCGCGATCCTCGCCATGGACCAGCGCGGCACGCTGCGCAGCATGCTCGACAAGGCCGGGCAGCCGACCGACGACGCCGCCCTGAGCGCCTTCAAGGTCGACGTGATCGGGGCGCTCTCGCCGTACGCGAGCGGGGTGCTGACCGACGTCGAATACGGCGTCGGGCCGGTCCGGGCGGCCGGGGCACTGCACGAGCGGTGCGGGCTGATCGTCGCGAGCGAGCGGTCACCGCAGCCGCGCACCGAGTACGACGCGGCCGGGCGGGGACCGCGGTTCGTGGCCGACCACGGCGGGGTGGCGCTGAAGTTCCTGGTGCGCTGGTGGCCCGACGCGGCCGGCACCGACCTCGACGTGATCCGCCGCGTGGTCGAGGACTGCCGCGCTCAGGGGATGCCGTCGGTCATCGAGCCGCTCGTCCGGCTGGCTCCCGAGGACGACGCCGCGGCCGGGCACCGGCTGGTGATCCGCTCGGCCGGGTTGCTCGCCGAGTTGCGGCCGGACCTGCTCAAGCTCGAGTGGCCGGGCGACGGCGCCGGCTGCGCCGAGCTCACCAAGGTGTGCGGCCCGGTGCCGTGGACCTTGCTGTCGGCCGGGGTCGCCTACGACGCGTTCGTCGAACGGACGCTGGTCGCGTTGGACGCCGGGGCCAGCGGCTACATCGCCGGCCGGGCGTTCTGGGGCGAGGCCGCGGCGCTGACCGGCGCCGAACGGCGGCAGTTCCTTCGGGAGGTCGCCGCGAAGCGGATGACCGATCTCAACGCCGCGATCGCCGGCCGTGGCCGGCCCTGGACGGGAGGTTGCAGGTACACATGAGTGAGCGTCAGCGAGCGAATCAGAAGGCTGAGCGTGTGTCAGAGCCTCATGGCGTCGGCGAGCGACGCGAGGCGGCGACATGAGCGAGGAGCCGGTGCTGAGTGCGACCGGGATCGTGAAGAACTACGGGCACGTGCGCGCCCTGCGCGGTGCGTCCTTCGCCGCGCACCAGGGTGAGGTGACGGCCCTGGTCGGCGACAACGGGGCCGGCAAGTCCACGCTCATCAAGATCCTGGCCGGGGTGGTCGTCCCCGACGAGGGCGGGCTCGCCATCGACGGGGAGAGCGTCTCGCTGTCCGGGCCGCAGGACGCCAAGCGGCGCGGCATCGAGACGGTGTACCAGGACCTCGCGCTCGCCCCCGACCTCGACGCGGCCGGCAACGTCTTCCTCGGCCGGGAGATCCGCCGCCTCGCCGTGCTGCACAACCACCCGGAGATGCGCCGGCGTACGGCCACCGCGTTCGCCGAACTCGGGGTCGGGCTCGTGCAGGATATGCGGGCGCCGGTCGCCACCTTCTCCGGCGGCCAGAAGCAGTCGGTCGCCATCGCCCGCGCCGCCATGTGGGCGACCAAGGCAATCATCATGGACGAGCCGACCGCCGCGCTCGGCGTCATCCAGACCGCTAGGGTGCTCGACCTCGTCAAGCGCATCCGGGACCGCGGCATCGCGGTCGTGTTCGTGTCCCACAACCTGCCGCAGGTCCTCGAGGTGGCCGACCGCATCGAGGTGCTGCGCCTCGGCGCTCGCGTCGCCCGCTTCCGCCAGGGCGAGTCCGACGTCGACCGCCTGATCGCCGCCATCTCCGGCGCCTACACCAACGAGGTCACGTCATGAGCGTTGGCAGGGCGCCGTGCGGCCTCTGGACTGACGCGACACGCCAACCAAGTTGCGCGTGGCGCGGAGGGAACACGGCGCTCAAGGTGCCCTGCAAACGCGACCAGGAGGAAGAATGAGCGTCGAGGAGCAGCAGGCGCCGGCCGAGTCCGAGAACGCCGTCACCCCGCGCGAACACATCGCGCGCGCGATTCTGCGCAACCCGACGATGATGACCCTGGCCGTGCTGATCGCCATCATCGTCGGGTTCTCGATCCTGGCCCCGGACACGTTCACCCAGAGCAGCAACTTCGTCCAGCTGGCCCAGAACGTGGCCATCCTGACCGTGGTCAGCGTCGGCACCACGTTCGTCATCATCACCGCCGGGGTCGACCTGTCGATCCCCAGCGGCATCGTGCTCGGCGAGGTCTTCTCCGTGCACGCCATGCAGCTCATCCACACCGGCGGCGGCAACACCGCGGCCGACGTCGAGGCCGACCACACGAAGGTCGGCTACATGCTCGCCGCGCTCGCCGGCGCGATCCTCGCCGGGCTCATCATCGGCACGATCAACGGCGTCGTCGTCGCGTACCTGAAGGTGCCGCCGCTCCTGGCCACCCTCGGCACGCTCGGGGCCGGGCTCGGGGCCGCGCTCATCCTGCAGGACGGGGTGAACACGGCCACGTACGCGCTCGACCCGGTCGGTCACGGCTCCCTGCTCGGCAGCGTGCCCAACCTCGTGCTGATCGCCCTGCTCGTGGTCATCGGCGGCTTCATCCTGCTGCACATGGCGGTCTTCGGCCGGCACACCTACGCCATCGGCTCCAACCCCGAGGCGGCCCGCCGGGCCGGTATCAACGTCGAGCGGCACCTGTTGAAGGTGTACCTGATCGGCGGCGTCTCCGCCGGCTTCGCCGGCTTCCTGTCCGTCGCGTACTTCAGTACGACCAGCATCGGCGGGCACTCGACCGACAACCTGCAAGCGATCACCGCCGTCGCGCTCGGGGGAACGAGCCTCTTCGGCGGGGTCGGTTCGATCATCGGAACGCTCATCGGCGTCTGGATCCCGGCCGTTCTGAAGAACGGCTTCGTCATCGTCGGGGTCCAGCCCTACTGGCAGGACGTCGCGGTGGGTCTCGTGCTCATCGTGGCGGTCTGGTTCGACCAGCTGCGGCGCCGTTCCCGCGACCGCGGCTAACAGTGGCTTTACACCCCACCACAGGAGGATTTTCCATGGCGCAGCGCAAAACCGCCGCGGGTCTGGCGACCGCCGTCGCCGGCCTGCTGCTCCTCGCCGCCTGCGGCAACGACAGTGGCGGCAGCGGCTCCACGTCCGGCAGCGGCAACGCCGACAGCGTCTCCGGCAAGAAGTTCGTGCTCATGGTCGGCGTCAAGGGCGACCCGTTCTACGTGTCCATGCAGTGCGGCGCGGAGGCCAAGGCCAAGGAGCTCGGGGTCACCCTGCAGGTCCAAGGGCCCGACAAGTTCGACGCCACGCTGCAGAACCCGCTGCTCGACGCCGTCGCCGCGGCCCGCCCGGCGGCCCTGCTGGTCGCGCCCAACGACGTGAAGGCCTCGGCCCCGCCGCTCAAGCGCATCCAGCAGTCCGGCAGTAAGGTCGTGCTCGTCGACACCACGGTCGACGACACCTCGATCGGCGTGTCCCGCATCGCCACCGACAACAAGCTCGGCGGCTCCAAGGCGGCCGAGGCGCTCAACCAGCTCCTCAACGGGGCCAAGGGCAAGGTCCTGGTCATCTCGACCGACCCGGGCGTGTCCTCTGTGGACGCTCGGGTGGCCGGCTTCGAGGAGGCCATCAAGACCAAGTTCACGAACTTCACCCTGGCCACGGCGACGCAGTACTCGCACAACTCGCCACAGACGGCCGCCCAGATCGTCCAGGCGTCCCTGCAGGCCAACCCGGACATCGTCGGCGTCTTCGCGACCAACCTGTTCTCCGCGCAGGGCACCGCGACCGGCGTCCGGGCGGCCGGCAAGGGCAACCAGGTCAAGGTCGTCGGCTTCGACGCCGGCCCGGACCAGATCAAGCAGCTCCAGGCGGGCGACGTGCAGGCGCTTGTCGCGCAGAAGCCCTACGACATCGGCTTCCAGGGTGTCGAGCAGGCGGCCAATTCGCTCACCGGCAAGTCGGTCACCGCGACCATCAACACCGAGTCCCTGATCGTCACCAAGGACAACCTCAACCAGCCCGACGTCAACAAGTACATCTACAAGGACAAGTGCTGAATGTCTGAACAGCCCGTCGAGGTGAGCCGGCTCGGAGTGATCCGCCGGCTCACCCGGCTGGCCGACGCCGACGGCTTCTTCTGCGTCGCCGCGCTCGACCACCCGGAGAACTACCTGGCGCTCTTCGACACGGACGTCGGCAGGGTGCCGCACGCCACCGTCGTCGCGTCGAAGCTCGAGCTGGCCGCCACCTTGGCCGGCCACGCCTCGGCGCTGTTGCTGGACCCGGTGTGGTCGCTCGGTCAGGCCATCGCCACCGGGGTCCTCCCCGGCGACGTCGGCGTCATCGCGCCGATCGAGATGCTGTCGTACGAGCCGGAGCACGCCCCCGGGTGGGGCGTGGCTCCGGTGCTGCGTCCCGGCTGGACGCCGGCCATGATGGCCCGGCTCGGCGTCGACGGGGTGAAGCTGATCCTCTTCTACCGCACCGAGCTGGCCGAGGCGGCGGCCGCCCAGCGCAAGCTCGTCGCCGAGCTCGCGCGCGACTGCCACGACGACGATCTGCCGCTGGTCATCGAGCCGATCTGGTATCCGCTGGACGGCGAGGACCCGGCCGACGACGCCGTCCAGCAGCGGCGGGTGCGGGCCATCGTCGACTCGGCCGCCGAGTTCGCCGGGCTCGGCGCCGACATCCTCAAGGTGCAGTTCCCCGGCGCCGTCGGGTCGGCCGCCGGACGGGCCTCGGCGACCGCCGCGGCCCGCGACCTCGACGCCGGACTGGACGTCCCCTGGGTGCTGCTCAGCGAGGGTGCGGGTTTCGAGGCTTTCGCCGTACAAATGCAAATCGTGGCAAAGGCGGGGGCCAGCGGGTATATCGCCGGCCGGGCGGTCTGGGGCGACGCGGTCGGCGACCTTCCTGACGACGTGCGGCGGGCCGGGCTGGCGCGGGCGGCCGAGCGGCTGGCGACGCTCAACGAGATCGTGCGCCGGCACGGGAAACCGTGGACCAGCCACGCCCCGCGACCGGCGATCGCTACAGTGGCGACGGCGCTGTCGCCGACCTGGTACACCTCCTACGGAGCGTAGAAACCTTGCTCATCGCGACCCCGAACATCACCATCGACCGGACCGTCCGGCTGCCCGAACTGCGGCCGGGCAGCGTGCTGCGGCCCTCGCGGGCGCTCGCCACGGCCGGCGGCAAGGGGGTCAACGTCGCGCGGGTCGGGGCCGCGTTCGGCCGGCGGGCGACGCTGGTCGGCTTCGCGCCGGACGTCGACGCGGTCGTCCTGGACCGGCTGTTCGCGGCCGAACCGCTCGACTTCGTCGGGCTGCCGGTCCGCGGCGAGGCCCGGATCGCGACCATCTACCTCGAGGACTCGGGGCGGGTGACCGTCCTCAACGAGCCCGGCCCGGAGATCTCGGCCGGCGCCTGGCGGCGCTACGCCGACCTGATCGCCGAGGAGCTGGGCTCGGGGCAGTACAAGACGCTGGTCTGCTCGGGCAGCCTTCCACCGGGCGTGCCGGACGACGGGTACGGCCAACTCGTCGCGATCGGGCGTAGGGCCGGCGTGCAAGTGGTCGTGGACGCGGCCCGGTCGGCCCTGGCGGCGGCGCTGCCGTTCGGGCCGGACGTGGTGACGCCCAACTTGGCCGAGGCTGACGGCGTGCTGAGCGGTCACGCCGATGAGCCGGTCGCCGACTCCGGGCCGGAGGTGCCGCTACGGGCCTGCGCGGCCGTCCGGCACCTGTGCGAGCGCGGCGCAACGGCCGCGGCGGTGACCGCCGGGGCCGCCGGCAGCGCATTCGGCACTGCGGAGCGGGTTGTCTGGGTGCCCACGGTCCCCGTCGAGGTGGTCAACCCGATCGGGGCCGGCGACTCGTTCGTCGGCGGGCTGGTCGAGGCCCTCGAGTCGGGTCTTGCGGCGGCGGAGGCGGTGGTGTTCGCGGTGGCCACCGCGACCGCGTCGGTCGAGCAGGAACTGGCCGGTGGGGTCGATCCGGCGCGGGCCCGGGAACTGGCCGCGCGGCTGGCCGGCACCGCCCGCACCGAGGAGGATCTGCGCGCCCGTGACTAAGCGGCCGACGATCCGGGATGTCTCGCGCCTGGCCGGGGTGAGCGCGAAGACCGTCTCGCGGGTGGTCAACGACGACCCGGCGGTCGCCGCGGGTACGGCCGAGAGGGTCCAGGCGGCGATCCGCGAGCTCGGCTTCTACCCCAACCCGGCGGCCCGGTCGCTGCGGGTCGGCCGGGACGACGCGATCGGCCTGGTCGTCGAGAACATCGCCGACCCGTTCATGGCCGAGCTGACCAGCGGGGTCGACGAGGTCGCCCGCGAGCGTGGGATGTTCGTGGTGGTCACCAGCTCCGGCTACGCCCCGGAGAACGAACGGGCGGTGGTGCGCGGGCTGGCCAACCGCAGCGTCGCCGGGCTCATCATCACCCCGACCTCCGGCGACCACTCGTACCTGGGCCAGCCGCCGTTCCGCTTCCCGACGGTGTTCGTCGACCGGCCGCCGATCCAGCACGACTCGGACACCGTGCTGGTCGACAACGAGGGCGGCGCCAAGCTGGCCACCGAGCACATCATCAAGCACGGGCACCGGCGCATCGCCTTCGTCGGCGACCGGCTGCACGTGTACACGACGCGCCTGCGCTACCAGGGCTTCCGGGCCGCGCTCGCGGAGGCCGGCATCCCGATCGACGAGCGGCTCATCCGCATCGACGCGCTCGGCGCCGACCACTCGACGGCCACGATGATGGCGCTGCTCGAGTCGGAGGCCCAGCTGACCGCGGTCATCTCGGCCAACTCGCGCAGCACGCTCGGCGTGGTGCGCGCCCTGCACCTGCGCGAGCGGACCGACGTCGCGCACGTGAGCTTCGACGACTTCCAGGGCGCGGACTCGCTCAACCCGCCGGTGACGGCGATCTCGCAGGAGCCGACCCAGCTCGGGCGGCAGTCGGCCGAGCTGCTGTTCGACCGGATCAACGGCGAGTCGGGCCCGCCCCGGCGGGTGGTGCTGCCGTTGAAGCTCATCGTGCGGGGCTCCGGGGAGCTGCCCCCGCGCTGACGCTTGCGCTGGCCCCGGGCCTCGTCGGGGAGCTATATGTTCCGAGAACGTGATGCGTGTCAGGACATCATGAGGTCGCCAGGCGCATCAACTTCTCACCACTGACATGCCCTTCGGCGGCAACCGAGTTGGCCCCTCGGAGCCCGTCCGCGCCTGAACGGTCACCTGCGAAGGAGTGCCAATTGGTGAGGCCACCGCTTCGCCTGCGAAGCGGTGGCCTCACCGTGGGGGTGTTGGGCGGGGTCTAAAAAGCGTTACGGGTAGCTGACCACGTTCACCGGCACCGTGCTGGTGCCTTGCGCGGCGCCGCCGGTGTTGTTGATGACGTGGCTGATCACGCCCACGCCACCCAGTGACACCGTCAGCAGGTCATGGAACCGGACATTTGCGTTGGTCGGCGCCTCGAAGCCGCGGTCGGCGACCACCGCCGGGTTGGTGCTGAAGTTGCAGTAGCTGCCCATGCCCCACGCCTCGTGGCTGGTGACCGTGTCGGCTACCTTGTAGGCGGCGTAGCCGTTGGCGCCGGAGCGCCAGGCGGCGTTGCTCGGCGGGTCGTAGGGCATCTCGTTCTGCAGGAAGATGGCCCGTCCGCCGTTGCCGTTCCACATCACCTCGTACTTCTGGTAGTGCTCGACGAACAGCCCGTAGGCCATCACGTTGGCGCCGTTGACGATCAGGCCGGTGTCGGCGGTGTTCACCGTCCAGCCGACGCCCGAGCCGTGGTCGGCCCGCCAGGCCCAGATGTGGTCGATGAGCGTGTTGTTGCTGTTGACCACGAGGCTGTTGGTGGCCTTGCCGGGGCCGGCGCCGCCGATGCGGAAGAACACATCCTGAACCGACGGCGGGTTGGCCGAGTGGCCGGCCGAGGCGCCGCTCGGGCCGATCGTGAGGAGCGTGTTGGAGTTGACCGTGCCGGCGTCGAAGAGCAGGCCGGCGATCTTCACGCCGTCGACGTCGCCCACGGCCATCGCGTTGACCCCGTTGTCCGGGATGATCGTCGCGTAGCCGAGGCCGAGCACGACGGTGTTGGCCCGGTTGACGTTGACGGTCTGGTTGACGTGGTAGATGCCCGGCGTGAAGAGCAGGTTCAGGCCCTGGGCGAGCGCCTGGTTGAGCGTCGCCGCGCTGTCACCCGGGTGGGCTACGTAGAACTGGCTCAGCGGGATCGAGGAGCCGGCGGTGTTGCCGTTGGCCCACGTGACGCCCGAGGAGTTGGTGCGCATCGACGGGACGAACACGTTGTAGTTGCCGGCGTTGTCGAGGTACAGGTACGGCTTCTCGCGCGTGACCGGGCTCTGCGCGATCGTCGTGTACGGCGGGTTGGGGAAGGTGTTCCCCGGGGCGCCGACGACGCCGGAGAACGTCATGTTCCACACGCCGTTGACCCAGCCGCCGACCTGGCTGTCGCGGGTGAACCACTGCTGCTGCGAGTACGGGCCGACCGAGCCGGAGATCCGGCTGTCGGCGATGTAGCCGCCGCTCGCCCAGCCGTAGCCGTTCGGGGCCAGGTTCAGATCGCCGTGCACGTCGATCCGGCGGAACGGCGCCGCCTGGGCGACCGCCCAGCGCTGGAAGCCGGCCGACGGGTAGATCGAGAAGTTCTCGGCCGAACGCCAGAAGTTCTGCGTGGCGTTGCCGCCGAACCAGCCCGCGTCGACGGTGACGTCACCGTTGATGCGGACGTCGTCCGGGTTCTGCCCGAGGCCGATGATCGACGTGTAGAACCCGATCTGCGCGTTAAAGCCGCTGTACGTGCCGGGCTTGAACGCGAGGACGTAGCGCTGGGTGCCGAACTGGTTGCTCTCCATCTGCGAGAAGATCGCGTCGACCTGGCTCTGGATGGTCGCGCCGGACATCGACGGGTCGAACACCTTCACGTTGGCGCCGAGCGAGCCGCCGCCGGGCAGCTGTGAGCCGGTCGGCGTAGGCGTCGGGGTCGGCGACGTCGTCGTCGGCGGGGTCGATCCAGTGTGGACGGTGACCTCCCACAGCGAGTAGCCGTACTGGGTCGCGCGGGCCGTGCCGTTGACCCGCAGGTAGCGCCCGGAGCCCGAGACGTTCAGCGTCTGCACGCCGCCGGTGCTGGTCGTGGTGCTGTAGATGGTCGTCCAACTCGTCGCGTTGTCCGACACCTGGACCTGGAACGCGGTGGCGTAGGCGGCCTCCCAGTTGAGGATGACCTGGCACACCGACTGCGTGGAGCCGAGGTCGATCTGCAGCCACTGCGGGTCGCTGAACGCGCTCGACCAGCGGGTGCCGGTGTTGCCGTCGACCGCGTTGCTCGCCGGGGTACCGGCGTTCTCGGTCGACGACGCGGTCGCCGGGCGGCCCTGGGCGGCGTTCGTCGTGCCGCATGTCGTGGTCGCGCCGGTGTCGCCGTAGACCTGCAACTCCCACAGCGAATACCCGTAGGCGGTGGCCCGCTGGGTGCCGTTCATGCGCACGTACCGGCCGGAGCCGGTCACGTTCAACGTCTGCACACCGCCGGTGCCGGTGGTCGTCGAGTAGATGGTGGTCCACGTGGTGCCGTTGGCCGAGGTCTGGATCTGGAACGCGCGGGCGTACGCGGACTCCCAGTTGAGCACGACCTGGGAGATGCTTGCGGTCACGCCGAGGTCGACCTGCAGCCACTGCGGGTCCGCGAAGGCGGAGGACCAGCGTGTGCCGGTGTTGCCGTCGGTGGCGTTGCTCGCCGGTGTGCCGGCGTTCTCGGTCGACGAGGCGGTCGTCGGCTTGCCTTGCGACAACAGCGTGGTCGCCGCGTTTGCCGGCAACAACGTGTACACGAAGTAGCCGGTCAGGATGGTCAGTACGGCGCCGGCCGAGAGGAAGAGTCGGGTGCGTCTCGACCTGCGCGAGGGGATGGGGTGTTCGAGGGCGGCGTCCATGGCATCTCCGTGATGGGGCGGCGGGGGAGAGCGCTCTCCAGTGAGGTTCGTCTCTGTAACAAGCTCGTGTCAAGGACACGTTTTGATTACGGAAGATCAACTCCACGGTCTGAACAAAGTACAAGTGCGCTGGCCAGCGTATTTGTTGCCGGCGTAGATTTTTCGTTATCCGTGGACCGCTCGGCCGTCGCCTAGGACAGGTCGAGCTGGCGGACCGTCACGGTCACCGGCTCGCCGTGAAGCGCGAGCGTCAGGCTGCACAACGGGCGGGTGCCCGGGTAGCGGATGCGGCTTCCAGACCGCGACGTCATCGGGAGCGACAGCTGGCACGGCTTCGGGAGCAGTCGCTTGGCGTTACCGCCGACGACGTTCACCCACTCGCCGATCGCGTCGTTGATGTCGGCCTCGACAACCGCCGCCGGCTCGAGGTCGAGCATGGCGGCGGCGATGGTCGCGGCGGCCGCCTCGGTCATGCTGATGATCACGTGGCCGTCCCACGCGCCGGTAAGCGAGATGGACGCCACCACGTCGAGCGGACCCGGATCGTCGATGCGCGTCGGCGGTTCACCGCCGGGCCGGCCGAAGTAGACGATCCACGACTCGGAGACGAGGCCGAAGAGGGACTCGGCGTCCAGCGCGATGGTGGTCGGATGGAAGTCCACCTGCACCTTCACACCGTACCCACTGGGGAGGTGGCGGCGGTGACCTTCCTGAGATGTCATCGTTGCCTCGCCGGTCCTGACTTGTCGGTGGTTGGCGGTCATCCTGAAGACGTGGAGAGCCCGGCCGTGGCCGTCGTGATCCCGGCCCGCAACGAGGTGCGGCGCATCGGGGCGACGGTCGCCGCGGCCTCCCGGATCGACGGCGTCGACCTCGTGGTGGTGGCCGATGACGGCTCCACCGACCGGACCCGCGACCTCGCCGCACACGCGGGCGCGGTCGTGGTCAGCCATTACCGGCGGCAGGGCAAGGCGGCGGCGATGGTGCTCGGCGCCTCGGCCGTCGCCGCCGTGGACGCGCACGAGCACCGGCCGTCGCGGCATCTGCTGTTCCTGGACGCCGACCTGGGTGACTCGGCGGCCGGCGCGGAGGCGCTCGTCGGCCTGGTGCGCGCCGGTGACGCCGACATGACGATCGCCGTCCTGCCGCCGTCCACGACCGCTGGCGGTGGGCACGGCTTTGTCGTCCGGCTGGCGCGGCGCGGGGTGGTGCGGCTGGCCGGGTTCGAGCCGACCCAGCCGCTGTCCGGGCAGCGCTGCCTGACTCGGGCCGCGTTCGACGCCGCCCGGCCGCTGGCGCCCGGATTCGGGGTCGAGACCGGGCTGACGATCGACCTGGTGCGCAAGGGCTTCCGGGTCGCCGAGGTGCCCGTCGCGTTGCGGCACCGGGTGACCGGCCGCGATATCGGGGCGCAGGTGCACCGGGGCGTGCAGTACGTGCACGTCGCTCGGGCGCTCGCGATCCGCTGGCTCGGTTAAGCGCTCGGCCGGAGCGCGAGCGTCAGGGGTACGGCGAGCGTCATCGCCATCGCCGGGACGGTCGCCCCGGAGTCGTTGACCAGCAACCCGATCGTGGCCGCCACGAGCGCCGCCGCGACCATCGGCTTGAGTTCGCCGAACGTCCCCCGGCGCACCAGCACCAGGACGGCCACCAGCGCCACCGGCACCAGCAGCGCCAAGGGGTTGTCGGTGAACGAGTGCAGGTTGGTGCTCGCCTTGCGCCAGAGCACATCCGTGGCGCGGCCGTCGACCAGCTGCTGGACAAACGCGCCGAGGTGCGAGCGGGCGTCCGGCGCCCGGCGCCAGTCGAGCGTGGCGATCGCCGCCAGCACGGCCAGCGCACCGCCGCCGACGAGCGCGAGCCGGGCCACGGTCACCCGTACGCCGGCCGTCCACAGGGCCAGCAACGCGAACGCCGGGGCGAGCGCGAGCACGCCGCCGACGTCGGCGCCGAGCCCCGGCCAGCCCTCGACACCCACCGCGACCGCGCCGATGAGGGCGACGGCCAGCGCACCGGGCTTGGGCTTGACGTGCTGCGTGACGAGGAACGCGCTGACCAGGCCGGCGACCGCGAAGACGGCGAACGTGCTGTTGCCGAAGCCGTAGAAGCGGCCGGCGATGAGCGGCGACTGCCCGTACAGGCTGCACATCTGCAGCCGGGAGCCGGTGGCCGCGTCGGCGACGAGGACGAGCGCGGTGAGCGGGGCGAGCAGGCGCGGCCCGAGCGGGGTCAGGACGGCGGCCGTGCCGGCCACCAGTCCCAGCAGGACCAGCCGCGGGTGGTTCGCGTCCCACCACGGGACGAGGTTGACGAGGAACGTGGCGACCGGCACGGCGGCCAGTCCCGACGCGAGCCGGCGCACCGGCCGGCCGCGTAGCGCCAGCCCGGCGAGGGCCAGCAGGGCGATCGCGTACCCGGCGAAGAACGGCACCAGCAGGTCGCGCTGGACGTCGGCGGCGGTGGACCAGCCACGAAGGTCGGCGACCCCCATGGGCGTCGTGTTCGAGTGCACCGCCGAGCCGACCATCGGGCCGGTCGGTGGCACCCCGAGCGCCTCCACAATGGTCGGGGTCAGGTCGGTCAGCTGGACCAGACCGGGCTGGCGGGTCGAGGGCGTGTCGAGCCGACCGGCCGCGAAATGCGGGCCGGTGGCGAGCACCACGTGTAGTTGCGCGGTGGTACCGCGATCAGCCAGGCCGGCCACGATGACGGCGGCGTGGGCCGGCGCTGCGGCCAGGACCGCGGCGACGGTCTCGTCCACCGTGGACGCTCCGGCGTCCACAATGGTGAGTGGGCAGCGGCCGAGCGTCTCGGCGGTGACCGTGTCCTCGACGGCGGCCGCGACCCGGCCCTCGGCGTCGACGAGCGCGAGCGCCGCGCCCGGCCCGATCGCCGTGGCACAGCCGGCGCGGGCGGCCGACGTCGCGAGCAATCCGAACGAGCCGCCCGAGTGGCGGTTGGCGTCGGCGATCGCGGTGAAGCCGGCGACGTGCGCGTGACCGTGCTCGTCCAGTTCAAATTGCGGAAAACAATCGGCCGTGGACCGGGCGCCGGCCCCGAGGGTCAGCCAGCCAGCGGCCGCGCACGTGGTGGTCGGCCCGGTGCGCACGGACAGAGCGGCGGACGCGCCGGTGCCGAGCAGCCGCCACAGGGCCGGGGTCGCGGTGGGGGACAGGTCGGCGGCGGTCAACCCGGGTGCGCCGATGACGATGACCGGTCCGGCGGTGTCGGCGCCGGCGTGGGCCGGGGACGCGATGGCGGGGAGCAGCGCCGTCGCGGCGAGGAGTATCGTCACGAGGCGCCGCCGCATCGTCCCATCGTCCGCGCCCGACCTCCTTCGTAAGTCTCCTTCAGGTCGCGGTTTTGCGTCCGATTGGGACGACGAGGACCGAGGGCAGAGGAGGACGCAGATTTCCCGTCTGTTGTTTCTCTTCGCGCCCGCGGCCCGCCTGGTCGGGCGTCTGCGTTACGCCCAGAAATTCGTCGCCGTCGGCCTGGTGCTCGTCGTGCCGCTGGGGTTCGTCGCCGCCGCGTACGTCGACCTGCAGCGGCGCGTGGTCGCGTTCAGCTCGGCCGAGCTACGCGGCATCGAATACATGGCGCCCCTGGTCAACCTGACCGCGCGGGTCGTCGAGGAGCGGCACCGCAGCCTGACCGCGCCGAACGAGCCGCGGCTCGACGTGGACGCCGACCTGGACGCGGTGGACCGGATCAACGGGCGTGACGGCATCCAGTTGCAGGCGAACGACAGCTGGCGGGTGGCCCGGGCGCTCGTGGTCACCGCGGTTACCTCAACGGCCAACCCGGAGGTGCGCTTCCGCGAGTACAACACGGCGACGGACGCGCTGCTGGGCATGATCGTGCTGATCGGCGATCACTCCAACCTGACGCTCGACCCCGATCTCGACACGTACTACCTGATGGACGCGCTGCAGTTCCGGCTCCCGGTGGTCCTGGACACGGCCGGGCGGGCGGTCGACCGCATCGCCATGGGCAAGGGCAGCCCAGTCGACGAGGCCACCGACATCCTGATCGACCTCGGCCTCTACAACGGCGTCCTGAGCAGCGCCCGGTCCCTGACCGCGCACGGCGTGCAGACGGTGGCCGCGACGACCGCCGACCCGGCCATCCGGTCGCTGATCACCGCGCATTTCGCCGACTTCGACCGGTCGATCTCCGAGCTCAGCGACGGGCTGACCGAGGTGGTGCGCAAGCGCAGCCTGACCAACTTCCGGGCCGGCGCCGGCGAGAACCTGCGCGAGATCGTGGTGGCGTTCGCCGAAAGCGCGTCGAACAGCTTGTGGAACCTGCTGCAGGCGCGCATCGACCGGTACAACGAGAAGGCCCATGACGTCGAGATCACCGCGGCGCTGGCCGGGGTCGTCGCGGTGTATCTGTTCGTCGGCTTCTATCTGTCGGTATCGCGACCGATACGGCGCATCGTCGACACGCTGCACGCGGTCGGAGCCGGCGACCTCGACCGGCGGGTCAGTGTGGACACCCGCGACGAGCTCAACTTCGTCGCCGATGCGCTCAACTCGTCGATCGCGCAGACCAAGGTGGTCACCGAGCGACTGGCCATCCAGGCGACCTACGACACGCTGACCAACCTGCCCAACCGCCAGCTCGCGCTGGACCGGCTCAAGCAGTCGCTCATGCGGACCCACCGGAGCGGGACGCTGACCGCCGTGTACTTCATCGACCTCGACCGCTTCAAGGTGGTCAACGACTCGTTCGGGCACGAGATGGGCGACGAGGTGCTGTGTACCGTCGCCGAGCGGCTGCGGCACCTGGTGCGGGGCACCGATACGGTGGCCCGGCTGGCCGGGGACGAGTTCGTCGCGATCTGCGAGGACGTGCGGACGATCCAGGCCGCGGTCGACCTCGGCGATCGGGTGATCGCCGAGCTCAGCAAGCCGATCTACACGAAGTCCGGCCGGCCGGCCGCGGTCGGCGCCAGCATCGGGATCTGCTTCGCCACGGCCGGGCACACGCTCACCCCGGACGACGTCATCCGCGACGCCGACCTCGCCATGTACCGGGCCAAGCAGCGCGGCCGGGGCCGGGTCGAGATCTTCGACGACGAGTTGCGCGCGACGGTCGAGCACCGGCTGCACACCGAGGACGAGCTGCGGGTCGCGATCGCCGACGGGCAACTGCGGGTGCACTACCAGCCGGTCCTGAGCGCCGAGACGCGCCAGACGGTCGGCTTCGAGGCGCTCGTGCGCTGGCAGCACCCGAGCCGGGGCCTGCTGCCGCCGGCCGAGTTCATCGACGTGGCCGAGGAGTCCGGGCTGATCATCCAGCTCGGCGCGATTGTGCTGGCCGAGGCCTGCCGGCAGGCCGTGGAGTGGCGTGCGCAGCCGGGCTTCGAGCAGTTGCGGATGGCCGTCAACGTGTCGGCTGCGCAGTTCGAGCATGGTTTCCTGGCTTCTGCCCTGGCCGGCGTACTGGCCGAGACCGGCCTCGACCCGTCGGCGCTGTGGCTGGAGCTGACCGAGCGCAGCATTCTCAACGACGTCGAGGCGGTGCGCGCGACGCTGGCCGACGTGCGCCGGCTGGGCGTCCACCTGGCCATCGACGACTTCGGCACCGGGTACTCGTCGCTGACCCATCTGCGGCGCTTCCCGGTCGAGGCGCTCAAGGTCGACCGGTCCTTCGTCGCGGGGCTGGGCCAGGACCCGGAGAACGACGCGATCGTCGCGATGATCCTCGGACTGGCCAAGACGCTCGGCCTGCGCGGGGTGGCCGAGGGCGTCGAGGACGAGCGGCAGTTCGAGCTGCTGCGGCAACTGGGGTGCACCGAGGTGCAGGGGTTCCTGTTCGGCAAGCCGGTGCCGCCGGCCGAGGCCCTGCGGGCCACGCTCGCCTTCACCGGTGGTTCGTAGGCTCGTCCTCGGCTCCACATCGCCGTTGATCGTGGGGGCGTTTTGTCGCCAGGGCAGCACATCGCCCCCACGATCAACTTCGAGTGCGACGGAATAGCGGCCGATCGACCACCGTCCATGGTGGACATGGGTGGACGTGGTTGACGTGGTTGACGGATGAGTTGTCGGACGTTTTGGCTTGTCCAACCGGAGGTGTGAGCGTCGACACATCGCGGTGTCGTCGCCACAAGTGCCTCATCCGCACGAACGATGGCCCTCCTTGGCTTATGTACGGCCAAAAACCAGCCGAGGCTGAGCCGGCTCTCAGGAACCCCTAGGGGTTGTCCTCCTACTGGAACCGCAGGGGAAGGTGTTCGGATTCATGATGCGCGAGCCCAGTGGGTTGAGCGAGCATGTTGACGACGACACTTACCTTCGGGGGGCTCACCATGACCAGGTCCGTCGCCAACGTGATATCGGGGCGCTGGATTAAGTACGCCTTCATTGTCTTCTGGCTCGCCATCGTCGCCGTCGCCGGACCGCTGTCCGGCAAGCTGTCCGGCGTCGAGAAGAACGATGCCAAGTCCTGGCTACCGGGCGGCGCGGAGTCGGTCCAGGTGCTCGACGTCCAGTCGAGCTTCACGTCGCCGAACACGATCCCGGCCGTCATCGTCTACGAGCGCACGTCCGGGCTCACCCCGGCCGACTTGCAGAAGCTCAAGGACGACGCGACCGCGTTCGGGCAGACGGCCAACCTGGACGGGAAGGTCACCGGGCCGATCCCGACGGCCGACAACCAGGCGGCTCAGATCATCGTCCCGCTCGACCTCGGCACCGACGGCTGGAACAAGGCCGGCGACATGGTGAAGGACCTGCGCGGCATCGCCGAGAAGAACGCCAACGGCCTGACCGTCCACGTCGCCGGCCCGGCCGGGCAGGCGGCCGACTCGAGCAAGGCGTTCGAAGGCATCGACAGCACGTTGCTGTTCGGCACGGTCGCGGTCGTGGTGGTCATCCTGCTGTTCACCTACCGCAGTCCGGTGCTCTGGATACTGCCCGTGGTGTCCTCCGGCGTCGCCCTGGTCGTCGCCCAGGCGGTCATCTACCTGCTGGCCAAGCACGCCGGGCTGACGGTCAACGCACAGAGTGCGGGCATCCTGACCGTGCTGGTGTTCGGGGCCGGCACGGACTACGCGCTGCTGCTCGTCGCCCGATACCGGGAAGAGTTGCGCCGTCACGAGGACCGGCACGCGGCGATGGCCGAGGCGCTGCACCGCGCCGGGCCGGCCATCATCGCCAGCGCCGCGACCGTCGTGCTCGGCATGCTGTGCCTGCTCTTCGCCGAGACCAACTCGACCAAGGGCCTCGGCCCGGTCGCCGCGATCGGCATCGTCGTCGGGCTGGCCGTGATGCTCACGCTGCTGCCGGTCCTGCTCACGCTCTGCGGGCGCTGGATCTTCTGGCCGCAGCGGCCGCGCTTCGGCACGCCCGAGCCGACGACGACCGGGCTGTGGGCCCGCGTCGGCACCCGGATCGGCCACCGCCCGCGCGCCGTGTGGATCGTCACCGCGCTCGTGCTGGTCGCCTGCGCGGTCGGCATCACCCAACTCAGCGCGACCGGGCTCACCAACGCCGAGTCGTTCCGCGGCCACCCCGACTCGGTGGTCGGCGAGAACGTGCTCAACGCGCACCACGCGGGCGCGGCCGGGGCGCCGGTCTACGTCATCAGCAAGGCGGCCAAGGGCGACGAGGTGCGCACCGCCTTCGCCGGCTCGGCCGGCATCGACCCGCAGTCGGTCTCCCCGCCGGTGGTGCGCGGCGACTACGCCTTCATGCAGGGCACGCTGGTCGACCCGTCGGACAGCCAGGCGGCCTACGACACCGTGGACCGGATCCGTGACCGGGTGCATGTGGTGGCCGACGCGGACGCCAAGGTCGGTGGCACGAGTGCCATCAACCTCGATGTCCAACGAGCCGCCAAGCATGACCGGAACCTCATCATTCCGGTTGTCCTGGCCGTCGTCCTGGTCATCCTGGTCCTGCTGCTGCGCTCGCTGATCGCGCCGGTCCTCCTCATCGCGACCGTGGTGCTCTCGTTCGGAGCGGCCCTCGGGGTGAGCGCACTGGTGTTCAAGTACCTCTTCGGCTACGGCGGTGCCGATACGTCGTTCCCGCTGTTCGTGTTCGTGTTCCTGGTCGC
>Ga0070683_100001037_pt1 | contig 20871 bp, 23 predicted proteins | sample KBSC713LmetaG_FD_64662 | JGI IMG/M metagenome (GOLD analysis project Ga0070683, IMG submission 64662) | Corn rhizosphere microbial communities from Kellogg Biological Station, Michigan, USA - KBS C7.1-3L metaG | ecosystem: Host-associated > Plants > Roots > Rhizosphere ... | reverse complement strand
CTGAACGGCCAGAAGAACTGGATCTCGTACGCCACGGTCGCCGACCACCAGCTGGTGGTCGCCAAGACCGATCCCGAGGCCGGTCACAAGGGAATGACCGCGTTCGTGGTCGAGCGCGAGTGGCCGGGCGTGACCACGCGCGAGACCGAGAACAAGCTCGGCGTCTGGGCCGGCTCGACCGGGGAGCTCTTCTTCGAGAACGTCGAGGTCCCGGACGAGAACCGCCTCGGCGAGGAGGGTCAGGGCTTCGAGATCGCGATGCACTCGCTCGACCAGGGCCGGTTCACCGTCGCCGCCGGCGCGTGCGGCGTGATCCGCGCCTGCCTCGAGCGCTCGGTGGAGTACGCCCGCGAGCGGGAGACGTTCGGCCAGTCGATCGGCCGCTACCAGTTCGTCCAGGACATGATCGCGAAGATGGTGCTCGGCTACGAGACGTCGAAGCTGCTCGTCATGCAGGCCGCGTGGATGAAGAACGAGCACAAGCGGAACACGCGCGAGACCTCACTGGCCAAGTGGCACGCGACCGAGTCGGCCCTCGATGCCGCGAACATGGCGATCCAGGTGCACGGCTCGTACGGCTTCTCGGCCGAGTACGGGATCGAGCGGTACTTCCGCAACGCCCGCGCCCCGATCATCTACGAGGGCACCACCCAGATCCACAAGATGCTGCAGGCCGAGCACGCCCTCGGCTATCGACACCTGAACGGCCACACCGGCGAGATGTCACCGCTGGTCGCCTGGGGCCCGGCGTTGTCCAGGGTCTGACCCCGCAGGCAGAACTCGCTTCGCTTCTTTGGGGACAGTCCCCACCGAGACGGTCCCTACTTCCTACTCCTCTCCGTGAAAGTAGTCGAGCTCGGCGTTCTCGTCGAGGATCTTGCCGATCCCGGCGCCCCACAGGCCGACCTTGCCGCTGTCCGGGTAGAAGGCGACGTCTCCCGGCGTGTCCCGGTCGGAGGAGACGACGAGCAGGCGCACCGGCTGCTCGGTGTCGTTGCGAACCGAGTGGGCACCCTCCGGGCCGCGCTTGAAGAGGACGACGTCGCCCGTCGCCAACCGCCGTTCGCCGCTCGGGTCGCGGAGCGTCGGCTCGCCGGAGAGCACGATCAGCAGCTCCTCCTGCACGACGTGCCAGTGGTACGGAAAGGTCTTCTGGCCGGGCGCGAGCTCGTAGAGGCTGGCGCCGATCTGCGTCGCGCCCAGCCTGCGCCCCACGCCGACGTGCTTCCATTGCCAGCCGGGCCGCTCGCGGCCGTCCTCCCAGTCCTCGTTGAACAGGTTCAGGCCGGCAGAGTCGTCGCTCACAGCTCGCCCTCCCAGTAGTCGACCGCGTCGCCCAGCCGGAAGAGCTTGCCGGGCGGCCAGAAGCCGACCTTGTCCGAGTCCGGATAGACGGCGTAGGCGGGGCTCAACCTGGTCGAGAGGATGACGATGCGCGCGGGCTCCTCACGCCGGTTCGTCGTCTTGTGCGCGCCCTCGGGGCCGGCCGGGAAGCACACCGTGTCGCCGGCTTCGACCTCTTCCTCGCCCTCCGGGGTCCGCACGACCACGTGGCCCTCGACCACGATCAGCCACTCCTCGTCCGACTCGTAGTGGTACGGGCAGACCGACTGTCCCTCGTCGAGCACGTAAACGCTCGCACCGAGCGCCGAGCCGCCGACGATCGGGCCGAGCCGCGCGTACGGCGTCTCGTATCCAGCCGGGTCGTCGGCGTCGCGGGTCGTCTCGACGTCGAAGACGTTCGCGACCGGCCTCATGGCTCGCCCTCCCAGTAGTCGACCGCCGCCGACCGCGGGAAGTTGAGCCGGTCTTCCTGGTGGGTCCCCCACGGACCCGGCCGTGCGCCGACCTTGTCGCTGTCGGGGTAGACGACCACTGCGGGCCAGACCTCGTCGGAGAGCATCAGCACCCTTCCCGGCCCGTGCACCGTGTGCGCCCCCTCCGGCGATCCCGGGAAGCAGACGACGTCGCCGGCCCGGAGCTGCTGCTCGCCGTCGGGCGTGCGCAGAGTCGGCGTGCCCGCGACGACGAGCAGCCACTCCTCGACGCCGTGGTGGTAGTGGTACGGGCAGAGCCGCTCGCCTTCCTCGAGCTCGTACACCGCCCCGCCGATCTTCCCGCCGCCGATCGCCTCGTCGACCGCCGCGGCACGCTTCGGGTAGCCGGGGCGGTGCCACTCGTCCTCGGCCTCCAGCTCGTCCGTGAAGAGGTTGAACCGCCGCATCTGCCCATTCTTCCCGAAGCGGTCGGCCCCAGGCTTCGAGCTCCTAACGGAATGAGTCTTCGTTCCCGAGGTGCGATGGGCGAGTGCGATGCAAGGACGCAGGGAGCGCCCATATCGAAACCAGATATGGGCGCGACCGAGGACGCCGCAGCGTGCCGCCCAGCGCGGCTCGGGGACACAACTGCTCATTGCGTTAGGAGCTCTCAGCCGGGCTGGGGCTCGGCGTTGCTGCTGGCTTGCTCGTGCGGGATCAGCGACGCGACCAGCGGGATCGCCAGAAGGATCAGGATCCCGCAGAAAGGCCAGAGCACCTGGTAGCCGTCAGTCGCGTGCAGATGCGGCTTCCCCAGGTCGATCGCGAGACCCGCGAGCGGCGCGCCGACGAGCAGGCCGATGCCCTTAGTCGTGGTCGCGAGCCCCGAAAATGTTCCCCGGTGCTGCGCGGGCGTGAGCTTGAACAGCAGGCCCCAGGCGAGCGTCATCACGGTGCCGCCGGCAATCGCGACCAGCACGATGAAGCCGAGGTACCAGTCGTGCCAGGTCTGCGCCAGACCGGCGACCAGGTAGCCGCCGCCGTATACGAACGACGAGACGAAGATCACGCGGGCGAGCCCGAACCGGTCGCCGATCCGTCCGGCGAACAGGGCCGCGATCACGTAGCCCGTTCCGACTGCGCCGAGGACCGCAGACGAGATCGCCTTCGACTCGTGCAACCCGACCGTGACATAGAGGAAAACGAAAGTGCGGGCGGCCGCGAAGGAACCCTCCCAGGCGGCGTTGGCGAGCAGGAAGCGCCGCAGGTCGCGCTCGTGTCGGAAGATCCGCCAGCTCTGGGAGATGTACGTGCGGACGCCGTCGAAGACCCGCGAGTGGCCTCCCTCCTCGTGCGTCAGGAAGATCGCAGCGCCGCAGGCGGCCGTGGTCACGAACGAGGCGACGAGGAACGGCGAGGGGCTCCAGACCTTGAGTAGGAGGGTGCCGCCGACACTGCCGAAGAGCAGGGCGATTCCGCGGAGCTGATGCTGGACTCCTTGCGAGCGGCCGAGGTACTCCCGTGGTACGAGGTCGGGATAGAGCCCGCGATAGGGCGGCTCGTACACGTAGTAGGCGAAGAAGAACGCCAGCACGACCAGAGTGACCGTCCAGACGTTGGGCATGAAGGGCATCATCAGTAGGCAGAAGCCGAGCGGGCCGAGCGCGGCGAGCATGAACGGCCGGCGACGGCCGAGCGGCGTGTGGAACGAGTCACTCCACGGGCCGATCACCGGCGAGACGACGAGGGCGAAGACGCCTTCTGCCCCGAGGATCACGCCGATCAGCGCGGTCGAATCGGTGAACTTGCTGAGGATGAACGGCAGGCAGGTCGCCGTGATCGTCAACGAGAAGGCGAGCCCGAACGCTCCGAGCCCGAGGATCCAAACGGTCGAGCGCCGGAAGATCAGCGGACCGCCATCCCCTCGCAGACGACGTCGACCACGGTCCGCTCCGCGCGTTCCACGTCGCCGTCGCCGTCCGGCAGCTGGCCGAGGACCCAGCCGGTGAGGATCTCCTCGATCGCGCCGTAGAAGATCCACGCGAGCAGGCGGGGGTCGAGATCGGAGCGGAAGACGCCCTGCTCCTGGCCGCGCGCGACGATCCGCTCTATCGACGTGAACGCTCGGCCGAACTGGTCGGCCTTCGTCTGCACCTGCGGCGTTCGGCCGATCTCGCGGACGAGCACCCGGACGAGATCGGGATCGCGCCGCCACGACCGCAGCAGGATGGCGGCCGCGTGGCTCAGCTGCTCGCGCGGCGTCTCGTCGGACTCCTCGATTCCGCGGAACGCCTCGAGCACATCGCCCCAGGCGTCCCGGAACACGGCCTCCAGCACCTCGTCCTTCGACTTGAAGTAGTGGTAGAGGAGCCCGTGGGCGACGCCCGCCTCCTCGGTGATGTCGCCGACCCGGCAGTCGTGGTAGCCGCTGCGCGCGAACACGCGGACGGCGGCGTCGAGGAGCAGGCGCCGTTTCTCCTCCTGCGCGATTGACCGGTCAGTCAAGGCTCGCCCATAGTAAAGAGCGTGCAACCCCTCACAGGAACGTTCGTGGTCGACTTCACCTGGTACCTCCCGGGGCCGTTCGCGAGCCGCGAGCTCGCGCGGCTGGGGGCCCGGGTCGTCCGGATCGAGCCGCCGCAGGGCGATCCGATGCGGCCGACCGCCCCTGCGTGGCACGACGCCGTCAACGCGGGCAAGGAGTCGGTCGTCTGCGACCTGAAGTCCGAGGAGGGGCTGGCGCTGGCCAACGCCCTCTGCGCCCGCGCCGACGTGGTTCTCGAGGGCTTCCGGCCCGGGGTGATCGAGCGGCTCGGGGTGGTCGTGCCCGAGACGGCAGTGCTCTGCTCGATCACGGGCTTCGGAGTCGGGAACCGGCACGAGCAGCGTGCCGGGCACGACGTCAACTACCTGGGCTGGGCGGGCGTGCTGGCCGACACCGCGCCGGCGATGCCGCCCACTCAGGTCGCCGACCTCGCCGCCGGCAGCCTCTCGGCCGCGTTCGAGGTGGTCGCGGCGCTCCTCGAGCGGGAGCGGACCGGGAGTGGCAACCACGTCGTCGTCTCGATGACACACGGGTCGCACCGCTTCGTCGCCCACCGGCTCGAGGGCCTGCCCGAGCGCCTGCTGACGGGCGGGGCTGCGTGCTATCGGATCTACCCGACCGCGGACGGCCGCTGGCTGACCGTCGGCGCGCTGGAGCCGAAGTTCTGGCAGCGGCTCTGCGAGGTCGTCGGACGACCGGAGCTGGCGGAGCGTCAGTTCGATCCCGACCAGGAGGCCGTCGCGGCGGCGCTGGCCGAAGCGATCGCCGCCCGGCCCCTCGCCGAGTGGCTCGAGCTCATGGACGGCGAGGACGTCTCTGCAGGGCCGGTACGGACGATCGAGGAGGCCGCAAGCGAGTTCGCCGGCCGGCCTGCTGCCGCGCCCGCCGCCGTGCTGGGCGAGCACACAGAGGCCTGGCGGACGGAGCTAGGGCTCTAGCCCGAGCGCCGCGGGCAGCCTCCAGAGATCGGGCAACCCTTCCCCGCGGCCGCCTTCGCGGTCGACCAGCACCGTTTGCATGCCGAGCGCGGCCGCGCCCTCGATGTCGTCCTCGACCGAGTCGCCGACCATCGCCGCGTCGCCAGGGACGACCCCGATCAGGTCCAGCGCTGCGAGGAAGATCGACCCGTGCGGCTTCGTCCAGCCGTGCGCACGCGAGGCGATCGCGCAGTCGACCTCGAGCCGGTGATGGGCGACGAAGTCGGAGATCTCGCGGCCCCCGTTCGAGACGAGGCCGAGCCTCAACCCGAGTGCCCGCAGCCGTCCGAGCACTGGCAGCACGTCGTCGTAGAGGTCGAAGTTCTCGTGTCGCTCCCAGGCCAGCGTCATCTCGATCGCCAGGTCGCGTGCGGCGGCGGCGTCGCCGCCCATGCCGCGGACGATCCGCTCGGTAAAGGCGAACCAGAGCTCCTCGTCGTGGCGGAGCTCGGGGTGCCGCTCGAGGGTGGCGACCGCAGCCGCCCTCGCCTCCGGGTACCGAGCGGGGTCGAGCGCCAGCCCGTACCGCTCGCCCAGCTTGCGGTACCCCTCGGGGCCGAGGTCTGGCCCCGGCCTGGCCAGGGTGAAGTCGACGTCGAAGAGAACGGCGCGCAGGCTCACCTGCCCAGGTTTACCTGGTGCCGGGGACGCGTGCGCAGATCGATGCCTAGGCCGGCTCCGGCTCCGCGTTCGGCGGAATCACCTCCGCCGTCCCGCGCAGGTCGTCCCGGGCCTGCAGGTACTCGTCGCGCGGAATCTCCCCGCGGGCGTAGCGCGCGTCGAGCGCCGCCAGCGCCTCACTCGTCGCAGGCGTCGGAGCGGCGACTGCCTGCGCAGCAACAGGCTGCGAGGTACGTCTGCGGTGGTAGGCGTCGATGGCGAGCGAAGCAATCGCGAGCAGGAGCAACACGAGCACGAGCGCGAAGATCACCCAGGCAAGCGTGCTCGGCCCACCGCCTCCGAGATGTTCGATCGGACCACCAGGGAAGCCACCACCGCCGCGAAAGCCGTCGGGAGGCATGAGGTTCGGTCGGTTGTCCATGCCGCGGAATCTAGGCACCGTCCCTGAGAACCCGCTGAGAGGAAGCTAAGAATCGTCGCCGCTGCCGACATGGCGGCAGCGGGCTCGATACGGCCAAAGGGTGCGCGGGCATCGGGATCGCAATCACAGTCGCCGGCTCCGCGAGCAACCCGACCTGATCGTCGGCTCGCGAGGAGGGGGCTCGTGGGGGAACCAGGGGTTCTGCCCACGCGCTTCGCGGGTGAGGCAGGGCGCCGGTCGCGCAACGAACAAATCGTCGCGACCGGCTTTCCCCGCACTATCGGGGTGCCCGGATTTGAACCGGGGACCTCTCCGACCCGAACGGAGCGCGCTACCAGGCTGCGCCACACCCCGAGGCGGGATACAGGGTATCCGAGCGGCTGACACAATCGCTCTCAGATGGCGCAGCGCGACGAGATCCTCGAGTACGCGGCGGAGCTGCTCGACCTGGACTCGTTCCGTGACTACGGGCCGCAGGGCATGCAGGTGGCCGGGGCCGAGGACGTGTCCAGGATCGTGTGCGCCGTTTCGTCGTCGCTCGAGCTGTTCGAGCGCGCGGCCGCCGCGGGCGCTCAGCTCGTGATCGTGCACCACGGGCTGTTCTGGGACGGCGAGCCGCGCGTGATCGACGCACGGATGCGGCGGCGGCTGGAGGCGTTGTTCGAGGCCGATCTGACGCTGGCCGGGTACCACCTCGCGCTCGACGCCCATCCGGAGGTCGGCAACAACGCGCTCCTGGCGGGCGAGCTCGGGCTCGACGTCGAAGGACCATTCGCCGGGATCGGCGTAGGCGGCCGGCTCCCGGTCCCGGAGCCCGTCGACGGGTTCCTCGCGCGTGTCCGCGAGCGGATCGCGCCCGAGCCGCTGGTGTTCGAGGACGGCCCGGGGGAGGTCCGGCGGGTCGCGATCGTCTCCGGCGGCGGCGGCCGGTACCTCGCGGAGGCCGCGGCAAAGGGCTACGACCTGTTCCTCACGGGTGAGCCGGAGGAGCCGAGCCTCCACCTCGCCCGCGAGCTCGGGATCACGTTTGTCGCCGCCGGCCACTACGCCACCGAGCGGCTCGGCGTGCAGGCGCTCACGGCGCGACTCGCGGAACGCTTCGGCGTGGAGTGGGAGTTCGTCGAGCTGCCGAACCCCGTCTGACAGCGGCCGGAAATCTGACGATTCGCGGCCGGGAGTGCTGCCGACAGCCGTCACGAGCCGCGGCCGCGCAGGTCGGCCGCGGCGGCGTTTGAGCCCGTCGGCCCGGGGGAGTATTCTTGAGAAGACATGCTTTGCTCGGAGGAGCGGGACCTCTGATCTCCCGCACCGACACCCGGAAGGCTTTCACCGAGCCCATCGGCCCAGCGTCAATCGACAGCTGTGCGCCGGTGGGTTCTTCGTCTTTTCGGAACCGGGGACGCGAAACAAGAACGGGGACACGCCCGTCGGGCCAGTCCCGCTCTGTGCTCATCATCGGGGAAGGAGCGTCATGCCGAACCATCTAACGCCTGAGGAGCTGTCGAAGGAGCTCGGGATCGACCGCACGGAAGTGATCCGTGTCTGCGTGCAGGAAGGCGTCCCGATCTACCAGGGCAAGATCGACAAGAGCCTGTTCGCGGCGCAGCTCCAGGCGATCGGCGCGACGCCCGCAAAGCACTAGGCCCCGCGGAACCTCTCACGCGGGCTGTTCTCGGCCCCCCCGCTTCGCCCACGAGGCGCCGGGTCACGTATCAGCGGCGGAATCCTGTGGACGTGTGCGCCGCAGAGTTCCTGCGACGTCGGCTTCTCCAGACACGAACAGAAGCGTCACTACAGGGGGTCAGACGCCGCTACGAAAGCGCAACTTCAACCACCGACGGCGCGAAACTCCGTCCAGAGGCACTCAGTCGTCACCGTCCCGGTAGTCGACGGCATCCTCGCGCCCTCGTCGTAGAGGAGGCTGATCCGCTCAGCGCTTGGAAGCTGCGCGCTTCGCCCGCGGCTTCGCGGCCGGCTGTTCGTCCTCCGCCGGCGTCTTCCGCCGCTTCGCGTCCGCGACGCTCTGCTTGAGCGCGGCCATCATGTCGATCACCGGAGCTTCCTCGATCTCCTCGGGCTCCTCGATCGGCTGGCCGGCGAGCTTCGCCTCCAGCATCTTGCGCAGGTCCTGGCGGTACTCGCTGGTCAGCTGCTCGCGCGGGTCGAACTCGCCGACGAGGCTGTCGACCAGCTGGCGCGCGAGATCGAGCTCGGCCTTCTTGGGCGCCTGGCCGTCCCCGGCGGCCTCGTCGATCTCGGCCTGCGAGTAGACGTCCTCGGCGACGAACAGGGTCTCCAGCACGAGCGCGTCGCCCTTCGGCCGGATCAGGCACAGCTTCTCCTTGCCCGACAGGACGAAACGCCCGATCGCCCCGACGCCCTCGTCCGCGAGCACGGTGCGCAGCAGGACGTACGGTCGCAGCGCAGCTGCGGCGGCCGCCGGCACGAGGAGGTACGTGCGGTCGAAGTAGACGGGGTCGACCTCGTCGAGCGGGACGAACCGCTCGATGTCGATCGAGCGGGAGGTGTTCTGCCGCTCGATCGCCTCCAGATCCGAGTCGTCGACGATCACGAACTGCCCTTTCGCCACCTCCCAGCCCCGCACGATCTCGTCGCTCTCGACCTCGCGCTCGTGCACCGGGCACCAGCGGCGGTTCTTGATCGGCGTCTTGCACTCGACGTGCAGCTGCCGGAACGAGACGTCGGAGGCGCGCGCCGACGGCTTCGTCGCCGGCGCCAGCCCGACGGGAATCGTGACCAGGCTGAAGCTGATCGATCCGTTCCAGGTCGTCCGCATAGGGGCACTTGGAATTCTAGGCGTGGACCGCGTTCCCTTCCGCGGACTACCCTTCGCGCCGTGGCCGCGACGAGGACGATCGGCGCGCTCTGGCGGGACGCTGTCGCGCGCGCGTCGACCCGGCCGCCGTATCTGGCCGAGCGCGACGGTGCCTGGGTGGAGGTCTCGTGGCCCGAGGCGGCCGGGCGGGTCGACGACCTCGCGAACGGGCTCCTCGCGCTCGGGGTGAAGAAGGGCGACGCGTTCTCGATCCTCGCTTCGACCTCCCTCGAGTGGTGCCTGTTCGACTTCGCCCTCGGCCTGATCGGCGCGATCGGCGCCCCGGTGTACGCGAACAGCTCGCCCCGTGACGCCGCCTACGTGCTCGGCCACTCGGAGGCGGTCGGCGTGCTCGTCGAGGACGAGGAGCAGCTGGCGAAGGTCGAGTCGGTGCGGAGCGAGCTCCCCTGCCTTCGCCACGTCTTCACCTTCGCCGGCCTGACCGAGCTGGAGGCGCGCGGCCGCGAGCACGCCGCCGCCCATCCCGAGGCCCTCGCCGCAGCCGAGGCGGCGGTCGACGAGGACGATCTCTTCACCTACATCTACACCTCCGGTACGACCGGGCCGCCGAAGGGCTGCATGATCCGACACCGGAACTACTACGCGATGGCGGCGGTGGTCGACCGGATGCCGAACAGCTTCGTCGGCCCGGAGGACACGCTGCTCCTCTACCTCCCGCTGGCGCACAACTACGGCCGCCTGATCCATCTGCAAGCGCGCTACGTCGGCTACACGCTCGCCCTGTGCAGCGACCCCCTCCGCGTGGGCGAGGCGCTCACCGCCGTCCGCCCGACCACGTTCCCGAGCGTGCCGCGGGTCTACGAGAAGGTGCACACCGCCGTCGTCTCCGGCCTGGACGACGCCAGCGGGCCGAAGCGCGCGGTCGGGCGCTGGGCGCTCCGCGTGGGGCGCGAGGTCAGCCGCCGGCGCCAGTCAGGCGAGCCGATCCCACGCGGGCTCGCGCTCCGCCACCGACTCGCCGACCGGCTCGTCTACTCGAAGGTGAAGGCGCGGCTCGGCGGGCGGCTGAGGCTCGCGAACTCCGGCGGCGCACCGCTCTCGCGCGAGGTGATGGAGCTCTTCGCCGCCTTCGACCTGCCGATCTACGAGGGCTACGGCCTGACCGAGTGCACGACCGCCGCCTCCGTCAACCGTCCCGACGCGTACAGGTTTGGCACCGTCGGCAAGCCGCTTCCCGGCGTCGAGGTGAGGCTCGCCGAGGACGGCGAGCTCGAGCTGCGCAGCGAGACCGTCTTCGCCGGTTACCTGAAGGATCCCGAGGCGACCCGCGAGGTGCTGCGCGACGACGGCTGGCTGCGCACCGGCGACATCGCCGAGATCGACGAGGACGGGTTCATCACGATCACCGACCGCAAGAAGGACATCCTTGTCACGGCAGGCGGCAAGAACGTCGCGCCACAGAACCTCGAGAACGAGCTCAAGGCCTCGAGATACGTCTCGCAGGCGATCGTGCTCGGCGATCGTCGTCCCTACGTCGCCGCGCTGCTCACGCTCGACCGGGACGAGATCGCGAAGTGGCGCGCCGACGGCGGCGAGGACGAGGCCGCGCTCGTCCAGGGCATCGTCGACGAGGTGAACCAGCACCGCTCACGGTACGAGCAGATCAAGCGCTTCGAGGTGCTCCCGCGCGACTTCTCAGCCGAGGCTGGGGAGATCACGCCGACCCTGAAGGTCAGGCGCGGCGTCGTGCAGGAGCACTTCGCCGAGGCGATCGAACGCCTCTACGTCAATCCGTAACTGGGCAACGCGACAATTGCCGCCGGAGCCGGGCTTTGCCCGGCGGGAGGCACGCAGCGGCGGGGCAAACCTCAATAGCGCGCTCGCTCAACTGCGAAGGGGAGCACGAGTCCGCACGCAAGGAGGGGGCACACGGGGGAACCAGTGGTTCACCCGTGAAGCGAGCGGAGCGAGCGTCCTACGTGATGCGGCGCGCCCCGACGTAGGTCGCGGCGTACCAAGAGTCGTTCAGGCTGGAGATCTTGACCACGTCGCCCGTGTGCGGGGCATGGATGAACTGGCCGTTGCCGATGTAGATACCGACGTGGCCGAGCCCGTCGAAGAAGACCAGGTCCCCCGGCTCGAGCTGGTCACGGGAGACAGGGACGCCGTAGTTGTACTGGTCGGCCGCGTGGTGTGGCAGCGAGACGCCGACCTGCGAGTAGACGAACATCACGAGGCCCGAGCAGTCGAAGCCGCCCGGTGAGGAGCCGCCCCACACGTAGGGCGTGCCAAGGTACTGCATGGCGATCCCGACGACGCCGCCGTACTGGGACGGCGGAGCAACCGTGACCTGGCCGTCAGGCGAAACGGCGGAGGCGCCGACGACGTCCTGCTCCTGCGCCTGCTGCACGGCGGCGTGCTGCGCTGCAAGCTGCGCCTGCAGCCGCGCCCTCGCCTCGGCTGCGAGCCGCGCCTGACGGGCTTCCTCCTCGCGCTGGAGCCGCGCGATCTCGCCGTGGATCGAGCCGAGGAGCTGCTGGCGCTCCGCCAGGCCGGACTCGATCTGCTGCTTGGCGGCAGCGCGCTCGGACACGACCTGCTCCTGCCGCGCGTGGGCGGTCTTCAGCTGCGCGGCCCGCACGGTGACGTCGTGCTTGAACGTCTTCACCTCGCCGACCACCTGCGAGTCCTGTGACGCGACGCTGTTCACGGTGTCGACCCGGTCGAGGAACTCGCCGATCGAGTTCGAGCCGAGCAGGATCGCCAGCGTCGAGTCGTCCTGGCTGTCGGTGTACATCGACCGCAGGCGGGTCCCGAGGCGACGCTGCGACACGTACAGGTTGTGCTTCGCGATCGCCAGCTCGCGGCCGTTCAGCGCGCGCTCGCGCTCGATCGCGGCCAGCTGGTCCGTCGCGCCGTTGTACGCCTCGATCGCCTTCTCCATCTGGACGTCGAGAGAGTGGATCTCGCCGAGGACGCGCTCGGCCTCGGCCCGCTTCGCGGCGATCTGAGGCGGCTCGGCCGTCGCCGCCTGGGCAGCCAGGAGGGCCGCTATGAGCGCCACCAGTACGAAGGTTGCCTGCCGTCTGTGGGCGCGCGAGGCGATCCCCCACACCGCTCTCGACAGGCGCACCGGGAGGGGCCGGTACGTCACGAAGTCAGCACCCTAGCAGGGGGTCCGGACGCAGGCAACCAGGAAGAGGCAGCAAAATGCGCCAAAAGTGGCGCATTAATAGGCCGAATGGCCCAGCGGCCCCAGCGGGCGAGGGTGTGGTACGGTCGGGCGGCACGTGCGGGCGAGATGTCACAAACTCCCTCGTTTTCTCGCGGTGCTCGTCGGTTTCCTGCTGGTCCTCGGCGCGCCCGCGACCCTGCCGGCGCAGGGCCCCGGAGTGGAGGGTCTCCAGCAGAAGCAGACGGCGCTGGCGGCCGAATCGCGCGCCGCTGTCGTGCAACTCTACGGGCTCGAGAGCCGGCTGGCTCAGGCCCGTTCGGATCTGAGCCGTGTGCAGGCGCGCGCCGCCGCGCTGGGCCGCGAGCAGGCGAGCGTCCGACAGCGCGTCCGGGCGGCGAAGCGGACGACGATGGCCGCGGAGCAGCGCCTCGGCGACCAGCTTCGGTACCTCTACGAGCAGGGCGAGCCCGATCCGATCGCGGTCGTGCTCGGCGCGACCTCGCTCGAGCAGGCGATCGACGGGCTCGACGCGGTGCACCGGGCCGGCCGGGTGACGCAATCCGTGCTCGAGCAGGCGCACGCCGCCCGCAGCCGCCTGGCCGTCGTCCAGCGGCAGCTGACCCGTCAGGTGGCGCGGGCGAACGAGACGCGGGCGCGCCTCGCCGAGACGGCGACCGGGCTCGAGCAGGCACACGCCGAGCGGAGCGCGTACATCGCCGGACTGCAGCGGGAGCAGCAGCTGACCGCCGCCCAGATCTCGAGGCTCGAGGCGCAGGCGCAGGAAGCGCGGCAGCGTGCGCAGGTGGTCACCCGGTCGGCGACCACCGAGCCGGCGGCTGGGGCCTCGGCCCCGGCCCAGACGTCCGACCAGCCCGCGACGACCTCCGCCTCAGGCCCGGCCGAGCCGCCGCCCGCCCCGGTCGACTCCGTCGCCTCGGCTCCGCCGGCCGCCCCGACCGCCGCTCCGCCCCCGCCGAAGCCCGGTGGGACGATGACCGTCTACGCGACGGGCTACTGCCTGAAGGGCTCGACCGCGACCGGCCTGCCGGTCGGCCCCGGGATCGTCGCCACCGATCCCTCCGTGATCCCGCTGGGAACGCGCATGACGATCCCGGGCTACGGCGAAGGCGTGGCCGCCGACACCGGCGGAGCCGTCCAGGGAGCCCGGATCGACGTCTGGTTCAAGTCCTGCGCCGACGCGTCCGCTTTCGGGCGCACCGTCACGATCACGTTCCACTGAACGCCCGCGGCGGCGAAAAACAGACTTCGCGCCTGTAGCCGTTTAAGATGCTGTCGTGCGGCGTCCGGGGGGAACTTGGCCGATCTGGTGAACGGCACACCCGAAGCGGTTCGGGTGGTGCTGGTGGACGACCACGACCTCTTCCGGACCGGGCTGCGCAACCTCCTGGAGGAGCAGCAGGGCGTCCTGGTGCTCGGCGAGGCGGCGGACGGCCTCGAGGCGGTGCAGCTCGTCCGCGAGGCTGCGCCGGACGTGGTCGTCATGGACCTGAACATGCCGAAGATGAGCGGCGTCGAGGCGACGAAGCACATCACCGCCCAGTCGCCGCTGACCAGGGTGATCGTCCTGACGATCTCGGATCAGGACGCCGACGTCATGGACGCGATCGTCGCCGGCGCCTGCGGCTACCTGCTCAAGGACGCGTCGATCGAGAGCGTCGTCTCCGCCATCCGCTCGGCCGCCGTCGGCGCCTCGCTGATCTCGCCGACGATCGCGTCGAAGGTGCTCCAGCGAGTCCGGTCGACGACGGCCGACACCGAGATGGCGAACGCGATCCGCGCGGAGCTCTCCGACCGGGAGCTCGAGGTCCTGAAGCTGATCGCAAACGGAAAGGACAACGCACAGATCGCCGCGGAGCTGGTGATCAGCCCCAAGACGGTCAAGAATCACATCTCGAACATCTTGATGAAGCTCCAGATCCAGAACCGGATCCAGGCGGCCGTCTACGCGGTCCGCAGCGGCCTCGCATAGCCCGAGCTCGGTCTAGGCGATCCGCAGACCACGCACCCGGGCGGCGAGCTCGTCGAGCGCCCTTCGCAGCTGCTCGATCTCGCCGTCGACACGGGCGATCCCCTGCGCGAGCGCCGCGATCTCGACGACCTCGTCGCCTCCGGAAGCCGGTCCGAGTCTCGTCGCATGCTGCTCGAGCCTGCTCCGCAGCCTGAGGCGTTCGCCCTCGGCGCGGAGAACCAACGCGTAACCGTCCGTGAGCACGCGCTCGGCGTCCTCGATCGGCGGCGACGGCGCGTCGCGCAGCCGCCGGACGTCGTCCAGCACGGCCGCTGAATCGGAACCCTTCCCCACCATCCATTCCGATTATCCGGCCCGCTTCGCGCGCCCTCCATGGGCCGGGCGTCCTATCTTTCTCACCGATGAGTCCCAGGGCCTCGTTTCGCGTCTTCCTCGCTGCCGTCTTCGCAACGATGCTCCTCGCCCAGCCGGCCGGGGCCGCCTCCCTGCGCGCGCGCCTGCACGCTGCTCTCTCAGGCTTCACCGGGCCGGGCACCGCAGCGCTCGCCGTCGACCTCGGCACGGGCAGGGTCGTGTACGCGCACAACGTGCAGACCGCCCTCCTCCCCGCGTCGAACGAGAAGCTCGTCGTCACCTACGCGGCGCTCGAGGCGCTCGGCCCGGCGTTCCGGATGCAGACCTCGGTGCTGGGCGAGGGCAGGCTCGGTGCGGCCGGCATCTGGACCGGGAATCTGGTCCTGAAAGGCGGCGGAGACCCGACCCTCGACCGGGCCGCGCTCGCCCGCCTCGCCGAGGACGTCCGCGCCGCCGGCGTCCGCCGCGTGACCGGCAGCCTGGTCGCGGACGAGTCGTGGTTCGACTCGAGGCGGTCCGGGCCGGCTTGGAAGGCCGGCTTCGTCCCGTTCGAGTCGCAGGCGCTCTCGGCGATCGCGATCGAAGGAGTTGCCGACGCGGCCGGCACCGTCCGCCTGTTCCGCGGGTCACTCGCGCGCGCAGGGGTCCAGGTGGCGGGCGGGACGAAGATCGCCCGCGCCGGTGGCTGGCCGCTGGCCGTCCACTGGTCGCCGCCGCTCGCGGGGATCCTGCGCCACATGGACGTCGTCAGCGACAACTTCACGGCCGAGCTGGTGCTGAAGCAACTCGGCGCGGTCGTCGCCGGGGAGGGGACGACCGCCGCGGGAGCCGGGGTCGTCCGCTCGGTGCTCGCCGCACACGCCGTCCCGCTCGCGGGGGTTCGGATCGCCGACGGCTCCGGCCTCTCCAGCCTCGACCGGATGACCCCGAAGGCGCTGGTGACGATCCTCCAACGCGGCTGGGCCGACCGCGAGATCCGCTCGGTGCTGTTCGGCGTCCTGCCGGTCTCCGGCCGTGACGGCACGCTGGAGGACCGGATGAGCCGCCCGCCGGCGCGCGGGAACGTCCGCGCCAAGACCGGGACGCTGAACGGCGTCTCGGCCCTCTCGGGCTACGTACGCGAGCGATTCGCCTTCGCGGTCCTCGTCAATACGCCGGGCCTCTCGACCTACGCCGCCCATGCCGCGCAGGATCGCTTCGCGACGGTGCTAGCTCAGCAGCGCTAGAAGGTCGGCCTCGGTCAGAAGCGGCACGCCCTCCCGCTGGGCCTTCGTCAGCTTCGAGGCGCCGGGCTCCTCGCCCACGACCAGGCCGGTGGTCTTCTTCGAGACCGAGCCGGTCACCTTTGCGCCCTTCGCCTCCAGGGCGGCCGTCGCCTCCTCGCGGCTCATCGACTCGAGCGTGCCGGTGACCACGTACGTCGAGCCGGTCAGCGGCCCTTCGGCCGAACGGTCCTCCTCGCCGACCTCGAACCGCAGGCCGAGCCCGCGGAGCTCCTGGACGAGCGCACGGTTCTGCTCGTCGGCGAACCACTCGACGACGATCTCTGCGCGGTCCGGCCCGTAGCCGTCGACCTCCGCCACCTCCTCCTGCGCCGCCGCCGTCAGTCGGTCGACGTCGCCGAAGTGCCGGGCGAGGTTCTGGGCGAGCACCCAGCCGACGCCCGGGATGTTGAGTCCGAGGAGGACGCGGGAGAACGGCACCTGCCTGGAGCGCTGGACCGCCTCGATCGCGGCGGTCGCCGAGATCTCGGCGAAACCCTCGAGCTCGAGCAGCTGCTCCTTCGTCAAGCGGTAGAGGTCGGGCAGCGACCGGACGAGCCCCTTGTCCCAGAGGATGCGGATCGTCTGCTCGCCGACGCCGTCGATGTCCGCGATGCCGGTCCAGTTGATCAGCGTCTCCAGGCCGCGCGAGGGGCAGGCGCGGTTCGGGCAGCGGTGCATCACCTCGCCCTCGGGCTTGATCACGTCGGTGCCGCACAGCGGGCACTGCTTCGGCATCCGGAACTTCTTCGTGCCGGACCGGTGCGGCCCCGCGGGGCCGACGATCTGGGGGATCACGTCGCCGGCGCGCTGGACGATCACGTCGTCGCCCTCGCGGATCTGCTTGCGGTTGATGTCCTCCTCGTTGTGAAGCGTCGCGCGTGTGACGGTGACGCCGCCGACCTCGACGGGCTCCATCACCGCCCACGGATTGAGCGCGCCCGTGCGTCCGACGCGGATGTGGATCTTGAGCAGCCGCGTCGTCGCCGTCATCGGCGCCCACTTGAAGGCACGCGCCCACCTGGGGCGGGAGTGGAGCGCGCCGAGGCGGCGCTGCTGGTCGAGCGAGTCGACCTTGATCACGATTCCGTCGATCTCGTAGTCGAGCTCGACCCGCCTGGTCTCCCAGGCACGGCAGGCCTCGGCGACGTCCTCGATCGACTCCAGCCGTTCCGCGTAGGGGTTGGTGCGGAAGCCGCGCTCGCGGAGCCACTCGAGCATGCCGAACTGGGTCTCGAACTCGACGCCCTCGCGATGGCCCGTGCCGTAGATCCACGTCGACAGGGGGCGGTCCGCGGTGATCGCCGAGTTCTTCTGGCGGAGCGAGCCTGCGGCCGCGTTGCGCGGGTTCGGCGCGAGCTTCTGATTCGTCCCGGCCAGCCGCTCGTTCAGCTCGCGGAAGCCGGAAAGCGGGAGGTAGACCTCGCCGCGCACCTCGACCACGGCCGGCGGGCCGTCGCCGTGCATTCGCAGCGGGATCGCCTTGACCGTCCGCAGGTTCGGCGTCACGTCCTCCCCCTGGACGCCGTCGCCCCGGGTGGCGCCTCGCACGAAGACGCCGTCCTCGTACGTGAGGTTGACCGCGAGGCCGTCGATCTTCGGCTCGATCACCCAGGCGACGTCCTCGTCGCCGCCCAGCCGCTTGCGAACGTCGTCGGCCCACTTGGCGAGCGCCTCGTCGGTAGTCACCTTCTCCAGCGAGCCCATCGCCTCGAGGTGCCGCACCTTCTGGAACCTGTCGGACGCGGGCGCGCCGACCCGGTGGGTCGGCGAGTCCGGCGTGAGCAGCTCGGGGTCGGCCTCCTCGAGCGCGACCAGCTCGTCGTAGAGACGGTCGTACTCGGCGTCCGAGACCGAAGGGTCGTCGAGGACGTGGTACTCGTAGAGGTACCGGTTGAGCAGCCCGCGCAGCTCGGCGGCACGTCTTCCGACGGTCGTACTAGAGGACGCCATAGAGCTCGTCGGCGGTGTCGACGACCGCGTCCGGCCCCTCCGCCTCCATCCGCTCGCGCGTGTGGATGCCGCCCCAGGTGACGCCGATCGCGTGCACGCCCGCCGCCTTCGCCGCCGCGATGTCGAAGGGCGCGTCGCCGACGTACGCAGTGTCGTCGGGATCGACGTCGAGGCGGTCGAGCGCGACGAGGATCTGGTCTGGATACGGCTTGCCCCGCGGCGCCTCGTCCGAGCCGACGACCACGTCCATCAGCTCGCCGAAGCCGAGCGCCTCGAACGCCAGCTGGACGACGTCGTGGCGCTTCGCGCTGACGATCCCGAGCAGGCGGTTCTCGCCGTCGAGCGTCTCCAGCAGCTCGAGCATCCCCGGGAACGCCTCCAGCTCGGAGTGGAGCGGTTTGTAGAACTCGCGGTAGGCGTGGGCGAGCTCGTCCGCCTTCGCCTCGTCGAACGCACGCATCTGGTCCTCGAGGTGGCCGCTCCCGACCTTCGCCATCAGGACGTCGTCGGGGTACGTTCGGCCGAGCACGGTCTCGGTGGCATGGCGATAGGACGCCAGGATCATCCAGCCGGAGTCGACGATCGTGCCGTCGAGGTCGAACAGAACCACCGGGAACCGCATGCCCCTGATGCTAACGACGCGGTTGCGCAGCCCGAACGGCAGTGACAGGCTCAAGCCTGTCACTGCTTCACGCGCGGACCCGCGCCACGGCCCCTCTCAGTACTCGACCGAGACCAGATAGAGGCCCCACGGTGGGGCGGTCGAGCCGGCCTCGGCCCGCGGGCGACCCTCGAGCAGCGTCGCGATCTCCTGCGGCTCCTGCTCGATCATCGTCCCGACCAGCGTGCGCACCATGTGCCGCAGGAAGCTGTTCGCGGTGATCTCGAGCTCGAGCGCGTCGCCGCGCAGGTGCCAGGCGGCATTTCGCACCTCTCGCCGGAATACGGTGTGCTGGGTCTCGGTCGGCGTGAAGGCCCGGAAGTCGTGCTCGCCGACGACCAGGTCGGCCGACTCCCCCAGCTTCGCCTCCTCGAACGGCCGCGGCAGCCACCAGCTGCGCCGGCGCTCGAACGGCGACGGCGTGCGCCGCCGCCAGATCCGGTAGCGGTAGGTGCGGGCCCGGGCCGAGTGGCGGGCGTGGAAGCCGGTCGCAACCTCGGCGGACGCGATCACCGCCAGGTCGTCGGGGAGCATCGTGTTCAGCGCCTCGGCAGCGTTTTCCGGCGGCGGCCCGCCGTCGACGTCCACGGTCGCCACCTGCCCGACCGCATGGACGCCTGCATCGGTCCGGCCGGCGACCGCGAGGTTCGCGAACCCGCCGAAGAGCCCGCCCAGCGCCTCGCGGAGCGTGCCTTCGACGGTGCGGAACCCGGGCTGCGCCGCCCAGCCGGAGAAGTCGGTACCGTCGTACTCGATGTCGAGCCTGAGGCGCATCTGGCCGATCCTCGCACTCGCAGCGGCGGTGCTGCTCGCCGCCGGCTGCGGCGGAGGCGGAGACAAGGAGAACGGGACGACGACCGCGGCGGAGACGACCACGTCCGCCTCCGGCCGCCCCGCCCTCGATCCCGCGAAGACCTACACCGTCACGCTGAAGACGAACCAGGGCACCTTCGCGTTCGACCTCGACGTCAAGAGCTCGCCGAAGACGACGGCCTCCTTCGCCGCCCTCGTGAGGAAGGGCTTCTTCGACGGCCTGACCTTCCACCGGATCGTCCCGGGCTTCGTGATCCAGGGAGGCGACCCGAATGGCGACGGCACGGGCGGCCCCGGCTACACGACTGTCGACCCGCCGCCCGCCGGCGCGAAGTACACGAAGGGCGTGGTCGCGATGGCCAAGACGCAGACCGAGCCGCCCGGCACGGCGGGCAGCCAGTTCTTCGTCGTCACCGGCGCCGACATCGGCCTCCCGCCCGACTACGCACTGCTCGGCAACGTCTCGAGCGGGATGGACGTGGTCGACAGGATCGGCAGGCTCGGCGACCCGAGCGACCCGAACGGCGTTCCGACGAAGCGCGTGGTGATCGAAAAGGCGACGCTCAGCGAGAGCTAGCGACCGGCGAGATGCTCGCGGAGGCGCGCGAGCCGCTCGTCCCAGCGGTCGCCGATCCGCTCCATCCACGCCAGCGCCTCGCCGAGCGGCTGCGGCGTCAGCCGGTAGCGCGTCTCGCGACCGGCGCGCTGCCCTTCGACCAGGCCGGCCTCCCCCAGCGCGGCGAGGTGCTTCGAGACCGCCTGCCTCGTCACCGGCAGGTCGGCGGCGAGCTCGGTCAGCGAGGCCGACTCGCGGCCCGCCAGAGACTCGAGCAGGCGCCGTCGGCTCGGGTCAGACAGCGCTGAGAAGACGCTGTCTTCCGGCATGCGCCTTCGCCTCGAGCGCCCAGGCCCAGTCGCAGGACGCCGTCTCGGTGACCACCAGCCGCGTCCCGGCTGGGATCTCCTCGAGCGTGAACGTGACCTCGCTCTCGTCCGCGCCGTCCGGATCCCACCAGCGGATCGCCAGCCGCCGCTCGGCGTCGACCTCCTCGACCACCGCATGGCGGACGTCTCCGTCGTCCCAGCGGAACACGCCGCCGCGGTCGAGATCGAACTCGACGTCGTTGGCGAACCAGTCCTCGAGCTGCTCTTCGTCGGTGAGCGCCTCCCAGACCTCCGCCGGCGGCGCGTCCAGAAAGACCTCGCGTTCGACCTCCACAATGCCTCCTAAGCTTCGTGCAACTTCCTGGTTGCATGTATGATCGGCAACTTCCCGGTTGCACAATCTAGCAGGAGGCACCGATGAGCACCCTCGTTCCCATGGTCGTCGAGTCGGACGGACGCTTCGAGCGTTCCTTCGACATCTACTCCAGGCTGCTGCGCGAGCGGATCGTCTTTCTCGGCACCGAGGTCGACGACCAGGTCGCGAACCTGATCGCCGCACAGCTCCTGTTCCTCGAGGCCGAGGATCCGGAGCGGGACATCAGCCTGTACGTCAACTCGCCCGGCGGCTCCGCCTATGCGGGGATGGCGATCTACGACACG
>Ga0070683_100001036_pt1 | contig 20876 bp, 4 predicted proteins | sample KBSC713LmetaG_FD_64662 | JGI IMG/M metagenome (GOLD analysis project Ga0070683, IMG submission 64662) | Corn rhizosphere microbial communities from Kellogg Biological Station, Michigan, USA - KBS C7.1-3L metaG | ecosystem: Host-associated > Plants > Roots > Rhizosphere ... | reverse complement strand
GCCGTCGCCGGTCTCTACGCGTCGGACCGGCCCAACCAGGCGGCGCTGTTGCTCGGTGCCGCGGAAGCGCTGCGGCAGGCGAGCGGCGCACCGGTACCGCCCGCCGACCGGGCCGCCTACGAGGCCCTGGTGGACAAGGTACGGTCTGCGGCACCCGACATGTTCGCCACCTACCGGCAAGCCGGCGCGCACACGCCACTCGACACGGTGATCTCGGAGCTGTGTATCGATGAGCAGTCCGCGGAACAGGCCGTCACGGAAGCGCTCCGGGTACTCGAGACATCCACGGGCTGAGATGCCCGGGTGGCCGCCGGTACGGCAACAGCATGGCGAGCCGGGCGCTGACCGCCCGGTCGGTCCTGGTCGTGGACACCGTGTGCCCTCCTCCGTCTGATGCGTATGGCGGGCGGACGCGGAGAAACCTCACCCTTGCACAGGAGTCAAGAACCTTGACATCACGAATGTAAGCCAGACCAGACTTAACGGGCAGATTTCCTGACAGCTCGGCGCCTCACCCGGATCCACTGAGCAGCACGGACACCCGATAACATGGATAGCCGGCGATTCCTTGACGGCTGTTCCAGTCGGCCCGCCACACGGCTGCCGCACGGCCTGCCACCGGCCGGCTGCGGATCGCCGCCGGCCACTCGTCCTCGGGGGTACGCGATCGTGGAGTTTCGGCTGCTCGGCCGGCTGGAGGCGGAGCGCGACGGTCAACCGGTCGAGCTGGGCCGGCGCCGGGAACGGTGCCTGCTCGGGCTGCTGCTCCTGGAGGTCAACCGGCCGATACCGGTCGATCGGCTGGTCGCGCTGCTGTGGGACGACGATGCGCCGCCTACCGCCCGGTCCAGCCTGCACACGCACGTGTCCCGACTGCGCGGGCGGCTGGACCCGGACGGCACCGGCCGCGGCGGCGTCCGGCTGGTCGCCCGCGACGGCGGCTACCTCGCCGAGGCCGACGAGCACACCATCGACGCGTACCGGTTCCGGGTCCTGCTGCGTCGCGCCCAGGAGACCGGGCCGCCCGACCGGGTGGATCTGCTACGGCGGGCGCTGGCCCTGTGGCGTGGACCACTGCTGGCCGACGTCGCCTCGCCCCGGCTGCGGGAACGGGTCGGTGCCGAGCTGACCGAGCAGCGCGTGCTCGCCACGGAACTGATGATCGACGCCGAGCTGGCCGCCGGGCGACACCAGGAGGTACTCGGCGAGCTTGCCGCACTGACCGCGGAGGTCCCGTACCGCGAGCGATTCGTCGGCCAGTTCATGCTCGCGCTGTACCGCAGCGGCCGGCACGCCGACGCCCTGGCGGCGTACCGGCACCTGCGCGAGCGGCTGGCTGAGGAGCTGGGCTCGGACCCAGGTCCCGAGCTCCAGCAGCTGCACACCGCGCTGCTGCGCCGGGACCCGTGCCTCGCGGCGGCGGGTGGGGGCGCGGCGACGCCGGCGGGGCAGCCGGTGCCGGCCCAGTTGCCCGCGGCGCCTGGCTGGTTCACCGGTCGCCTCGACGAGCTGGCCGCGCTGACCAAGTCGCTGACCGACGCGGCCGGGCGCGGCGGCACCGTGGTGATCTCCGCTATCGGTGGGGCCGGCGGCATCGGCAAGACCTGGCTCGCGCTGCACTGGGCGCACCAGCACCTGGACCGCTTCCCCGACGGGCAGCTGTTCGTCAACCTGCGCGGATACGATCCGTCCGGCCAACCGGTGGCGCCCGCCACCGCCGTGCGCGGATTCCTGGAGGCGCTCGGCGTGCCGGCCGCGGCGGTACCCGTGGACGCCGCCGCCCAGATCGGGCTCTACCGCAGCCTGCTCAGCCACCGGCGGATGCTCATCCTGCTCGACAACGCGCGGGACAGCGCCCAGGTCGCCGACCTGCTGCCCGGTACCACGACCTGCGCGACGATCGTGACCAGCCGGGACCGGCTGGCCGGCCTGGTGACCCGGCACAGCGCACAGCCCCTCGCGCTGGACGTGCTGGACCCGCCGCAGGCCCGCGAGCTGCTGGCCGGCCGGCTCGGTGAGCAACGGCTGGCCGCCGAGGCGGATGCGGCCACGGCGCTCGTCACCGCCTGCGCCGGGCTGCCCCTGGCGCTGGGCATCGTCGCGGCCCGCGCGCTGGCCCAGCCCGACCTGCCGCTGGCCACGCTCACCGCGCAGCTGCGCGACGCGGCGACCCGGCTGGACGCGCTGGACGACGACGATCCGCAGGTCAGCCTCCGCGCCGTGCTGTCCTGGTCGTGCGCGGCCCTCAGTCCGCTCCAGGCGCGAGCCTTCGGGCTGCTCGGGCTCGCCGCCGGACCGGACATCGGCCTGCCCGCGGCCGCCGCGCTCACCGGAATGTCCACTGTGGACGCAGCCGCCGTGCTACGGGCACTGGAGGCCGGGTCCCTCGTGCAGCAGCCGGTACCCGGCCGGTGGCGGATGCACGACCTGGTCCGGCTGTACGCCGCCGAGCACGCCGACGACGGCGCCGGGGCGGCACAGCGCCGGCTGATCGATTTCTACCTGCACACCGCCCACACCGCCGCCGCGCTGGTCGACCCGCACCGGCCGCCGATCGCGCTCGACCCGCCCGTTGCCGGCGGTGAACCGGACCCGCTGCCCGACGAGCCGACCGCGCTGGCCTGGCTCGACGCCGAACACGAATGCCTGCTGGCCGCCCAGCGGCTGGCCGCCGACCGCGGCTGGTCCGCCGCGGTCTGGCAACTGGCCTGGACCCTCGACCCGCTGCACGGGCGGCGCGGTCACCTGCGGGACAACGTCTCCGTCTGGCAGGCCAGCCTCGTCGAGGCCAGTCGGGTGGATGACCGGACGGTCGCGCTCCTGGCCCACCGGCGGCTCGGCAACGCCCTCGTGCGGGCCGGCCAGCCCGCCGACGCCATCGACCACCTCGACCAGGCGCTGGCCCTGGCCGAGCGGTCCGGCGACCTGGCCGGCCAGGCGCACACGCACGCGGCGCTGGCCCAGCCGTGGGAGCAGCAGGGCAACGACCGCCGGGCGCTGGCACACGCGACCCGGGCGGTCGGGCTGTACCAGGAACTGGGCAGCCCGGCACGGGAGGCGATGGCGCTGAACCTGGCCGGTTGGTCCCTCATCCGGCTCGGCGACCACGAACAGGCCGAGGAGCGCCTGGTCGCCGCGCTCGCGCTGTCCCGCGAGCACGGCTACCGCGAGGGCGAGGCGGACACCCTGGACAGCCTGGGTTACCTGGCGGACCGCGCCGGCCGGCACGACGAGGCCGCGCACCGCTACCAGCAGGCACTCGACCTGCACCGCGAGGTCGGCAACAGCTACGGCGAGGCGGGTACGCTCGAACGGCTCGGCGCGGCCCAGACCGCACGCGGCGCCCGGGACGAGGCGCGCGCGGCCTGGCGGCGGGCACTGGACATGTACCGGGCACAGCGACGCGGCGCCGACGCGAACCGCGTCCAGCAGGACCTCGCCCAGCTGAGCGCGGCACCTCCGGCTACCTGAGCCTCCACCCGCCGACCGCCCGGGCCGGAGGCCGCCGACCGCCCGGGCCGGAGGCCGCCGACCCCTGGTCGAGCGCGCCGCCGGAAGTCCTACTCGCCGTCCGCCGACTCGACGTTCTCCTGGACCATGTGCCCGAACTCGAAGCCCGCGCCGGATATCCACGTCTGCGTGTCCCTGGCAACCGCCCTGCTCCTCTTGATGACGAGGCCGCCGACCCGGTCGTAGGCATGCTTGGCCGCAGCGTAGGTCTCCCGCGTCGGATTGCGCAGATTCGCGAGCTTGGCCGACCGGTACGCGGCCCGAGCCTGCGTGATCTCGGCGCTCTCGCGCGCCAGCCCCCTGGCCCCGCTGGCGCCTATGACGGAGAGCGCGGCCAGCCCCGCGGCTCCGGCCGCCCGGGCGTAATGGCCATGAGAGAGCTGCACCACCGTATCGGCGCCGTTGGTAAGCAGCGCGATGGTGTCCGCGGCCAGGGCCAGCCCGGAGGTTACCGCGTCAAGCCCCGGTATCCACGCGGTGGCGATCGCGATCAGCGTGAGCGCCGGCGCGACGGTATTCACGAACCCGGTCACCTTGTCCCAGAAGCTGCGGTGTTTGTGTGCCTCGCGCTGGGCCTGTTCACGCTGGCGCTGGAGCTGCTGCAGGTACGCGCGCAGCAGAGCGCGTGAGTAGCTTTCGTAGTTGGCCACGTCGCGGCGGTACTCTGCTCGGGCGCGCCGGCTCTGGAACGGAGCGCGCACCGGGTGGAAACCCTTGCGGTGCCGGTGCGCCCCGTTGAACAGTCGGGTGCGGATCCGCCAGCACCGCGCGTCGCACCGGCCCGGACGCAGGCCGGTCGGATCCGACTTGGTCACCGGGGTGTCGTCGGCGTAGGCGTAGCCGTTCATCTGCTGCGGATCACTGGTATCCGTGATGGGGTCGTGCGAGATGAACCGGGCGGTCGTGGGGTCGTACTGGCGGGCGCCGAGGGTTACCAGGCCGGTACCGGGATTGTTGATACCGCCGATGAAACCCCTCTGACCGGTCCAGTTGGCCGGCTGGCTGCCGCGGCTGTCGCCGAACGGCGTGTAGTAGCGACGGGTGATGCTCTGCGTCGCATCGGCGCTGATCTGCGTCTCGGCGCTGTTCTGGTCGTCGGTGAGGATCCAGCTCAGTCCGGTACCGGTGCGGGCGGCCACGGTGTCGCCGCCGTAGTTGTAGTACCGGGTGGCGCTGGTGTGGCCGGCGGTGTCGGCGCGGATCTCCATGTTCGCGACGAACAGCGTCGCCCCACCCGGGTCGGCCTCGATGAGTTCGTCGCCGTTGGCATCGTAGACGTAACTTGTGACCGAGCCGCCGTTGGTGACCGTGGCCAGCTTGCCTTCCGCGTCCCAGGTGAAGACCTCGTGACCGGCCGCGGTGTCCCGGTTGGTCAGATCCCCGGCCGGGTCGTACCGGTAGGAGGTCACGGAGTCGCCCGCCGCCGTGTGCTGGGTAAGGGACTGGACGGTATGCGGCTTGGCCGCCCCGGGCGACGGGTACGTCTCGGTTCTGACGGTGTCGCCGGCCGAAGCGTGGTCGGTGCGCGAGGTGAGGTTGCCGGTCACGTCGTAGGAGTAGGACTGCCAGTACGGCGCGGGCCCGCCGAGCGTATCGGTTGACGGCTGGGCCAGGCAGTCGCCGGTCGGCGTCCACGCCGCGGTCAGCCGCTGCAGGTAGTCGTAGCCGAAGCACTGGCGGTCCGTTGCGCCGTCCTGCTGGACGTTGTTGATTCCGGTGATGTCGCCGGCCGGGTCGTAGCTGTAGTGGGTGTCGTTGACGGTGGTGGGTGTGGCCTGCCTCTGGTCGAGTACCCGCGTCAGCCGGTTGGTGCCGTCCTCATAGGTATTGCTTCTGGTCACCATGGCGCTGCCGAGACCCAGCGATTTCGCGGTGATCCGGCCGTCGCCGAGTTGGGAGTAGGTCGTGCCGGAGACGTAGCTGTCCAGGCCCTTCATGGTCAGCGGTTGGCCGAGGTCGTCGTAGGAGTACAGGAGGGTTTCGGCGCTCAGGCCGCCCGCTGCTGGGTACCCGGAGCGGTGCAGGCTGCCGTCGGTGCCGGTGTTGTAGTCGGCGTACGTGGTGTAGGTACCGGCGAGTGCCTGCTGGGCGGCGGACGTCGTGGTGTCCCTGGGGATGACGGTGGTGGTGCCGGTGGGTTGGTACCAGTCGTCGTACCCGGTGACGGCGGCGCTGTAGGCCAGCCCGTTGACGTATCTGGTGCTGCCGGTCGGTCGGCCCTTGGCGATCGTGTCGTAGGTCCACTGCGCGAGCTTGGTTCCGCTGGTGGATCCGATGTACACGGCCGTCTTGCGACCCAGGCCGTCGTAGGTGTAGGCGAGGGCGGTTCCCCGGGCGTCGGTGCTCGAGGTGAGCTCGTCGTCGTTGTCGTAGCCGTAGGTCGTGGTACCGGTGTCCGGATTGGTCTCGGTGACCTTCTGGCGCAGCAGGTTGTATCCGAAGCTCCAGACGTTCCTGCCGGTGGCGTCGGTGACACTCGTCAGATCCCCGGCCGGCGTGTACGCGTAGTTCGTGACATCCGCGCCGCCGCCGGTCCCCGACTTGTACTGCAGCAGTTGGACGGTCTGGCCGTCTGCGTCGCTGACCGTGGTGGTGGCGGTACCACCCGGCGGGGGTGTCTCGGTGACCCGGTCGCCGCCGTACGTGGTCAGGCTGTCCCACATGTGGTTGCCGTTCTGCAGGAAGGAGTCCTTGACCGCCCGGCCGACGCCGTCGTAACTGGTGACGTTCTGGCCGGGTACCGCGTCGGTCGGGACGAACAGGGCTCCGTCCGGGCCGGCGAAGTTGTAATAGTCGCCGTTGGATCGGGCGACCAGGCCACGGGAGTCGTAGAACGTGTCGGTGAGCACCCGCCCCCCTCCCGGCGCAGGGTCCTGCGTCTGGCGCTTGCGGAGGAACCCGTCGTAGATCAGGTAAGTGGTGGAGTAGGTCAGGTCCGGACGCAGCGTCGCGGTGGATTCGTAGGTCGGCGAGTTGGCCGCGTCGACGTGGTAGCCGTAGACGAGGTTGGGTGTGCTCGGGTCGGTGGACCTGGACCGGCCGGGCAACCACACCTGGGTCACCCGGCCGAGCGGGTCGTAGCCGTAGTCGGTGATTTTGTTGTTCGGATCCTTTATCTCGACGGGCTGGCCTCGGGCCGGGTCGAGAGTGGTCGTGGTGACGTAGCCCAGGTTGTCGGTCACCGCCATCTGGGTCACCGGTCCGCCGGTGGCGGGGGTATAGGTCGTGGTTGTCCTGCGGCCCATCGCGTCGTCGGTCTCGACATCCCGCCCGTACCCGTCGTACTTGTGCGTCTCGTCCGTGATATAGACAGGTGTGGATCCACTGTACGACGCGACCTTCTCGGTCTTCGTGACGTCGCCCTTGGTCGGTGCGGTGCCCCAGGTCTGGTTGTCGTAGGAGGTGCGCTCGTCGGACACTACGTCGCCGGGGCGGTTCGGGGTGGCGGCGCACCTGACCGCCACGGTCTCCACCCGGGACTCGTAATCGATCATCCACTTGGCGTCGTTGCGGGCGTAGGTGGTGCGGTGGCACTGATCGTCCGTGGCGGTCGCCAGGTCGCCGTGGTCATCGACCTGTTGCGGCAACCCCTCATTGGTGTAGGTGGTGTCGGTCTCGGTCTGCCGCCAACCGCCGGCAGCCAGCGCCGTACGGGCGTGGGTGGCGCCGGTCTCGACGACATCGGCCGTCGTGGTGCCCCAGGACCGGACCCGGGTGGCGGTCAGGTGGGACCACGGGTCGTTGACGGTACCGTCGACCACGGCACCGCCGACGCCATCGCTGTGCACCTCCTCCAGCTGGAACCCTTGCAGCGGGCCCGAGTCGGTCACCGCGCCCTGCGAGTCGGTCACCGTGACGGTCTTGGTCTTCGTGGCATCATCGGGATCTGAACGGTCGCCGTTCATGCCCCGCAGGAAGGTGTAGTCCGTCTGGGACTGCGTACCGGACGGGTCTCCCTCAAGGACCCGCACCTTCGAGTACCCGCGGTACTCCCCCCAGGTCTTGTACTTGTCCTTGACAAGACCGTCCTGGTCGTCGAAGTGCCAGGCCGGCGTGTCCAGGTACAGGTAGCTCGTCACCTGGTCCGCGGCCCCACCGGTCGGGTCGGATTCGACCACCTGGGTGACCACGTACTTCTGGAACCAGTCGAGGAACGGCTTGGGCTGCGGCGGGGATCCGGTCCAGTAGACCGGATAGCAGCGCTTGGTGCTGGTCGCCGGATCGGGCTTGTTGCCCGGGTCGCAGTCCGGGGTGGAGTAGGTGACCGCGATGTGGCCGCCGCTCTCGGTGTCGATCGTGCTCACCCGGAACCTGTCCAGCTTCGGCAGCCCATCACCGATGGTGTCCACCCGGTTCTGCAACTGCGTCTTGCCGAACGTCACCGGGGGCAGCGGCGCCGATCCGTTCACCTTGCCGGCCTGGGTGACGCTGTCCAGCCACAGCGCGGGGCTGGTGCCGTCCCCCGGATCCGGGAACGACTGGGACATCACCCAACTGTCCACATCGGCGTAGGACGCGCCGCTGAGCACCTCGGTGGTCACGCTGGTCAACCGCTTGCGGGTCCAGAACGACGGGGAGGTACTGGTGGTGCACGAATCGGTCGAGGCGCAGTACTCGTCGAACGGGACGTCCGGCCAGTGTGAGGCGTTGGCCTTGGTGAAGTTGCCCGCGGTCTCGCAGTTGAACGTGGCGCTGGAGACACAGCGCTCCGATACCCCGAAAAGCACCTTGGCCGGCGCCGGGGTGGAGAAGACGGTGGCCGACGTCTGGCCGTAGTCGATCTCCCGGAGGTACCCGCCCCGGGTGTACTGGGTCAGGGTGCCCGTGGCGCCCGAGGAGGCCGCGTAGCCGCGCCGGTAGTAGTTGGTCTCCGGCTGGTACCAGAAGGTCGAGGCGTTACCGTGCGGGTCGACGATGTAGTCCAGGTTCCACCGCCAGGCCCGGGTGCACCAGGACGAGGCGAAGCTCGAGGCGTAGCAGGGATCTGTCTTGTCGGTGGTGTAGACCGGCATCGTCCAGGCTGAGTTGGTGACCGCCTTCCCGGATGCCCAACCCGGCAGGTGGCCCAGGCCGAAGACGTACTGGGTACCGTCCGTCGTGGTGACCCGCCAGTACTGGCCGGACTTGTCGCCGTTGGACGCGCCGGTCAGTTCCTCCACTTTGGACCCGTCGTCCGACTTGGGATGCCAGGCGCCGGTGGCGTCGTCGCGGATGAGCTCGGTCGACCGGCCCTTGAGCATCAGTGTGGCGTTGTCGCCGGCCCAGCACTGGTCACCGTTGCTCGACGGACCACCCGCGTCGGAGCACTCCTTGTAGCTGCGCTCGACGTATCCCGAGACCAGGTCGAAGCCCTCCCCCACCCACGACGTCTGGTTGTTCGTGGACGCGGTACGCCCGTCCACGCTCTGCGACGAGTACGTCAGGGAGATGTCCGGGTCGTCCCCGGTGGGTACCGGCGGCGTGCGCATCGGGTACGACCAGTCGAAGTCACCGGTCTGCTCACCGGTATCCCACGACGAGGACGGCGACAACGAGGTCGCCGCGTAACTGCCCGCGCCGCCGGAGGTACTGGCGGTCAACGCGTACAACCCGTCCGTGGTGACGTCGGCGCTGACCGCGTGCGCCGCGGCCGTGTTGCGGGACGGCACCGGGGTCGCGGCCGCACAGCCGGCTCGTTGCGGCGTGGTCAACGCGCAGTCGGCCAACCTGACCACCCGCAGCCGGGAGCCCCAGTCGCCGCCGTAGGCGAACTGGAATGCGGAGTAGTCCATGGAGATGTTGACGGTGTCCTGGGCGCTACCCGCCGCAGTCGGTGACAGGCGCAGGATCACGCCGGCCAGCCCGGCCCGCGCGGCGGCCGCCTGGTCGAAGACCTGGATCTGCACGCCCGCCGGGGCGGCGGCGGTCGCGGCCTGCCCCGCCGGGCCGGCGGCCGGGCCGACCGACAGCGGCAGGCCACCGACGACCTGGCCGACGGTGACGGGCGCCGCGGCCGTCCGGGCGACCGGCAGGCCCAGGTCGGCGCCGCCGCCCTGCGGCCAGCGGACCGACGGCATCCGCCAGCCGGTTACCGTCGCCCCCGCCACGGCGGCCTTCGCGGGGGTCGCCGCGTGACCGGCCACCGACCTTTGCCGCTGCGGCGCGGCGGGACGGGTACCGGTGGTCCGCGCGTGCGCCGGACTGGGCACCACGGTCAGGCCCGGCACGAGCGTTGCCGCGAGGATCGCCGCGGTCGCGACCCGTGACCGACCCGTCAAGGACCGCACGGTCCACGGCCGACCTGTTGTCCGGATGCTCACAACGGACCTCCGCCCGTACCCGATGGATCTGCCGCTAGTTCGTTGGTGGTGCGATGCCGTGGAAGAGGTCCTGCGCCTCGGCGTCGGTCAGCACCCCGGCGTACGCGCGAACCTCGTCGATGTCGCCCGGCCAGTAGTCGACGTTGTTGCCCTTGTACTTGGCCCGGCCCGCGGTCAGCGCCCCGCCTGCCTGCCACGGCAGCCACGACGCCGGCAACGGCTGGGCATCCTGGTCGCCCGTGCCCGGAACGTAGATGCGCGTGGTGCGGCTGGCCGCGTCGTAGACGCCGACGACCAGTACCCACTGGTCCAGCACGGAGACGTCCACCGGCAGCAGCGATCTGGCGTGCAGCCAGGTGTACCCCGAGGTGGCATCCGACGATGTCGCCGAGAAGGACCAGTGCCCCACCGTCGAGGTGGTTCCGTCCGCGTTGGTCTGGGTCAGCAACCGGTACCCGAGGAAGAAGCCCGACATCGAGGTCCCGTCCTGGCCCAGCGCGGTCGCGTTGGCGGTCGGCGGCGCACCCAGCAGGCTACCGTTCAGCCGTACCCAGGCGGCCACGCTGAAGCTGGAGTCGGTGCGCAGCACCGGGCCGTTGGTGTTCAGCCACTGCGAGGAGCCGTTGAGGGCGATGGCACTGGCACCGGACACACTGTCACCGGTCCAGGCCGGGGCGCCGGCCGCGGTCATCGTCCGGCCGTGGCCCGAGTCGTCCGCGGCCGTGGTGCCGCTGGCCTCGTCCAGGTGCCAGGATCCCTGCAGCCGCAGCGGCCGGGTGGCCAGGTGGTACACCTCGGCGTCCGGGTCGCCGTACGCGGCGTCCGGCGCGAGGTCGGAGACTACCCGGTCCCACACCTTGACGTCGTCGACGTCACCGTTCCAGTAGTCGACATAGCTGCCCTTGTACTGCGCGCGCCCGATCTCCAATGGTCCGCTGGCCGTCCAGGCGGTCGTGAACGGCGCCTCGCCCACCTTCATGCCGTTGACGTACAACCGCACCGACGCGCTCGACGGGTCGTACTCACCGACCAGCTGGGTCCACGCCCCGGCCACCGGCGGGTGGAGGCTGTCGGAGTAGACCTGAACCCAGTCGTACGGTGACGCGTCCGCGGTCTGTAGGGCGAATGCCCACCGGTTCGTACCCGCCCCGTCCTGCCGGTAGCCCAGGTAGAACAGGCTGCCCACGCCGCCCGACGCGGCCACCGCGGTCATGTGGGTGCTGGGCAGCGAGCCGGCCCGGACCCAGGCGGAGACCGTGAACGCCTTGCCGGTGTCCACGACCGGGGCGGCCGTGGCCGCGTACCCGGTGCTGCCGTTGAGGTGCAGCGCGCCACCGACCCGGCCGTCACCCGTCCAGGTCGTACCACCGGCCACGGTCGCCGGGTGCGCTGCGCCGGTCGACGAGTCCGCCGCGGCCGTACCGGCCGTCTCGTCCAGCCGCCACTGCCCGACCGGATCGGCGGGCGGTCCGACCGTGAAGTCGTAGGTGGCGCAGGCGGTACCGACGTTGCCGGCGTGGTCGACCGGGCACACGCTCAGTGTGTTGGTCTGCTCGTGCTTCGGGACGAGCGACACCGTCGCCGTACCGCCGGTCGCGGCGACCGTCAGCGGCCCCGCGCCGAGCAGCGCGTAGCGGAACGAGGTCACATCAGTCTCGCCGGTACCGGCGCCGAACGTGAAGCTGCCGGGTCTGCCGACCGCACCGGACGGTGCGCCGGTACCGGCCGGATAGTCGGTCGAGGTGACCTGTGGTACCTGGTTCGGGGCGCTGTTGTCCACAGTGAACTCGCATGTCGGGGTGTACCCGCTGTTGTCCACGCCGTCGTAGGCGCGTACCCGCCACGAGTAGGTCTGTCCGTCATCCAGCGCGGGCAGCGTCACCGTCGCCGTCTGCCAGGAGGACGACTTGGTGAACTCCGTGGTCAGCGTCGGCATGGCGGTCCACTGTCCGGTGGTCGGGTCCAGATGTTTCATCTCGAACTGGGCCTGCACGCCGTTGTTGTCCGTGGTTCCGTCCGGGTCGTAGACCTGCGCCCGCAGGGAAGGGGCCACGCCCGCCGGCAGGCTGGTCGTGCTCAGGTACGGCCGGCCGTTCCCGGTCGCGCAGGTGGTGCCCGGCACCGTGGTGTACGCCTGCGGCGTGCTCGGCGGCGTGTTGTAGGTAATCGTGATCTTCGCGGTGGCCGGGTCGAAGCCCTTCCAGTACGCGGTGCCCGACTCGCTATACGCGCGCAGGCCGAACGTGGTGTTCGACCAGCCGCTCGAAGCCGCCTGCGCGATCGTCGACGTGGCGGTGAACTCGACATCGTGCGAGGGGCAGGACCCGTACCCGTAGTCGCTCGTCACGTGGTCCACGTCGGTCTTCCAGCTCGGCTGGTTGTTCCACGACGTCGAGGACGTGATGCCGCCAGTCAGGTACAGGTCGGTCCGGGTGTTGTATGTCGACCCGCAGCCATACGACTTGGTCTCGGTGATGTGGAAGTACGCCGACAGGATGTGCTTGCCGTTGACGTTGTCGGTGTCCATCCGGAAGAACGAGCGCTTCACGCCCGGGTTGTAGTAGCCGACCTCGGCGTACGGATGCGACGGGTTGAGCCCGTACGCCTGCGACGGGTAGGCCTTGTCCACATAGGTCCAGTACTGCTTTGAACCGGTCCAGTCCGGGTCCAGGTACACCGGAAACGTCACCCGCGGATCGGCGAGCAGGGTGGCGTCCGGGATCACGTCCAGTACGTTGCCGGCACGCAGCGTCGAGCGCATGACGGCGGTACGGACGCCGACCGACGTACCGGCGGCCGGCGTCGAATCCCACATCAGAGGCGCGCCGGAGGCCAACAGTACGGCGCCACCCGCGGTGACCGCGCTGACTGCCCCGCCGGCATCCTGCCGCAGCGACACCCCCTTCGGGCGCAGCGCGAATCGCAGCGTCACCAGCCGCGGATCGGTGGCGGCCCGCCGGTCCTTGACCACCAGCACTTCGGACAGTCCCGCGACGGCCGCGGTCAACCGCAGGTCCACCCCCGGGATCACCTCGGCGTAGGTTGCCGTGGCGCCGTCGAGCTGCGGTCTGGGTAGCGCGAACGGCCAGGACATCGCGACCGAACCGCCATCCTGCGACACCGTCGCCAGCGGCCCGCTGCCCCCACCGGAAAAGACCATGCCCAGCACGGTCGCCACCGGCGCCACACTGCCGTCAGCCCGCAACCGCAGTGTCGCGTCCACATCAGCCCACGAACCACCGCGACGCACCCGCACCGGGATGGCGTGGGTCTGCGAGGTGAACGTCCCGTCCGGGTTGGCATAGACCTCACGCGTCTCGGTCCGCTCCGCGGTTACCTCCACCGGCTGGCGCGAGGCACGAGCCGCCGAGCGGGCAACCGCCTCAGCCCGCGGGATGTCGGACCCCCGAGCCTCGACCGGCTGGACCCGGGCGGCGCCGGCAGGGATCCCCGCTGCGGCCGGCGGCGACGCGGCGATGGTGACCGTGAGGGCGAGCAGGCCGGCTACCCACGCCCGCCGCGCGTATGGGGAAGCCCGCACGTTGTACCTCCTCGTGGTATGGGCAGCAGCCGGTTGGCATCCGGATGCAACCGCCACTACCCGCCGCGACCGCTCGCGAGCCGGAGAACCAGATGACACGACGCCGACATCGTTCCCCTGCCGCCTTGCCAAACTCCTTGCCATGAAGTCGTTTGGATCGTCCGACGACGTGCCGCGGTTAGCAGGGCTCGAACTCGAGATGGCGAGTTCGATTGCGGCTGATGGTGTCATGAGACGTCTATGTGTACGACGATCTTGCTGAGAGCGTGTCCCCGGCCCACCCGGGTCAATGCCTCGGGTACTTGCTCGAAGGTGAAGGTGGCGTCGATGTGACTTCGACCCATCCGGCGATGTCCGGGCCGAGCGTTCGACGCGCCGGGGAACGCAGCCGACCGATACGCGATTAGCTCGCCTGCCGCGCAGCGTCTCCCAATCGCTGAGGTTGACCGAGGTCGCCGCGACGTTGGCCAGCACCTGCCGGCCCGCCGCAGATGGCGTGGGAAGATCGCTGACACAAGTGCGCTCAACCTCCCTGAACGGCGCTGAACTACTTTGTATCGTACGAGGTCACAGCTCTGTTGATCGAGGTCTCTGAAAGAGCCCATAGAGTCGCTGGTGGTTACGGGTGGGAGCAGATTGGGAGCAGGCCTGTGACCTCTTCCCGGTTGGGGAAGCGCTCACCAAAGGCTCTCTCGGCCGCCTGACAGGAGCACGGTTGCACCGACCCTGGAGACCGTCCGGCACGCCCGTCCCGTTCCATCCATCCTGTTGTCCGCGCGAGCCCGGAACCATCCAACGGCTCCGGAGCACCCACCGAGCACCCAGACGTCCAATGTGGACATCGAAAAGGCTCCAAACCCGGAGGGACACTCGAGGTCAAAGCCTTGATCACTGTGCGCCGCCAGGGACTCGACCCCGAACCCGCGGATTTAGGGTCCCGGACTATTCGTTTCGACTAATCCAAATAGTGCCGGCTAATGCAGCAGGTGAAGCTGTACCACTACCGCTGAACGATTCCAGTAATCGTAGAAACGACGAACCCTCCCGCGACATTGCCCTGCCCCGTTGCCGAGGCTCGGGGACGCGCCCGGCGCTGTCGTCGCCTCAACAGCTGCCAGCCGATCGGCTGCAGGGCGCTTGGGCCCGACCGCTGCGACACCAACCACCTGCGGCAACCCCTCATTACCGGCTGGGCACGGCCGAAGGGTACTCGCACATCGGCAAGGCCGCGAATCGACGGCAACGCTCGGATGATCATTGATCGGACCCAGGGTCCAGTCAAAGCACGATCACGACCGTGCCCACGTCCTCGGGGCGATCAACGAAAATAGACAGTGTGGTCACGGCCGAGGGCACACGGACCTGCAGGCATGCGGACTCATCGGAGTCTTCGATCTTAAGCAGCCGGCTTGCCGACTCCACGCGCCCGTCGAAGACGAGGTGACCCTGGGCGATCCGCTTGTCTCCCTTCAGGACAACGGCGGTGACTGGCCCGTCGACATAGACCCGGGTTCGGATGCACAGCGAGTCCGCCCTGACATTCACCAGGGCCGACCGATCATCCCATTCGTCATGACGGGTCCGACTGTTCGCGTCCTCTATGACGAGCAGACCGTAGTCCAGGTAGGCGGTGAACGAGCCGAGGAACCCGGCCGAGCCGAGCGACGCGGCGAGTGCGGGGAGATCTTCTAGCATCGATCCATCTCAGTCCTTCTCTGGCTGGCCGGTGGCGGACCGACCAGCCAGAGACCCCGATGCCGGGTGGCCGATCATTCCGCCCTGAGGCGACCTATCGATATGACGCGAGGCATCGGCGGGAAATAATACTGCTCCGCTCTGAGGGCCCGGACAACGCCGCCTTGCTGGTATCGACAGGGATTGCACTGCGGGTAGCCCGTCTGGTAGCCGTCGCCGAGCGCGCTCGGGTGTTGGTGATCGGTAATCCAGTTCCCACTAGTGGTGCCAGGCTCGCTCGCGCCGCAGGTGTGGCAGCCGTTGCGGGCACCGCTCTCATTGATGAGATCCTGGACTCCTGGGGCATCCTTGTCGCCGTTGGGAAGGGCGACACCCTCCTTCGCGTACGGTCCTGGCCCCATCGTAAGCTCGCAGAGCCGGATTTCGTCGACGTTGTGAACGAGGACCGGCGAGCCGCCGACGATCACGTAGTAGGTGTGGACGTCAGCCACCGTCAGGTCCCGCATCCACTGCTCGCCGATGTAGTTGCGAACCGCGATAACCGCGACCCTGGACCCGTCCTGCGTCAGCAGTTGGTGGCCTGTTACCAGAGCCGCCGCCTCAACCCACGCGTTGAGGGTCAAGTCCCAGATCGGATGATGCCACGTCGTCTTGATGACCTGCGTGGTACCGCGCCTGCCGTGGACCGGATCCCCGTCGATCCGCACGGTCACTTCGGTCAGGTCGTGGTCATCGTTGCGGTGCAGGGCGGTGACGCTTTCCGGCCCGCTCTGCCCGGTGGCCGGGTCGGTCGAGAGCACCTGGTCGCCGACCTTGATGTCACCGATCGGCTTGGACTGACCGCCTGCCATGAGCACCGGCGTCGCCGGGTCGAAGCTGTGGCATCCGGTCGGTTTGACCGCGCGGCGACCGGCCTTGACGCCGTCCTCTACCTCCTCCGCCGCATCGCCGAGCTTCTTCGCCGCCTTCGCTTCACGTTCGGCCGTGCCGAGCACCCGCCCGCCGGGTATCAGGCTGGCCGCGCCCATCGCGCAGTCCAGCGACATGCCCTTCGAGCAGGTCTTGATGGTGTCCAGCGCGCTCATCGCGGTGGCCGCGGCGCCCAGGAACGGCGCCGCCACCTGCAGCGGCGGGATGACCGTACAGGCCAGCGCCGCGACGCTGAGTACGGTGGAGATCGTGCCGGCGTTGTTGTAGACCCACTTGGCGCCGCTTGTGACCGCGGAGGTCACCGCGTGCGTGACGGTGTGGACGGCGTTGTTCACCTTGTTGACGGCCTTGTCGACAAAGCTGGGCCACAACCCGTTGGCGTCGCTCGCGGTCACCGGCGCGTTGTTGGCGTACGCGTACCCGTGCATCTGCTGCGGGTCTTTGTCGTCGATCACCGGGTCGACCGAGATGAACCGGCCGACGAGCGGGTCGTACTCCCGGGCACCGAGATGCGTCAGGCCGGTGTTGTCGTTGGTACCCCCGACGAAGCCCTTGTCCATGCGGGCAGGCCAGGTACCGACGGTGGAGCGCAGCTGCCCGAAGGGCGTCTCGCGGCGGATCGACGTCGCCTGACCGACCGCGTTGATGCTGATCTGTGCGGTGCCGTGCTGGTCGGACGCGAGCCACACCACACCACCTGACGTCCTGGTGGCCAGCGTCTCCTCGGCGTCGGTGTAGTAACGAGTGCAGGTCTTCGCGCCGCCGCTGGTCGTGTACCGCAGCTCCTGGTCCGGCAGGTACAGCGTCTTGCCGGTCGGGTCCCTGCGGACGAGCCGGTTGCCGTCGACGTCGTAGACGTAGGCGGTGTCGCCGGTCGTGTCGTATGCCGTCGCGAGGTGCCCTTCCGCGTCCCAGGTGAGGGTCTGGGTACCTGCGGCCGCGGTCTGGCGGGTCAGTGTGTTGCCGGACAGGTCGTAGGTGTAGGAGGCGGCGCGGGTACCCAGGTTGTCCGCAGTGGACGTGCTGGCGAGCTCGTGCTTACCGGGAACCGGTGTGTAGTCGGTGGTCCGGACGCCGTCCGGGGTCGAGTGCTCGACGAGCTTGGTACGGGTACCGGTGGTGTCGTAGGTGTAGCTCTGCCAGTACGGCGCGGGGCCACCCAGCGCGCCCGCGGAGGGAGCGGCGTTGCAGTCGCCGCTGGCCGGGGTCCACGCCTCGGTCATCCGTTGCAGGTAGTCCGTCGAGAAGCATTGCGTGTCGCCGCCGGTGAGGTCAGAGACCTGACGAACGTTGCCCTGCGCGTCGTAGCTGTAGCGCACGTCGGCCACGGTGGTCGCCGGCCCGGACGACTTCGTGGTCCAGATCTGCGCCAGGCGACGGGTGTCCGTCTCGTAGGTCCGCGCGATGTCCACCCGCGCGCCGCCGTTGTTGGCGAGGTGGACCGCGCCGATCTCGTTGAACGAGGTGTACTCGATGCCCGTCACGTAGGTCTGGCCGAGACTCGTGGACAGGGTCGTCGGGTTACCCAGGGCGTCGTACCCCTGCGTCAGCGTCTCCAGGCCGAGGTCGCCCATCGCCGGCATCCTCGTCGTGGCCAGCGAACCGTCCTGGTTGTACGTGTAGACGTAGGTGTATGTGCCGGCGAGGCCGGTCTCGCTGGCGGGGATGGTGTATTTGACGCTGGTCGGCTGGTAGTCGGCGGTGTAGTTGACCTGCTCTTTGATGTACTGGTTGGCGCCGTCATAGCGGACCGTCTTCACGAGCTGTCCGAGCGCCTGGACGCCGTTGGAGAGCGTGTCGTAGTACCACGCGGCGCGCAGCGGTCCGGTGGCCGAACCATCCCGCTGCGTGGTCTTGCGGCCGATGGCGTCGTAGGTGTAGGCGATGGTGGTGTTACGGCCGTCGGTGGTGGTGAGCACGTCGCCGGCGTCATTGAACGACGTCGTCGTTTTGCCCTTGTCCGGGTCGTTCGAGACGGTGCGCCGGCCGCGCAGGTCGTATTCGTAGTTCCACTGGTTGCCGGCCGCGTCGGCGATCCGGGAGAGCTGGTTCTTGCGGTTGTAGGTGTAGATGGTCGCGTCGTAGTTGGCCCGGTTCGGGTTACCCGCCAGCGCGCCGGTGTGGTATTGGCGGACCTGCACGGTGTTGCCGTTCACGTCGGTGACCGTCGAGGTGGCGGTACCGCCGGTGGGCGGAGTCACGTCGGTGCGGTCGCCGCCGTACCCGGTCGTCGTGGTGGACACCGTGGTCCCGCCCGGGCTGGCCGGCGGCGCGTTCACCTGGTGGAGCTGGAGGATCTCCCGACCCACCCCGTCGTAGGTCTTCACCCGTTGGGACGGGATGGTCCCGGTGGGCAGGAACAGGTTCGTGCTCGGCGGCACGGAGGACAGGTACGGGTCGTGCGTCTTGAACGCCCTGCCCGCGGAGTCGTAGTAGGTGTCGGCGACGACGGCGTTGGGTCCGCCCGCACCGTCGGCGTCCTGACTCTGTCGCTCCCGGAGAAGGTTGTCGTAGAGCTTGTAGGAGGTGATGTATCCGCCGGACGCGTTGAGCCGCTTGGTGGTGACCACGGATGGTGCGTTAGCGCGGATGAGGTAGTCGTAGGTGATGTTGGGTGTCTGCGGCGCCGAGCGGTCGCGACCGGCGAGCCACACCGCCGTGAGGCGGCCAAGTCCGTCGTACGCCAGCTCGATCTTCCGGTTGTTGACGTCGGTGGTCGCCAACGGCAGACCCCACGCCGGCTCCAGCGTGGTCGACTTCACCCAGCCGAGCGGGCTGGTCTCCGTCGTCGCGGTTACCGGGCCGCCGGTCGCCGGGGTGTACGCGGTGCTCGTCTTCCCGCCGCGCACGTCGTACGCGTCGAGGACGCGCCCGTACTGGTCCAGGGTCTGGCTCGACTGGGTGAAGTAGGTGGGGTTGCCGCCGTTGTAGGTCTGCAGCACCTCGGTCTTGGTGACATCGCCCTTGGTGGGAGTGGCGCCCCACGACAGGCTGTCGTAGGAGGTGCGCACGTCGTCGATGACGTCGTCGTCGGTCAGCCCGGTACCCTGCGCGCGCGTGCAGTCCACCGCGAAGGTACGCACCCGGGACACCGGGGACACCAGGTTGGTCGACGTGTTGCGGGCGTAGTCCGTCAGGGTGCACTGCTCGTCGCCGTTGACCGCGTCGTCGCCGCGGTCCTCCACCCGCACCGGCATGCCGTACCCGTCGAACGCCGTCGTCGTGGTCGTCGTCCGGTAGCCGCGGCCGCCGTCCAGCGCCGTCCGCGTGTGCGTTGCCGACTTTTCGGAGAACCGGGCGTAGACGGTAGTGCCGTTGATGGTACGGGTGGCGGTCGGCGACGACTCCCACGGCTCAGAGACGGTCGCGGACACTTCGGCGCCGCTGGGACCGTTGTAGGTGATGGTCTCGCGGTCCATGCCCGCGTAGGCGTCCTCGTCCGGGGCGGCCGGGATGTTGCCTGTGGCGATCGCGGGGAGGCTCACCGAGCGGGTACCGGACGGCAGGTGGTCGCCGTTCATGCCGCGGAAGTACCGCGTCTCCGTGCGCGTCTGCTCCCCAGGGTCGCCCTTGGTGGTCGCGACCGCGCCGTACCCGCGCCACACCGACCACGTCTTGTAGTCCGCCTTCACCAGTCCGTCGTCGTCGGTGTAGTGCCACGCCGGGTCGCCGAGGTAGTCGTAATGGGTCACCACCCGGGTCGACGAGCCGGTCAGGTCCGCCTCGACCACGTCGGTCACCACGTACTTCTGGAAGAAGTCGTTGATGGGTTGGGTCGCGCCCGCCGGCGTCCACTTCACGGGGTAGCAGCGCAGCACGTTGTTCTGCAGCGCGTTGCTGTCGGGCATGCGCGTGCCCTTGACGCAGTCCGGCTGCGAGTAGGTGACGTCGAGCTTCCCGCCCGACTCCGAGGTGACCGTCTTGAGGCGGAACTTGTTCATCGCCGGGTACTGGTCGCCGAAGGTGTCGACGCGGTTGCTCAGGTACTGGCCCACGAACGTGATGTCGGGGACGGAGATCGCCGCACCCACCAGGCCGTTGTGTGAGATCCGGTCCAGCCACAGGGCGGGCGTAATGCTGTCGGTGGGGTCCGGGAAGGACTGGCTGAACGTCCAGGACTCGATGTCGCGCGGCTGGCCGCTGGCGGCATCCCACACCTGCGTACGGATACCGGTCAACCGCTTGGTGGTCCAGAAGCTCGGGCCGTTCTGCACATCCTTGCACGGGCTCGCCGTGCACTCCTGATCCCACGGCACGTCCGGCCAGTGCACGGCGTCCTTCGTGCCACAGCTGGACAGGCACCGGTCGGAGACGTCGAACAGCACCTGCATCGGCGAGGGACCGGTCGAGTCGGTACGGGTACCATATTCGATCTTCGTCAGGTACCCGGCGCGGTCGTACTGCACCGCGTCGGTGGTGGTGTTGTTCCGCCCGTACCGGTTGGTCTCCTTGGCGTAGGTGTACGCCATCGTGTTGTTGTCGGTATCCACCACATAGTCCAGCTGCCACCGGTATCCCTGCGTGCAGCTGGAGTCCTTGAAGGCCGTCTGGTGGCATGGCTCCCCGGCGTTGTTGCCGAAGACCGGTACGGTCAGCGTGGAGTTGCTTCCGGACCGGCCGCCGAACCAGTACTGGGTGCCGTCGGTGGTGGTCGCGACCCACCATTCGCCGTCGTTGTCCCCGTTCGCCGCCCCCGTGCGGTGCTCGACGATCGTGCCGTCGTCATTGCGCAGGTGCCACCGGTCGGGGTTGGTACCGTCCTTGATGAGGTCACCGGCGTGCCCGTCCAGCGACAGCGACACGCCGTCCGTCGCCCAGCACTGGTCACCGGTCTTGACGGTGTTGTTGGCTCCGCTACCCATGTCCTCGGCGCAGGTCTGGTACCTGCGCTCGACGCTGCC
>Ga0070683_100001033_pt1 | contig 20895 bp, 16 predicted proteins | sample KBSC713LmetaG_FD_64662 | JGI IMG/M metagenome (GOLD analysis project Ga0070683, IMG submission 64662) | Corn rhizosphere microbial communities from Kellogg Biological Station, Michigan, USA - KBS C7.1-3L metaG | ecosystem: Host-associated > Plants > Roots > Rhizosphere ... | reverse complement strand
GCGACTCGGCGCTGATGCGCACGGCCGACGACGAGGAGGGCGATGCCGAGCGGGTCGTCGTCGCCAACGCCGAGCAGCTGGTCATCGTCAGCTCGCTGGCCGACCCGCCGCCCCGGACCGGCTTCATCGACCGCTGCCTGGTCGCCGCGTACGACGCCGGGATCGACCCGCTGCTCTGTCTCACCAAGGCCGACATCGCGACGAGCGCCGGCGCGAGCGACGTCCTGGACTACTACGCCGAACTCGACCTGCCGCACGTGCTGACCCGGCCGGACGAGCCGCTGAGCGCGCTGCTGGCCGAGCTGACCGGACGCGTCTCCGTCCTCATCGGACACTCCGGGGTGGGCAAGTCGACGCTGGTCAACCGCCTCGTGCCGGACGCCGCGCGGGCGGTCGGCGTGGTCAGCGCGGTCGGCAAGGGCCGGCACACGTCGACCAGCGTTCTCGCGCTGCGGCTGCCGAATGAGGACGGGTGGATCATCGACACGCCCGGGATCCGGTCCTTCGGCCTCGCGCACGTCTCCCCCGACAGCCTGCTGCACGGCTTTCCCGACCTGGTCGAGGCGTCCACGCGATGCCCGGCCAACTGCGACCACACCGGCGCCGGGGGCACCTGCGGCCTGGACAAGCTGATCGCCGAGGGCGGGGCCGACCCGCGCCGGCTCGCCTCGTTTCGCCGGCTGCTCGCCTCCCGGAGCGGCACGGTCGAAGAGGACGAAGGTCAGACCTCCACGTAGCCGCCGGTCCGCCAGTACACCCCGGCGTCGCGCTGCATGAGCTCCTCGTCGATCAGGTAGCGGCGCAGCGACGCGTGGTCCTCGTGCCAGGCCCGCAGGACCGCGTCGACCTCCCGCTCGGCGTAGCGCACGCCCGGCTCGAACGAGGCCACGATGTGCTCGAGCACGATCAGCCGCTTGGCCCGGGCGGCCGGCATCTGGGCGAGCCGGCCCTCGCTGATGAACGTGCGCAAGACCTGCGCCTTCTGCCGGTCCAAGTCGAGCGGCTCGACCGGCGGCGGCTCCGGCACGTGCTGGCGGACCGAGTCCTTGAACACCGCGATCGCCGCCCGCAGCTGGCCGTCCTCGATCGTGATCAGGCCGCCCAGGTGCAGCCGCCGGAGCGCGGCGGTGACCGTCCGCGCGGGCAGCCCGGTCCGCTCGACGACCAGGCTCGAAGCGTCGGCGCCGAGAACGACGGCGGCGTAGACCGCGAGCCGTTCCGGCTCGGCCAGGAGCCCGCACAAAGCCTCAGGAGTCGGCGCGTCCGGTTGCATAACGACGACCGTAATGCCCAAGCGGGGCGATCGTCGGCTAAGTTTCGGCGCATGGCCCGCTACGCCGATGACCTCGCCCTCGCGCACATGCTCGCCGACACCGCCGACGCGATCGCCATACCTCGATTCCGGGCCCAGGACCTGCACGTCAAGGCCAAGCCCGACCTGACGCCGGTCACCGACGCGGACACGGCGGTGGAGAAGGCGCTGCGGGCCACGCTCGCGCGGACCCGGCCCCGCGACGGCGTGCTCGGCGAGGAGTATGGGGCGACCGAGGCGGCGGCCGGCCCGGGCAGCCGGCAGTGGATCATCGACCCGATCGACGGGACCAAGAACTTCGTCCGCGGGGTGCCCATCTGGGCGACCCTGATCGCGCTCATGGAGGGCGCCGAGCCGGTGGTCGGCCTGGTCTCCGCGCCCGGGCTGGGCCGACGCTGGTGGGCGGCCAAGGGGCACGGAGCCTACGCCGGACGCCACACCGCGGCCGCCACCCCGATCCGGGTCTCCGCGGTGCGGCGGCTGGCCGACGCGTCGTTCTGCTACTCCTCCCTGCACGGCTGGGAGGAGGCCGGCCGGCTCGACGGCATGCTCGATCTCATGCGGCGCACTTGGCGGCAGCGGGCGTTCGGCGACTTCTACGGCTACATGCTGGTCGCCGAGGGGGCCGTCGACATCATGGTCGAGCCCGAGCTGTCCCTGTGGGACCTGGCCGCGCTGGTGCCGATCGTGACGGAGGCCGGCGGCACGTTCACCGACCTGACCGGGCGGCCGGGGCCGGCCGGCGGGAGCGCGATCGCGACCAATGGCGCCCTCCAGGAAGACGTCCTGGCCCGGCTCGGCACCGACTACATGTCCGGCCTTCGCGCCTGAGTATCGTGCCGCCCGACCGCGGAGCGTCTATCCTCTCCGGGTGACATCGTGGAGTTGGCTCTTCCTTGGCGCCCTCATCGGCGCCTATGGCGCGGCCAACCTCTTGCAGTCGATCGCGGCCGCCCGGACCGACCTGCACCACGGCTTCCACCTGCGGCTTCTGTGGCGGCTGGGTCGGCACAAGTCCTATCTGGTCGGCGTGGTCTGCCAGTTCAGCGGCTTTTTGCTGGCCTTCCTGGCCCGCCGTGACCTGCCCCTCTTCCTGGTCCAGTCGGCCGTCGCGGCCGGACTCGGAGTCACCACGATCCTCGGCGTGCTGGTCCTGAAGTGGCGGCTGCCGCGCTCGGAGGTCGCCCTTCTCCTGCTGCTGTGCGTGGGACTGGCGGCGCTGGTCGTGGCGGCCAAGCCGTCGCCCGGGCGCCAGCTTGGCGCGGCCGGGGTCTTCGGCCTGCTGGTCGCGCTCGGCGCCATCGCGGTGGTCGGCTTCTTCGCGGCCCGCCTGCACGGTTCGCACGGTTCGGTCGCGCTCGGGTCGTTAGCCGGCGTCGCCTTCGGCGCCGCCGCCGTGGCCTCGCGCCCGCTCGCCTCGGCCGACTCGTTCACCGCGTTCGTCACCGATCCCCTGCTCTACCTGCTGCTCGCCCACACCGTGGTCGGGCAGCTCCTGCTCGGCCTGGCCATGCAGCGCGGCTCCACGACGGCCGCGGTGGCCGCGATGGACGCCGCCGCGGCGGTGCCGGCCGCGATCGTCGGTCTGCTCTTCCTCGGCGACGAGGTGCGCCCGGGCCGGGAGTGGCTGGTGGCCTTCGGGTTCGTGTTCACGCTGGGTGGCGTGATCGGCCTGTCGTTCTACGCCGAGCCGCAGCACCACCACGCCGTGGTGCGGAGCCGGTTGGTCGCGCGGCGTCCTCAGCTGGGCGCCTCGACCATGCCGAAGGCGCCCTTCGCCAGCAGCATCTCGAACTCCCCGGCGGGCACCGCTCGCGCGAAGTGGAAGCCCTGACCGATCCGGCAGCCGAGCCGGCGCAGTTCCCGGGCCTGCTCGGCCTCCTCGATCCCCTCGGCGACGACCTGCAGGCCGAGCGCGCCGGCCAGGTCCAGGATCGCCCGGGCCAGCGCCGAGTGCTCGGTGCCGCGGGCCACCCCGTCGACGAACGGCTTGGGGATCTTGAGGATGTCGATCGGAAAGTCGTGCAGGCGGGAGAGCGACGAGTAGCCGGTGCCGAAGTCGTCCACGGCCAGCCGGACGCCGAGGGCCTTGAGTTCGGCCAGCCGGTGCGTTGCGACCTCGGCGTCCTCGCTGAGCAGCGACTCGGTCATCTCCAGCGTGAGCGCCTCGGGCGGCAGGCCGCTCAGCGCGAGCGCCTGCTGCACGTACAGGACCAGTGACGGGTCCTGCAGCTGCCGTGGCGACAGGTTCACGCTGACCCGCTTGAAGCCGTCGCGCTGCCAGGTTGCGGCCTGCCGGCAGGCGACGTTGAGCACCTCGTACCCGAGCGGCAGGACGAGACCGGTCTCCTCGGCGAGCGGAATGAACTGGTCGGGCGGCACCAGCCCCTTCTCCGGGTGCGGCCAGCGTACGAGCGCCTCGGCCCCGATGATCCGGCCGTCGAAGAGGTCGACGAACGGCTGGTAGTAGACCTTGAGCTCGTGCCGCTCGATGGCTCCGCGCAGGGCGTCGGCCAGGTCGAGCTTCTCCAGCAGGCCAGCCTGCATGGCCGGGGCGAAGTACGCGAACTGGTTGCGGCCCTGCCGCTTGGCCATGTGCATCGCGACGTCGGCGTTGCGCAGCAGCTCGTCGGCGTCCGGCAGCCGGTCCGGGTCGGCCAGAGCGATGCCGACGCTCGCGCGCGGCTGGATCTCCCGGCCCCCGATGGCCAGCGGCTGGCGCATGGTGGCCAGCACCCGCTCGGCGATCCGGGCCGCTTCGGCCGGGTCGTCGAGGTGCTCGAGCAGCATGGCGAACTCGTCGCCGCCGAGCCGGGCGGCGGTGTCGGCCGAGCGCAGGCAGGTGCGCAGCCGGTCGGCCACCGCGCACAGCAGCTGATCGCCGATCGCGCGGCCGAGCGAGTCGTTGATCGTCTTGAAGTCGTCGAGGTCGACGACCAGCACCGCCAGGTGCCGGTACGGGGTGCCGCGCCGCTCGAGAGCGTGGTGCACCCGGTCGGCCAGCAGCGCCCGGTTGGCCAGCCCGGTCAGCTCGTCGTGGAAGGCCTGGTGGGTGAGCTGGTCCTCGAGTGTCTTGCGCTCGGTGATGTCGCGCGTGGTGAGCAGGTAGCCCCGCAGATCGTCGTCGTCGACGACCCGCCCGACCGTCTCCGTGGTCACCCAGGTGCCATCGGCGTGCCGCAGCCGGCACTCGACCGGTCCGATCTGGGCGCCGCTCGTGCTCGTGGCCAGCAGCGCCCCGACCCGCTCGGCGTCGTCGGGGTGGATCAGCTCGACGATCGTCAGACCGACCACGTCGGCTGCCGGGTGCCCGAGGAGCCGCTCGATCGACGGGGTCACGTACTGGATGACCGCGTTGCGGTCGCCGATCGTGAGCACGTCGGTGACCTGCTCGGTGAGCCGCTGGAACCGGCCTTCGGCGCGCTGGTGGTGCAGGTCGCGGATGACCTGCACGAGGCCCACCATTCTCGCCAGTACCAGGGAAAAAAGGACAAAAATCACGCCGAGGAAGACCGGCAGATCGCCCAGGCGCGCGGACCGAACGGTGATGATCAGGGGCACCAGCAGCGCGGCGACGGCGAGCACGACGGCGAACCGCCCGCGTGTGATGCGGTCCGGGCCGGCCGGCGTCGGCCGGTCCAGGTCGACCATCGAGGGATGCAGCGCGGCCGACCCGACGGCCAGGTAGAAGAGCATCCAGCCGGTGTCGAGCAGGCCGCCGGCCACGAACACCCCGTTGAGCGTCTCGACCGTGTAGAACGCGTCGGCGAACAGCAGCGCGAGCATGCCGATGCCGAGCAGGCGGAATGCCGTGCCGCGCGACGCCCGCCCGGTGCCCAGGCGGGCGAAGACCGCGAGGACGAGGACGTCACCGAGCGGGTAGGCGATCGACGTGGCCCGTTCGGCGAAGCCGATCGAGCGGTCGTTGACGTAGGGCTGAATGAGAAACACCCAGGTCAGCAGCGCGACGCCGACCGTGATGATCATGCCGTCGAGCAGCGCCGGCCGGTCGCCCCCGGGGCTCTGCCGGCGCACGAAGACGATCAGCCCGCCCGCCAGGCACGGATAGAGCACGAGGTAGAAGGGGTCGGCGATCGAGGGAACGGCCGCCTCGTGACCCTCAGCCAGCTGGGGGTAATAAAAGAAAAATTCGCCGATGGTGTACGAGATGAGCCCGAGCGCGATGAGGATCCACGGCAATGGTCGGGCCGGCCGGTGCCGGCGCACGCCCGTGAAGATGGCGATGGCCGAGGACAGCGCGATGGCGACCCACAGCCCGGTTCGCAGCGGGGAGTCGGGCGTGAGGAAGTACGCCACGCCGAGCACCGCGCCGCTGCCCAGGTATGCACGCAGCAGCACTGACGACCCCCTTCCAGCCGACTAGATCGGCGGGAAAGGGGTCCGGTTTAGGCCAGTTGAGCGCGGTGGGCGGCGATGATCTCGGCGTACCGGTGGCCGCTCTGCTTGATTGTGCGCTGCTGGGTGTCGTAGTCGACGCGGACGATGCCGAAGCGCTTGTCGTAGCCGTAGGCCCACTCGAAGTTGTCCAGCAGCGACCAGACGAAGTAGCCGTCGATCGGCACGCCCCGGGCGGCCGCCCGGGCGCAGGCCTCGATGTGCTCCTCGAGGTATTCCGACCGCGGCTTGTCGTCGATCTCGCCGGCCCGCGTGACGTCGTCGGCCCAGGCCGACCCGCTCTCGGTGACCAGGATCCGGGGCGGCCGGTAGGTCTCGGCGACCGACACCAGGATGTCCTCGAGCCCCCGCGCGTAGGCCTCCCAGCCCATCGCGGTCTCCAGCGCTCCCGGCACCTCGACCTGCCGGGCGAAGGGCGCCGGCCCATCGGGGTCGTCGACGACGAGCTGGCGGAAGTAGTAGTTGACCCCGAGGAAGTCGGTCGGCGTGGCGATCGTGGCCAGGTCGCCGTCGCGGACCGGCGGCTCGATCCCGTAGGTCTGCACCATGTCGGCCGGGTAGCCGCGCCCGTAGACCGGGTCCAGCCACCACCGGTTGGTGTGCCCGTCGGCCCGGTGCGCGGCCTCGACGTCTTCCGGCCGGTCGGTCCCCGGCTCGCACGGGCTCAGGTTGACCACCAGGCCGACCGCCGCCGGCTTGGCCGCGTTGGCCCGGATCGCCTGGACGGTCAGCCCGTGGCCGAGCAGGACGTGGTGCGAGGCGTGCACGGCCCGGCGCAGGTCCCGCTCGCCCGGGGCCATCCGGCCCTCGAGGTGGCCGATCCAGGCCACGCACAGCGGCTCGTTCACCGTGTTCCAGTCGGTGACCCGGTCGCCGAGCCGGCCGGCGACCACGGCGGCGTAGTCGGCGAGGGCCTGCGCGGTCGCCCGCTCCGGCCAGCCGCCGCGCTCCTGCAGCGCCTGGGGCAGATCCCAGTGGTACATGGTGACCAGCGGCTTGATGCCCTCGGCCAGCAGCGCGTCGACGAGCCGGTCGTAGAAGTCGAGGCCGGCCGCGTTGACCGCGCCGACGCCGTCGGGGATGACGCGTGGCCAGGCGACCGAGAACCGGTAGGCGTCCACCCCGAGCTGCCGCATGATCTTGATGTCTTCCGGCCAGCGGTGGTAGTGGTCGCAGGCCACGTCACCGGTGTCGGCGTTGTCGATCGCCCCGGGCACCCGGCAGAAGGTGTCCCAGATGGACGGCTTGCGACCGTCCTCGGACGCCGCGCCTTCGATTTGATAGGCGGCGGTTGCCGTGCCCCAGACGAAGTCGGGCGACAACGTTGACAAATCCAGCACCTCGGTGGTTCCCCTCTTCGGCTTTTCTCGAGACTACTTGACGGCTCCGGCGGTCAGGCCGGCGACGAAGTACCGCTGGAGTAAGAGGAACCCGGCGACGACCGGCACGCTGACGACCAGCGAGGCCGCCATGACCTGGTTCCAGTACACCTGGGATTGGGTCGCATAGCCCTGCAGGCCGACGGCCAGCGTGCGGGTGTTCTCGTCGGTGAGCACCGAGGCGAAGAGGACCTCACCCCAGGCCGTCATGAACGCGTACACGATGACCGCGACGATGCCGGGGACCGCGGTCGGCAGGATGACCCGGAACAGCGTGCGCAGCGGGCCGGCCCCATCGACCTGGGCGGCTTCGTCGAGTCCCCGAGGAATCGAGTCGAAGTAGCCGACCAGCATCCAGATCGAGAACGGCAGCGAGAACGTCAGGTACGTGATGATCAGCCCGGTCCGGGTCGCGTACAGCTCGATGCCCGTCTTGTTGCCCAGGTTGACGTAGATGAGAAAGAGCGGCAGGAGAAACAGGATGCCCGGGAACATCTGCGTGGCCAGCACGGTCACCGAGAACGCCTGCCGGCCACGGAACCGGTAGCGGCTGATCGCGAACGCCACGAAGATGGCCACCGCGACCGACAGCAGCGACGCGGCGGTCGACACCACCAGGCTGTTGACGAGGTACCGGCTGAGCGGGACGGTCGTCCACATGTCGACGAACGCCTGCGCGGTCGGCCGGCTCGGGATCCAGGTGAACACGCCCTGCACGTCCTTGAGCGGCTTCATGGCCGAACTCAGCATCGCGTAGAGCGGGGTGAGGACGAAGAGCGCCAACAGGGTCAGCACGACCCGGCGGGACCAGCGCTCGCCGACGGACTCACGCATCGACCTTCCTCCGGTTGGTGATCAGCAGGTAGACGGCCGTCACGGCGAGCAGGAACAGCAAGAGGACGACCGACATCGCCGAGCCCTCACCGAAGTTCCACGTGATAAACGAGCTGCGGTAGATGTGGATCGAGATGAGGTCGGCCGCGGCCGGCGCCGAGCCACCGAAGAGCACGAACGGCGTGTTGAAGTCGTTGAACGTCCACAGGAACAGCACCAGCAGCAGCACCTGGTTGACCGGGCGCAGCATGGGCAGGGTCACCGAGGTCAGCCGCCGCCAGAAGCCGGCCCCGTCGATGGCGGCCGCCTCGTAGAGGTCGGCCGGCACGTTCTGCAGTCCGGCCATCAGGCACAGAAACGCAAACGGCCAGGACCGCCACACCGAGACGACCAGGATGGACCAGAAGCTGTTGCCGCCGATCAGCCAGAACGGCGCGTGGTCGGCGAGGTGCAGGTCGTCGACGATGAGGTGATTCACCAGGCCGGTGTCGCGCTGGAACATGAACGTCCAGGTCACCACCGCGGCATAGACCGGCAACGCATACGGGGTGAGGAAGAGCGTCCGCAGGATCGCCCGGCCCTTGAACGGTCGCTGCATGAACACCGCGGCGGCAGTGCCGAACACCCACGACAGCCCGACGGACAGCACCGTGTAGAGGCAGGTCACCCAGAACGAGTGCAGCAGCTGCTGGCCGGTCGCCGAGCTGACGTCCAGCGTGGCGCGGTAGTTGCCGAGCCCCAGGTACGGCGCGGTCGACCAGTCGCGGATGTGAAACTGCGTGAGCTCGAGCAGGCTCATCCAGACGCCGACGAGCATCGGGATGATGTGCACCGCGAGCTCGAGGACGAGCGCGGGGATCAGCAGGAAGTACGGGAGCTTGCTGGTCTTGCGGCGCCTTTTCGGTTGCCTGGTCTCGATTGCGGGCGCCGTGGTCACCGTGGCCGTGGCCATGAATGTCCTCTCGCAGGGCCGCCCCGTGGAGCGGCCCCGCTCTCTCGCTTACTTCACTTGGGACTGGGCGGCGGTGAGTTTGGCCTTGATCGCGTCGTCGGTGACGGGCTTGCCGCTGGCGGCGTCGGCGAACAGCTCCTTCATCGCGGTGCCGACCAGCGTCTCGAACTGGCTTTCCTGGGCCACCTGGGGCAACGGCGCGGCCGTGGTGTTGAGCACCTCGGACAGCACCTTCTGCTCCGGCTGCTGGAACGCGTCGTTGCTGCCGGCCGACTTGACCGACGGCAGCGAGCCGTAGGTCTTGTTGAGGATGACCTGCTCGTCGTCGCTCGTCATGAACTTCACGAACTGCAGGGCCGCGTCCTTGTTCTTGGTGAAGGAGAAGACGGCCATGTTGATGCCGGCGACCATGCTGTTGACCTTCTTGCCGCCGCTCGGCGCGTTCTCCAGCATCGGGATCGGCGCCACCCCGTAGGCGTTCGGGTCCATCTTCTGGGCCTTGAGCGAGGAGCCGGCGGCCTGCCACAGCAGCATCGCGGCCTTGCCGTTGGCGAAGTCGCTGACCGACTGGTTCTGCGCGTACTCGGCGTTGCTCGGATTGACAATCTTGTCGGTGGCCATGAAGCCGAGGTAGCGCTTGAGCGCCTGCACGTTCTCCGGCGAGTCGAACGTGGCCTTGCCGGACGAGTCGAACCACTGCCCGCCGTACTGCTGGCTGAAGGCGAACGCGTGGTGCGAGTTCTCGGAGATGTTCGAGCCCTCTTCGGCGAGGCCCCACTGGCCCGGCTTGGTGAGCTTCTTGCCGTCGGCGACGAGTTCGGCCCACGTGGCCGGCGGGGCCGTGATGCCGGCGTCGGCGAACATCTTCTTGTTGTAGTAGAGGGCGTAGGACAGGCTGTAGAGCGGAACGGCCGTGGGCGGCTTGCCCTCGGCCCCGGCGGCGGCGAGCGCGGCCGGCACAAACCGGTCCTTGCCGCCGACCGCGTTGATGGTCGTGTCGTCAAATTGCAGGAAGGCGCCGGTCGCCTGGAGCGAGGCCGACCAGGTGTTGCCGATGTTCACCACGTCCGGGCCCTTGCCCGAAGTGGCCGCGGCGAGCAGCCGGTTGAGCAGGTCGGACCACGGCACGACCTCGACGTTCACCGTGATGCCGGTCTGCTTGGCAAACTTGTCGAGCTCCGGCTGGAGGATCGTCTTGTCGGCCTCGAGGCTCGACCCCTGGTTGCTGGCCCAGTAGGTGAGGGTCTTCGATCCGCTGCCGCTACTGCTCGAGTCGTTGGACCCGCCGCAGGCGGTCAGCGAAACCGCGGCCAGCGTGACCGCAGCGACCAGCGCAAGTCGTCGTTTCGACACAGTGTGTCCTTCTGGGTTGGGGGTGTGGGATTGGGCGGGGAGGAGTTAATTCATACCTTGAACGATTGGTTCATTAAAGAAGGCATGGAACCCGGACGTCAACCGCCGGAAGGCCACTACTTCGTCCGAAGTAGTGGCCTGTGTTCGAGAGCGCGATCGACCGCAGAGCGGCGTTGTCCAGGTCTCGCAGGCGGACCGTCAGCGCGCGGCTGTGCGCGTCGGCGTCGACCGCCTGGAACCCGTCAATCGGCGACGTGTTGGGGCCGAAGGCGCCGGCGAGCGATCGACGTGACGGTGAACTCTTACTGCCCGAGCTCGTGCAGCAGGGTCTGAGTCGTGAGTGGCTCGACGCGGGCGCGCATGTCGGCGTACGCGGTGAGCGTCAGCGGCCCGGTCACGATCGCGACGCCACGGTCGATGATCGCCCCGATGATCGCGGAGACGGCCGAGGCGACGAAGATCGCGCTGGTCGACTCGGGCGTGACGGTCGTCGAAAAGCTGAAACCACCGCCGCCGGCCCCGACGATCTGCGCGATGATCGTGGCGAAGACGCCCGCCGCGATCGAGATGCCGATGATCGTCGCCACCCGGCTGGCGGCCACGCCGAAGTTGCCATGGAAGAGCCGGAAGCAGCGGCTGATCGCGTTGGTCCGCTCGAAGGCGACGACCCCGGGCAGGACCGTGAAGACGGCCAGGAAGTAGAACAGCGGCAGGACACAGGCACACAGGCCGACCAGCATGATCAGCCCGGCCAGGAGCTGCCAGCCGATGAGGGGAAAGGCCCGTCGCGCCGCGGCGCTGAGCGCCGGCCCCAGGCGTGGTTGCCCGCCGGCCGCGATCGACACGCTCATCTGCATCGTCGCGATCGTGATGATCGCCCCGACCACAATCCCGGCGAACGCGATCAGAAACGTGAACCCGAGGGCGCCGAAGATCGGCGTGAGGTCCGGCGTCGTGGTGTTCTGAGAATCGATGGCGAACTGCTGGCTCTGGGTCGACACGTACACGAGCAGCGGCACCTGGAGCAGCACCTGGACGGCGACCCCGATCGCCTGGACGGCGGCGAGCTGCGGCCAGCCGGCCTTGACGATCGCGATGGTGCGCTGCCACCAGCCGCTGTAGTCGGCGCTGATGAGCGGGTCATGACCGGGTTGAGCAAGATACGGCACGGTGTACCCGGTGATGGGCGCGAGCGGCTCCGGCAGGTCGTCGGGACGGGTCGGAGGGCTTGGAGGGCTCGGCTCAGCCTGATTCGGCTCCACGGCCGTGAGGATAGAGCCCGCGGGCCACTCCGGGTGGCCCAGTTCAAGTCCGACGTTTGCGGTCAGGCAACCCAGGCCGCCGTCGACGGATCCCAGCGCCCGTCCGCCGTCCCCGCCAACACCGGGTCAAGCATCGCCTTCACCAGGGCCAACGCGGCCGGGAACCGGCCCAACCGCGGCACTTCGGCGGCCTTCGCCTCGTATCCGGCCGGCCACAGCGGACCCGGCGTCACGAACTCCGCCGGAAGGCCGATGCCACGGCGCCCAGTCTCGGACAGCAGCGCACGCCGCAGGTCACGAGCCGCAGGCCGCTGTGTACGGGCGATCAGGACCAGGTCGACCAGATCCTTGTATCGACTGGACACCGACACCGCCCCACCGCTGCGGGCGTGCGTTTCCAGGCACGCGGTCACCTTGTCCGCGATGTGGTCGACCAGCGGATAGACCCGGTAGTCCACCCGGAACAGACCAGGAACGTCCACCGCCACCAACGGTGGCACCGCCTCCGGTGCCGCGGTCATCGACTGCCCCGCGACCAGATCCACCGAGAACACCGCGAACGGCCGCCCACCCAGCCCGGCCACCACCGCGATCCGCCGCCCCTTGTCTCCCACGAGCGGAGCCGCCGACCCGACCTCGAACACGAAGAAGTCACCCACGTCCCGCCCAGCGGCCGCCCGGAGCACCTGTTCCGCCTCGTCGAGGTCCATAGTGGACTGCCAGGACAGGTCGACAATCTTGCTGTGCCGGGCCACGTCCAGCCTGGCCAGCAGGGCCACGCCGCCTTTGAGCACCCACCGACCGGCGTCCGGGGCACTGAAAACCCGAGCCAGCAGCCGGTCGTAGGCGAACTGCCAGTGCAGCTCGGCCACCGTGAACGAAGACGTGACCGCCAGATTCTTCAACCGATCCGTCAAGCCCGCCCGCATCGCGGCCGGGGACCGGTACGGAAATCGACCCGTCATGCCGCGTCACTCAGTAACCGCCAAGCGGCCCCCGCAGCCAGTCGAGCGAATGCCTCCACGGCGGACACGCCGCGAAGTGTACCGAATACGGAACCAACGCGACACAAAGGGCGTTGGCCCACGAACATCGGCAAACAACAGTCGGCCGCCCACAGATCTCTGGAAGGGCCGTTCTCACTGGTAGCGGGGACCGGGACTTGAACCTGTGACCTCTGGGTTATGAGCAGCCAGCGCCGCGTCCCACCCGTCCCCGGCTGTCGCTCCGGCTTGCCGTTGATCTGCGACGACAGCTCGGATGCCGTCTCAGCTGCTCCGGCTCCGGCCGTGTCGATGTGTCCGGGCTACAACGCTGGCTACCGTCGTGTCACGCCGCGTCGGCAGGCAGGCCGAGCCGGCGCAACAGCGCGGCCCGACGCTCCGGAGTGTGGCGCGCGGCGGCCTCCGCCAACTTCGCCTTCGCCCTACGAGCGCCTTCCACCGTCAACGCAACGCCGCGCTCGTCCAACTTCGACAGCCTCGGGCTGCTCATGGCGGGTGGTGCGATCAGGCGTACTCACGATCGCAACATACCGGCCTCGTCGCATTGCTACGAGCCTTCAATGGCCTATGAGAACGAACGCCTGGCTACAAAGAAAGAGGTCCTAGCCACGTTGACTAGGACCTCTGACCTGCACTAACTGGTAGCGGGGACAGGATTTGAACCTGTGACCTCTGGGTTATGAGCCCAGCGAGCTACCGAGCTGCTCCACCCCGCGTCGTCACAACAACATTAGCGCACCGCCCGGGCACCTCCAAATCGCCCAGCCGGAGGGACACGACGAGGGGACAGCTCGGGCTCGAGCTGTCCCCTCGCGGCGCTCGCTAGCCGGCCGGCGTGGGGGTGCCGGAGGCCGCCGGCGAACCCGACGCGCCCGGGGCTGGGCTGGCCGAGGTGGACGGGTTCGGGGTGGCGTTCTGCGCCGCCCGTATCTGGTTGTAGCGGTTGATCGCGTCCGTCAGGGCCTGCAGCGCCTTGCCGTAGGCCTCGAAGTTGCCCGACGCCTGCGCCGCCTTGAGATCGGCCAGCGCCTTGTCCATCGCGGCGACCGCGTCGCTCAACGCACCGGAGGTGGGCGGGTTGCCCGTCGTCGGCGGTGGGTTGCCGGTCGTCGGCGGTGGGTTGCCGCTCTGGCCGGTCGCCTGTTGCACGAGTGACTCCAGGCCAGACGTGAGGTCATCGGCGTAGGCCACGTACTTCTGGTAGGCGACCAGCACCTTTCTCAGGAACGGGTAGGAGTTGTCACCCTTGGTCTTCAAGTAGAGCGGCTCGATGTACAAGAACCCATTGCCGACCGGTAGGGACAAGAGGTTGCCGTAGATCACATCCGATTGCTGCGACGTGAACTGGGTCAGCTCCTGTCTGGCCTGCGGGATGCTCGTCATGTTGCCGTGCACCTGCTCGGGGCCGGGCACGGCGGTGTCGGCCGGTAGCTCCAGGATCTCGAACGTCGGCTTGCCGTCCACATAGGACGCGCTCATCAACGCCGCCAGGTTGCCGCGCGCCCGGGGCACGACGGCCGCGGTCAACTGGAACCGCGCCTTGTCCTGGCCGGGGAACTGGGCCACCAGGTAGTAGGGCGGCTGATCCAGCGTGTCCTTGCCGGGATCCTTCGGGACCTGCCAGAAGTCCTGGCCGGAGAAGAAGCCGTTGGGCGTGGTCACGTGGAACCGGCTGAGCAGGTCACGCTGGACCTTGAACTGGTCCTCCGGGTAGCGCAGGTGGTTGACCAGCTCCGGGGACATGGCCGTGCGGGGCTTGATGAGCTTGCCGCCGAAGGCCTTGTTCCACGTCTTCAGGACGGGGTCGTTGTCGTCGAACGAGTAGAGCGTCACCTGCCCGGTGTAGGCGTCGACCGTGGCCTTGACCGAGTTGCGCAGGTAGTTGACGTCCTGGTGGACCTGGGGAAACGTCGGGTCGGTCGTGGCCGCGTCGGTGATGGACGTCCGCCAGTCGATCTTCTGCGAATAGGGGTAGGTCGACGCGGTCGTGTAGCCGTCGAGGATCCATAGGATGTGCCCGTCGACGACGGCCGGGTAGGGATCCTGGTCCAGCGTCAGGAACGGGGCCACCTTCTGCACGCGACTCTCCGGGTCGCGCACGTAGAGCAGCTTGGAGTTCTTGTTGAAGACGCTGGAGAGCAGGAAGTTGGTCTCGCGGAAATACGTGGCGTAGAGAAGCCGGCGCCAGAACGACCCGACGGCCACGCCGCCCGTGCCGTCGTAGGTGAAGTACTGGTCCGACGAGCCGCTCGGCCGGTCGAACTCGGCGTTGGCGTCGTTGGCGCTGCCGACGACCGCGTAGGCGGCGCCCATCTGCTCGCCGTAGTAGATCCGCGGCTGGTCGACCGGGATCTCGTCGGTCGGCGACGCGCACTGCTCGCCGGTCTCGTTCTGCGCCGGCTTGGTCTGCTCGCCCAGGAAGCCGGACACGAAGTAGGGCTGCCCGTTGCAGACGACCTTGTTGGCCGGCGCGGCCACGAACCCATAGCCGTGGGTATAGACGGTGTGCTTGTTCTGCCAGTTGCTCTGCTGGGCCGACAGCTGGTCGTATTGGATCTCGCGGACGCCGACCACATAGTCCTGGGTCGTCTTACCGCTGTCGATGCTGTAGCGGTCGATGTCCAGCTTGGTGTTGAACTCGTAGAAGCCGCGCACCTGCTGTAGCTGCGTGTAGGTCTGGCCGACTGCGGTCGGGTCGAGCAGCCGGATGTTCGCGACCGTCGCGTCCTTGGTCGGGTCGGCCAAGGTAGCCGGCGGCAGCTGCGCATTGCCCGCGTAGGGGGTGGAGGCGATCCCGGTCAGCCCATAAGCGTCGCGGGTGGCCGCGATGCTGCGCTCGATGTATGGCGTCTCCTTGCTCAGCAGGCTCGGCTTGACCGTGAAGGACTGCACGGCGGCCGGGTAGATGCCGCCTACGGCCACGGCCGAGAGCGCCAGCAGGCCCAGTGCCAGCCCCGGCCAGACCAGGTTGCGCATGAAGGCATTGGAGAACACCAGGATGGCAATGGCCACGACGACGGAGATCCAGGCGAGGATCTCCTTGGCCGGCAACAGTGCATTGATGCTCGTATAGCCCCCACCGTAGAGATCGATCCCGCTGTACTTGTCGAGCAGCAGCCCGCGTCGGTCGAGGAAGTAGGCGACGGCCTTCAGCAGCACGAACGACGCGACGATCGTGGTCAGGTGGGCCCGCGCGGCGCCGGTCATCCGCTCGCCGGCGCCCTGCAGCCGCACCCCACCGAAGAGGTAGTGCAGGCCGAGCGAGCCAAGGAGCGAGAAGACGACCGTGGTGAAGCCGACCCCGAGGAGATAGCGCCAGAAGGGATATTTGAAGACGTAGAACGAGATGTCGACGCCGAACTGGGGATCCGTCTTGCCGAACGGGGTGCTGTTGGAGAACAGCATCCACTCCTGCCAGTGCCCCTGCGCCGAGATCCCGGCGAAGAGCCCGATCAGCCCGGCGATCAGCCAGATCCAGCCGGTCATGTGCGGCAGAAGGAACAGCCGGTAGCGGTCCAGCGCGTGCTGCTCGGCCGAGTGCGGCCGCAGCAGCGGACGCAGCCGGTAGGCGAGGTAGAGATTCAGCGCGACGACGGCCGCCACGGCGACGCCGATGACGGCGAACATGATGAGCCGGGTGCGCAGCACCGTGCTGAACACCTCGGTGTAGTTGAGCTCCTTGAACCACAGCCAGTCGGTCCATGCGCCGATGACCCGGTCAAAGAGCGTGAACAGCAAGAAGACGACGGCCAGCACCGCGATGGTGACCCGTCCCCGTCGGCTCACTCTGGATATGGGATTACGCACTGACACGGTCAGACTCCGCCCATTTGCGTCGCTAAAACCCGTCCAGCGTAGTCATCGACTACACAGCGGGGGTGTTTGGCCCGCACGCAGTGAGATCAGCGCGTTGAGCGCGTCATTCAGCGTGCTGACCTTGATCAATGGCAGCCCGGGCTGCGGATTGTCGAGGGCCTCCGCACAGTTGGCCGCCGGCGTCAGGAACACCTTGGCCTTGGCCGCCTTGGCGGCCACCAGCTTCTGCGGGATGCCGCCGATCGGTCCGACGTTGCCCTCCTCGTCGATGGTGCCGGTCCCAGCGATGATCAGACCGCCGGTGAGGTCTTCAGCTTTCAGCGTATCGATAATGCCTAATGTGAACATCAGGCCGGCCGAGGGCCCGCCGATCTTGTCCAAGTCGATCTTGAGCGTGAAGGGGTGCGGCTGCTCCTCCTTGACGCTGACGCCCAGGCGGGGGTTGCCCTGGTCGTCCTTTTTCGTGGTGATGGTCGCGGCCCCCGGCTTTCCGCTGTGCGTGAACGCCACCTGTCGCGCAGTGCCGGCCGGCTTCCCCCGCACCAATTCAGTCAGCTTCTGCAGCGAGGTGACCTTGGTGCCATCGACAGAGTCGATGGTGTCGCCGACCGCGAGGACCTTGCCGGCGTCGAACCCGGCGGCCACCTCGGTGACGATGACCTGCACCGGATAGCCCAGTTCCCGCAGGGCAGCGGTCTCGGCCGAGGTTTGCGACTCGTGGAACGCCGTTGCGTTTTCCTGGTCCACGTCCTTCTCGGACTTGTCCGGCGGATAGATCAGTTCCTTGGGCACCACGGCGTAGTCGTGGGCCAACCAGCCGCGCATCGCATCGAAGAGGGTCAGCTCCGGCTGGACCTCGATGGTGACCAGCCGGAGCTGGCCCTTGGACGTCGTCTTGTCCGCGCCGGTCACGCTGATGACCGGCTTGCCGTCGGACACGCCGAGCGTGTCGACCGTCGGGCCGGGGCCCATCGCCACGTAAGGCACCGTGATCACGGTTGTCTGCCACGCGAGGACCACCAGCAGGACCGCGCCGACCAGCACGGTGATGCCACGACGTCTCATGGCGGCGAGCCTAGCGCCCGCGCCTGACAAGTCCCGGATGCGAGTACCGTTGACTGATGCCAGGAGACACCCCGTTCGGCTTCGGACTGCCCGGCGGCGACGCGCCCGATCCCAGCGATCCGCGCCAGATGCAGCAGTTCATCAATCAGCTGCAGTCCCTCTTCGCCACGCCCGGTGGCGGCCCGGTGAACTGGGAACTCGCTCGTCAGCTGGCGCACGCGCACCTGACCGGGGTCATGCCCGGCGGTGGCACCGCAGTCAACTTCTCAAGCCTTCCGATGGGCTTCACGCTGCCCGGCATGGAGGCCCAGGGGCCGACCGACCCGAGCGACGAGGCGCCCCGGCCGGTCGGCGATCCGTCAGTCACCGCCGCCGACCGCGCGGCCGTGCTCGAGGCGTTGCGCCTGGCCGACCTGTGGCTGGACCCCGAGTCGTCGCTGCCCTCCGGCATCCGCGCCACGGCCGCCTGGAGCCGCGGCGAGTGGCTCAACGCCACCCTCGACGTCTGGCGCAAGCTGTGCGACCCGGTCGCCGAGCGCATGGTCTCGGCGATGACCGAGCTGGTGCCCGAGGAGATGCGCGCCCAGATGGGCCCGATGACCTCCATGGTCGCCTCGCTCGGCGGCGCGCTCCTGGGCGGCCAGCTCGGCACGGCGCTCGGTTCGCTAGCGGCTGAAGTCCTCTCGGCCGGCGACATCGGCCTGCCGCTCGGCCCGGCCGGCACGGCCGCGCTCGTCCCGGCCAACATCGCCGAATACGGCAAGGGCCTGGAGATTCCCGACGACCAGGTCCGCCTCTATGTGGCCCTGCGCGAGGCCGCCCACCAGCGCCTCTTCGGGCACGTCCCGTGGCTGCGGGGACACGTCTTCGCGGCGATACAGACCTACGCGGCCGGCATCCACGTCGATCGCGAGGCCGTGGAGCAGGCGATGAGCCGGCTCGACCCGATGTCGCTCGAGGGCAACCCGCAGGAGCTGATCCTGGAGGGCATCTTCACGCCCGAGGACACGCCCCAGCAGCGGGCCGCCCTCGTCCGCCTGGAGACCGTCCTCGCGTTGGTCGAGGGCTGGGTCGGCCACGTGGTCGACCGCGCGGCCGGCGACCGGCTGCCCGACGTCGTCAAGCTGTCCGAGGCCTTCCGGCGCCGCCGCGCCGCCGGTGGTCCGGCCGAGCAGACGTTCTCCGCGCTCGTCGGGCTCGAGCTGCGGCCCCGGCGCCTGCGCGAGGCCACCGCGCTCTGGGAGGCGCTCACCGAGCACCGCGGCGTCGCCGGCCGGGACGCCCTGTGGGGCCACCCGGATCTGCTGCCGGACGAAGAAGCGTTCTCGTCGCCCGAGGCGTTCGCCCAGGCGTCGGTCGACATGGACGAAATGGACGACGTTCTGAAAGAGATGACAAAGCCGGACGAAGATCCAGAAAAGCCCGAAGACTAGCTCAACAGCGCCCGCGTCGTCTCCCAGCCGTCCAGCGCCGGGTCGAGCCGGCTCAGGTCGAGCGGGCCGCGCAGCCGGTGCCAGGCCGGCGCGGCGGCGACCCGGGTCGGCTCGGGAGCGGCCGCGCGAGCCTGCCGCACGTCGCCGTCCTCGGTGTCGAGCTCCGGCAGCCACTCCGGCACCGGCAGCCGGGCGGCCACCCCGAACAGGCCGCCCTCGAGCGCCGGCGCCACGGCGACGTCCCGCGTGGTCAGCGGCCGGATCAGCTTGCCGACGAGCATGGCCGGCAGGTCGGGGGCGTCGGCCACGATCACCGCGGCCCGCTCATGGCCCTCATCGGCCGCGGCCTGCAGGGCCGCGCGGAAGGTGACGCGCTTCAGCTCGTACACCTTCATGGACGGCCAGCCGATGGAGCGAGCCAGTCCAAGATCGGCCGGTCCGGCCGCGATAGCGGTCTCGACCTGCGGCAACGGCGCGAGAAGGTCGACGGTGTCCTCGGCCAGGGCGGCGCGCCAATCGTCCGGGGCGACGCCCGGCGGGGCCCACCGGACCGGGGTCAGCAGAACCACGACCAGAACTGGGGTCACTCGGTGATCCCGAGACCGGCCGCCGCTGACACCCCCTCAAGATACCCGCGGGCGCGCTCCGTCTTCGAGTAGCGCGCGACCAGCGCCCAGAAGGCGTTGTTGTGGCTCGGGACGACGAGGTGGGCCAGCTCGTGCAGCAGCACGTAGTCGATCACCCAGTCGGGCATCTCCTTGACCCGGTGCGAGATGCGGATGCTGCCGTCGGCCGGGGTGCACGATCCCCAGCGGCCGTTCTGGTTCTGCACCCAGCGGACACTGGTCGGCACGGAGGCCGCCGGATGATCGGGCAGATAGCGCGCGGCCAGCCGCTCCGCGCGAGCGTTGAGTTCTCCATCGGTGCGGCGAGCGCGCTGCTCACGGGCCTCCAGCCGCTCCAGCATCCGGTCGACCCACTCGCGTTCCTCGGCACGAGAGAAGCGGGCCGGGATGAGCACGACGATCCGTTCGCCGTCCCGGTATGCGGACACGGTGCGCCGCCGGCGCTGGCTGCGCCGCACCTCGATGACCGGCTTACGGGTGGCCATGACAACCCTGCCGACCCACGGGTTGAGAAGCGCTCACGGACAGACGCTAGCCGGGAGCGGCCATCTCTTCGCAAGGGTCAATCTCACGACACCCGTCCGGATCACCCCAATTCGTCGTACCTCGTCGGAAAGATTCCCCCGCCGCCGCCCGATACCCACACCGTTGCCCACACGTTTATCCCCAGGCTGTGCATAATCGTCTGAGCCTGGGCACTTATAGCCATGGGCTCAGACGCCGCCGAGCGTGCTCACAATGCGCCTTCGGCGGCTATATGAACCTGAAAGTGCCGCTCAGGGCGCTGATCTTCCGAAAATTTCGGCGTGTCCCGTCTAAGCGCACTTTCCCTGGGTGTCCGACAAGGCACACTCACCACGTCAGCTGTCAAGGGCCAGACACTGGTGCACCCGCGCTGGTGCGAGATGAGGAGGACTCCGTGGCCGAGACCTACAACGGCTACTGCGTCAAATGCAAGGAGAAGCGAGATTTCGACGGCGAGGTTCACGAAACGAACGGCCGCCGGATGGCCAAAGGGATCTGTCCGGTCTGCGGCACGAAGATGAACCGGATTCTCGGCAAGGCCTGACCCACCTCATCGGCGCACCCGTCTGATCGGCGCGCTCGTTTGATCGGCGAACCCATCAGGTCGGCCCACCCGCCGAGCTAGCGGCCGCCTGCCCGTCATCCGGCCTCCCTACGCTCCACATCCGTTGCGGACTGTGGACAACTGGCCGGCTTGACGGGGCCGATGCGTCACTCTGTTCCCCGGGGTGATCGCCATCATGGACCGCAACCGTTCCAGCCATATCGACATGACTCGGCGTTACTCGCTGTTGTCCGGTGCCCAGCTGATCCCGCGGTCACCCGACACGGTGCAGATCGGCACGGATCCGCCGCGCTGTGTGGTGGTCATGCAGGCGCCACGCGAGTCGTTGCGGATCCTTGGCAGCCTCGACGGGG
>Ga0070683_100001031_pt1 | contig 20906 bp, 21 predicted proteins | sample KBSC713LmetaG_FD_64662 | JGI IMG/M metagenome (GOLD analysis project Ga0070683, IMG submission 64662) | Corn rhizosphere microbial communities from Kellogg Biological Station, Michigan, USA - KBS C7.1-3L metaG | ecosystem: Host-associated > Plants > Roots > Rhizosphere ... | reverse complement strand
GCATGTGCCACGTGAAACACTCGCGCGGACGGTTACACGCCGCCGTATCGATGACTCAGCTGCGGCCCTGGATCGGGCAATCAGACTCGATCACAATCGTCGCGGCGGGCGCCGGTGCAGGCACCCACGCCTGGCTGCTTGGCTCGGTCCTGGGGCCTCGAGTCGTACTCGCTCGCGTTAGCGTTCCCCAGTGGCGCGAGGCGGTGTGCCACGTGGCACATAAGAGAAGAGCCCGCCGAGAGCGGGCTCTTCTCCTCGAAACTATACCGGCCTCTCACCCCTTCGGCACAAAAGTCCAGCGAGCGGTAACGAACACCGTCACCGTCTGTTGCCCTGGGTTGATTGGCGTTGGCTCCGCCATGACGGTCTTGGCGCGAGCGGCCAGGTCGAACATCGGCCGAGGGGGGATGGTGGGGCCCTGCGTCGAGAGCTCGAGCAACGCTCCCAAGGTGCCTCCAGCCGCTTGCGCCATTGCCTCGGCGTCAGCTCGCGCGCTGGCCACGGCAGCTCCGATCGCTTTACGGCGTGCCTCCTCGATCGACGAGGCATAGAAGGAGAGGCCGTTGATCATATTCGCGCCTGCTCCGAGCGCGGCATCGATGATCGGGCCTGCCTGATCGACCCGCTTCGATTCAGCCCGCACCGAATTCGTCACGACGTAACCGATCACCTTTGGCGTGTTGCCAGGGCGATCGTAGTTCATCTCGGGATAAGCGGAGTAGCCTTCGGTCGACAGCTGGTCCTTCGAAAGGCCGAGCGCAGTGAGCGCATCCAAGACCGCGCGGGTACGCTTGGCGTTATCCGCCGCAGCCGCGGCCGCCGTGGCAGCACGTGTCTGGACGTTGACGAGCACGGAAACCCGATCCGGGGTCACCTTCTCTTCCGCTTGGCCGGACGTCACCAGAGACGGAGGTAGCGGCGCACTGGCTAGCGGAGCTTGCGCCCCGAGCACGATGGCATGGGAGCAGACGGCGAGCGCAGAACACGAGATCGTGCGTGCAAGATGACGAGGAAGTTGCAGCATGTAGTCAGCCTCCAGTAGGGTCTCGAGCGACGAATGAATTAAGTATCATTATGCGACTAATATGCCGTTTCCCGGAATGGCCCGACGAGGCGCGACACGGGAGAACACGAGCGCATTCGTCAAACTGCCCGGTACGGGGGAGACGTCACGAATCGAGAAACTTGCACAGCGAATCGTACAGCACCTGAGCAGCGCAATTCACCGCGAGCCCGTTCGCAACAACCGGACTCGATCCAGCGTCAGGGCGCTTCGCGCAGGGCCCAGTCGGCGCGGAGAGAATCACGCGAGACCCGCCAGAATCGCGGCAGGGCTCCATCACTATCCGATGGCGGCCGAACCAGATAGACGGAGCGGGATGGATAGCGCGCAAGGAGAACCGAGTCGCGAGCGTGCAAGTCGCGAGCGTACACGATGTGCTCCCCGTCGGCCACCAGGAACGGAAGATAGACGGTGAAGCCCGCGTGATCCTCGCGCAGTCGGCGTACGCAGCGAGGGCCGTACGTCGAGCCCGGGAGTACGCGCTCGGTCGAATCCGCAGAGAAAGGCGACCGGACGACACGCAGTGAGTCGGCGAGCAGCGGCAGGAGCAGTGCACGCGCAGCCGGACCACGTGCACCGGTGCGCTCGAGGGAGTCGATTCCTCGCTCGAGTGCGCACGCATCGACGAAGTGATACAGCGCTTCCGCCTCGTCGTGCGGTACGTCGAGCGCCCACAGGCGAACCATCAGCTGCGCACCCCAGCTCTCGCGCACGAACACGATTGCATCGTGCACGCCGGCGGCTCGCGCGGCTGCCTCCACGTCCCAGCGCATGGTCTTCAGTCCACCGCGATATTCGCGTGCGCGCAGAGGCGTCGAGAGGGCAAGCGAAAGGACGACGCTCGCGACACACGAAGCGACGAGGACGCGATACGAGGCCCCGCGACCCCAACGATCCCGCCACTCCGGGATCAGCCGTGCCGTCCAGAGCGTGAGCACCGGGAGAAGACACACGACGAACCGAGGGCCGAGATAGAACCCATCGTGCCAGTACGCGAAGTACAACAGGACGAGCAGCGCCGAGCCTGCGAGCAGCACGCCATCCATCCGACGCAGTCGCGGCACCAGAAGCAGCGCGACCATACAACCGACCAAGGACGGAACGGGGGTCTCGAACAGGTACGTCTGCAGCCTGAGGAAGTAGAGACTTACGAGCTCGACTCCCCGAGCCGGTGTGTGCGCCACACCCCACGGCGCGGCGTGGAACCCGAGCTCATGGCCCTTTCCCCAGAGTGCTTCATAGCCAAACAACAACGGCGCGCCAGTCGTGCGCGCATTGAACCAGAGCATCAAGCTGACGGGAATGGCGACGCCGATGCCTGATGCGATGAGCGGCAGGATCATCCTGCGATCACGCAGCGCGTACCAGATCAACCACGCCGCGATCGGAAGCGCGAATGCCGCGGCGTCGACGGGGCGCACGGTTGCCGCGAACCCCAGTGCCAAGCCGCCGGCAAAGGTGAACGCGATCCGGCGGCGATCCGATTGCCCGGTCGCGGTCGCGCGCTCGAACGCGGCGAGTGCAGCGCAGATGCCGAGCAGCGTCGGGACGTGGTTCATCTGCGACCCCGACATGAACACCATGTACGGGGAGAATGCGAAGAGCAGCGACGCGAGCAGCGAGATGCCGGGTCGATCCGCCTCGACCCCTCTGGTGAACGAGATGAAGAACCAGACGGCCAGCGCGCCGCACACCGGAACCGCGAGCCACTGCACGCCAATCAGGATCCCCAGCGACAGCACTGCAGGTCCGCCCGGCGGAAACTGCGAGAACACCTGCCCATGGCGCTCGATGAGATGGAGGGCGCTGAAGAGCTCCGGCGCGCTGTCCAGCACTCCGGCGATTCTCCCCTGGGCGAACTGCCGCGCCTGAAAGACCTGGGCGACCTCGTCGACCAGCAACGGGCGTCCGTCGAAGACGACACGCGCGGTGATCGCGTAGAGCATGAGGGCCGCAATCGAGAGGGCAACGCTCGTCGCGCGCGGACGGCGCGACCATGCCCGAATGAGCGGCGCGAGCGCGTCGCTCCGCCAGAGCGAAGGGAAGCGTCGCGATGCGATGAGATAGAGAATGCCCGCACCGACGACGATCGTCGTTCCCGCGATCCACCCTTCCAAGTCGCCATGGTAGCGTGGCCAATCCCGGCCGCCACGGATCCAGTTTGCGACGGGAAAGAAGCCGAACAGGAAGACGACCAGCGCGGCGAGCCTGGCCCACAAACGATCCTTGCGCTGTGCGAAAGCGGTCACCGCGGCTCGGTGACGGACACGGTCACTGCATCGCGACGACGCTTCTCGATCTCGATGACGAGATTCTGCAAGTCGGTCGGACTCACGCCTGGGACAGAAGCCGCCTGGGCGAGCGTGATCGGGCGGATGGCCGCGAGCTTCTGGCGCGCCTCGAATGAGAGCGAGCGCATCTCGGCGTACGGAAGCGCGGGATCGAGTGCGAACGCACCCATACGCCGCAGCTTGTCGGCCTGCACGCGTTCGCGCTCGAAGTAGCCCTCGTACTTGAGCTCGAGCTCCGTGCTCACGACTGCTTCCGGCGTGAGCTCCTCACCGACGCCGACGGCGCGAAAGAGGTCGAGCAGCGTGATGTCCTGGCGGCGGGCAACTTCGGCGATCCGCACGCTGTGCGCGAGCGGCGTGCTCTTCGCCGCCGCCAGGACCGGCGCGGCGGCTTCCGGACGGATCGAGGTGGACTCGGCGAGACGCCTCGCTTCGTCCTCGGCCGCGAAGCGGCCCGCGATGATCGCGCGCTCGCCTTCGTCGTAGATGCCGTGCGCGAGACCGATCGGCGCGAGCCGTCGGAGCGCGTTGTCCTGACGAATGGTGAGCCGAAACTCCGAGCGCGACGTGAACAGCCGATAGGGCTCGTCCACGCCGCGGGTGACGAGATCGTCGACGAGCACGCCGATGTACGACGACTCGCGACCGAGCAGCAATGGCGACGTCCCCAGCGCGTGCGCCGCGGCATTCGCGCCTGCGACGACTCCCTGCCCCGCGGCCTCCTCGTACCCGGTCGTCCCGTTGATCTGCCCCGCGAAGTACAGGCCGTCGACGGCGCGTACCTGAAGCGTCGCGTCGAGCTGTGTGGGGGGATAGTAGTCGTACTCGATCGCATACCCGGCGCGGGTCATCGCCACGTCCGCGAGACCAGGGATCGAGCGCAGCACCGCGAGCTGCACGGGCGCCGGGAGCGACGTCGAGAGTCCGTTGACGTAGAGCTCGTGTGTGTCGTGTCCTTCCGGCTCGAGGAAGAGCTGATGACGCTCTGCCTCGGGAAACCGGACGATCTTGTCCTCGACCGAAGGACAGTAGCGTGGTCCGCGCGACGCAATCGCACCGCCGTACATCGCGGACTCGCCAATGTGCGCAGCGATGAGGTCCTTGCCATCGGCACCGAGAAAGGTGATCCAGCACGGCAGCTGGGCGGGATGCCGAGTCAGGCCATCCGCAGTGCGCCGTGGCGTGGTCCAGAAATGCGACCAGGAGTAATCGAACTGCTCGATCTCGCTCTCCTGACGCTCCAGATCCTCCCAGCGTATCGAGCGCCCGTCGATGCGTGGCGGTGTTCCCGTCTTGAATCGTGCGACCTCGAGACCCGCCTGTTCGAGCTGTTCGGCGAGGTGTGTCGTCGAGGTCTCGCCGGCGCGCCCGCCGGCCAGCGAGGTGGTCGTGCCGATGTGAATGCGGCCGCGAAGGAACGTCCCAGTTGTGATGACGACCGCCCGGGCGGCGAAGCGCCGCCCCTCGAGCGTCTCCACGCCCGCGACGCGCGCACCGTCGAACACGAGACGAGCCACGGTGCCCTGAATCGTCCGCAGGGTGGGACAGGTCTCGATCAGGCTCCGGACGGCGCGCCGATAAAGCCCGCGGTCGCACTGGGCGCGGGGCGCCCAGACGGCGGGCCCCTTGCTGCGGTTCAGCATGCGGAACTGCAGTGTGGCGAGATCGGTGGCGCGCGCCATGATCCCGCCGAGTGCGTCGACTTCGCGAACGACCGTCCCCTTGGCCACACCGCCGATCGCGGGATTGCACGACATCTGGCCGATGGTCTCGAGCGCGCTCGTGACCAACCCCGTTCGCGCACCGCGTCGAGCCGAGGCAACGGCCGCTTCCGTCCCTGCGTGCCCCGCGCCCACGACGAGTACGTCGAACTCAGCCTCGAATGTCGAAGATCCAGCGGACATGCCGATAAGATAGCGGCGCTCGAACCCGCAGGATGGCGCAGGCGGTAGAAGGGACGGAGGCGCCGAGATAACTTCGCGTCGTAGTCACCTTCTCGTGGAGCGATTCGATGGCGCTGTTCGTCACTCAAGGGGTGCCAACCCTCTTCTTCCGCCGGGCCTCATACGAGCGCGCGGGTCTCACGCGAGCGGCACTCGACGCCAGGCTTGGCCTCACCGACAAGGAGTTCCGCGTCGACGGACAGCTCGTCGCGATCGGGCCGGTCTATGACGTCGACGCGCTGGGGACGCTCGTCGACGAGCTCGAGAAGGTCGGCCTCGTCTACTACGACGACTACTTCGAGCTGAGCGGCAGCTGGCCGGAATGGCTCGAGGTCCTGGTCCGGACCGGTCAGGGCGACGACGCTACGGAAGCTTCGTGAGCTCGGCCGTCGGGCTCACCGGGGTCAAAGGCCCTCGGCGCAGCATGCCGTGCCACCCGCACTCGTAGCACCAGCTGGTTCGGAATCGCGGCAGGAGTCGATTCAGGACCGGTGAGTGCACGCGGAGGGTGACGGCGTCGCAGTTGGGACAATGGTCCCCTTCCGGCAGCAGGAAGAAGAAGACGACCGTTGCCGCAATGCCGCGGAGGACGAAGAAGCCTCCGAAGATGAGCAGGAAGATCACCGTATCCGACATACCGCTCCTCGGCATACGTCCTTGGGACGGACCTTACGGGCCGCCCTCCCGCCACAGGGACGCGTAGGCCGTGCCACGCGGAAGGCAACCACGCCGTCGCGGCCTCTACAGTCTCTGCTCGACGATCGCCCAGAGCTCGACGAAGGCTACGTCGTCCTCGACGCGCTCGATGCAGACCTCCTGCCCTTCGGCGACGGCACTTCCGTCGATCGTGCGTGCGCGGATGGTCCGGTCCGGCCCGGCATCGGAGATGGTGATCTTTCCCTCCCCGTCCGAAGGGATGGGCGCCGTGACGAGCGCGACGTGCCCTTGAAGCACATATCGCGGATCGTCGGGGTCGTGCTCAGGCTGCACACGGGCCGTGGCGACCGCCAGCCGCGTGGTCAGCGCGGCAAAGGCGAGCCCGAGCAGCGTGGCGATCACGACGCCTGCGGCGTTCGATACCGTCCCGTGTCGCGTGAGGAGGTAGCCCGCGACGCCGAACATCAGCAGGAAGCCGACGATCGCCGGCTCCGACCGACGGAGAGGCATGGCGTCGGTGGGCCGCAACTGTCGTCGCTCCGCGCCGAAGAACATGACGCGCACCCCGAGCAGCAGTCCGGCGATGAACGCCGCAAGAAAGAGAAAGGTCATCAGCTCAGCCGCCGAGCGTTGAACGGAAGAACGAGAGTGTGAGCGGCCAAGCCTGCCTCGCCGCCGCGAGATTGGCGCCGTTCTGGCCATCCTGCTGCCGCAGGAATCCATGTCCCGCACCCGGGAAGGTATGGGGCTCGAAACGCTTTCCAAGCGCCTTCATCGCCGAGTCCGCGGGTGGGACGGTCGCTCCGACGCGAGCATCCTCACCGCCGTAGAGACCGAGCACCGGCACCTTCACGCGCGCAAGCGAGGCGGTTGCCGGGGACGTTCCATAGTAGACCACCGCCGCCCCCTGACCACTTGGACTTTCGACCGCGGACGCGAAGGAGACGCCGCCGCCCCAGCAGAAACCGACCACGCCGTAGCGCTTCTCGGCGGCGGGGAGTGCCATCCCGTACTGTCCCACGGCGGCAATCTGTCGCTGAATATCCGCCGGTTGAAGCTCACGGATGGCCCTGGTGGCCGCTTGCGCGTCGACCGTGTCGGCGCCGGGTATAGGGGTAAGCTTGCCGGTCAGCAAGTCCGGGGCGATCGCGATGAAGCCGTCGGCTGCCAACTGGTCGGCGACGCCACGCACCCAAGTGGAGAGCCCGAAGATCTCGTGGACGACCACCACGACGGGGGCCTTGCCCGACCGCTGCGGATAGACGACCCATGCCTTCACGCTGTCCGAAGGACCGGTGCGGATCATGACGTACTCGCCATGGCGAGGCGACTTCGCCAGCCGCTCCGCTACCGTGTTCGCGTCGGCGGGGATGGAGAGTATCTGGGTGGCTGGACCGGTACTCGACCCGCCAGAGGTCACCGCGTGATCCGCATGAGCGTCGCCCTCGGATGCTCTACGCGAACAACCAGCAGTCGCGGCCATCGCCATCAGGGCGATACCGAACATCGGGCTGAGGACTCTGCCAAAGACGGTCATAGCGATTGGACTCCCGTGGTTGGGGACGGAAATGCAGATGCGGGCAGGACAACTCGTTGGATACGGCGCTCAGCGTCCCGACGCTATCGGAACAGCATGACGATGGTCGTCAGCACGGCCAAGGGTCGGCGATCGCGCTTTGCAAAAAGCTCAGCACTCTATCTTCGGCGTAATATCGCGGCGACCAGGGCCACCGGCCGGCGATGAAGCCGACGTGTCCTCCCCGGTGGTGGAACTCCGCGACGAGGCACGGGTTCGATCGCGCGATCACCGCAACTTCCCCAAGCACGGCCGGCGGCAGGAACGGATCGTCGTAGGCGCTGAGCAGAAGCGTAGGTCGGCGGATGGCGTGAAGAAAGCGGATCGAGCTCGATCGGCGGTAGTAGTCGACGGCGTCAGCGAAACCATGCACGGGTGCCGTGACCGCGTCATCGAATGCGAACAGGGTGCGTGCGCGATCGAGGGCGGATGGATCGAACAGGGCCGGGTCGCGCGCCAGCTTGGCGAGCGCCTTGGCGCGAAGGGTCCGAAGAAAGTGCTTCGTGTAGATCCGTGAGAAACCACGCTCGATGAATCGCGAGCCGCGCGCCAAATCGAAAGGAACGGAAACCGCGGCGGCAGATCGCACCTCGGGCGGCAGATCATCGCCTCGCTCACCGAGCCACTTGAGCAGCACGTTGCCCCCGAGCGAGAATCCGGCGAGGGCGAGCGGCTGTCCGGAGTGCTCCCGCACCAGACGCTGGACGACGAGATCGAGATCGGTGGTCTCACCGGAGTGATAGAGTCGCCGCGCGCGCGTCACCTCGCCATTGCACGTGCGGAAGATCAGCGCGTCGGCGGCCCAGCCGCCCTGGCGCGCCTGCGCGAGAATTCCACGCAGATAGTGCGACTGGATCGTTCCCTCGAGCCCGTGCAGGACGAGCAGTCGCCCCCCGTGCGCCGTGCTCCGGTCGATCGGCTCCACGCGATGGAGCTCGATCTCGTCGCCATCAGACGTGGCCCACCGCTCGATCCGCGTCTCGAGCGGCGGTGGGCGGCGGACCAGTTTGCCCCACAGCGTTCGGAGGTGGGCGCCCGGTACCCACCACGCCGGGGTATAGGTATACTCGCTGGTGCTGGTGCGGCTCACGATACGGGTTACGGATTGCGAGACCTGAACGGACGTGCCGTCCCATAATATCGAGCTTCGCAGGCATGGACGTTCAGATCTTCGGCGTAAAGAAGAGCTCCGAGACACGGAAGGCGCTCCGGTTCTTCGCCGAGCGTCGGATCAAGACGCACTTCGTCGATCTCATGGAGCGCGCGGCGTCCCGGGGGGAGCTACTGCGGTTCGCGCAGAAGTTCGGCGTTCCCGCGCTGGTCGACGAGACGGCACGCCGATATACCGAGCTCGGTCTGCGCACCGCACGCTATGGCGACGAGCGGTGGCTCGAAATCCTGGTCGATGAACCGCTGCTCCTGAAGATGCCGCTCGTTCGGCGGGGCAACGCCCTGACCATCGGTGCGGCGGAGTCGACGTGGAAGAGCTGGCTGACGCCATGAGGCGGCCACCCCGTCGTACACTCGTGTCATGACGCAACTGGCCGTGAGCGGTGCGAGTGTGGAGTTCGGCGCGACGACGCTGTTCTCCGACGTGACCTTCACGATTGCCGCCGGCGAGCGCTGGGGCGTCGTCGGCCGCAATGGGACGGGGAAGACGACCCTGTTCAAGCTGATGACCGGCGAGCTCGCGCCGACGCGTGGCGCCGTCTCCCGACAGACGGGGCTCTCGCTGTCCCTCCTCGGCCAGCACCGCGATTTCGGGGATGCGGCGACCGTGTGGGAAGCAGCGGCAGGACCGTTCGGCGAACTGCTCGCGCTCGAGCAATCGCTGGCCGAGCAAGCCCACGCCCTGGCCAATTCGAGCGATGGAGCGGCACTGTCGCGATACGGGCGCGATCTGGAGCGATTCGAGCGCGAAGGCGGTTATACGATCGCGCCTCGCGTCGACTCCGTGCTCCAGGGACTCGGCTTCGATCCGACCAACGCGCGGAGCCAACCGCTGGGGCAATTGAGCGGTGGGGAGCGCGGTCGCGTCGGACTCGCTCGCCAGCTCGTCGCGCCCTCCGACATCCTTCTGCTCGACGAGCCCACCAACCACCTGGACCTCGAAACGACCCAGTGGCTCGAAGGCTACCTGAGGGAGCTGGACCGAACGGTCGTGCTGGTGAGCCACGATCGCGCCTTCCTCGCGGCAGTAGTCGATCACGTCCTCCACTTCGAAGGTGGTACGGCCACGCCCTACGTCGGCAGCTACGAAGCATTCGTCCGACAGCGGCAAGAGCGGCGGCTGTCCCGGCAGCGGGCGTTCGACAAGCAGCAGCGCACGATTGCCAGCGAGGCGGACTACATCGCCCGGAACATTGCGGGTCAGAACAGCAAGCAGGCGAAAGGGCGCCGCAAGAGACTCGAACGCCTCCCGCGGCTCAGCGCGCCAGTCGGTGAGGACGGGACGATGGCGCTCAGGCTGGAGGCCGGCGAGCGCGGCGGCGACCAGGTCGCTGTCGCGGAGAACGTGACCCTGCGCGTCCCCGGCCGTACCCTGGTCGAGCGGTTCAGCGGCCGCGTGATGCGCGGGGACCGACTCGGGATCATCGGGCCGAATGGTGCCGGGAAATCGACGCTGCTTCGCGCGCTGGTCGGCGAACGCGCCCCGGATGGAGGCGAACTCCGGGTCGGAAGTTCGATTCGCGTGGGGTACTACGACCAGCAGCTGAGCAGCGTCCCGCTGGACAGGTCGCTCTACGACGTGATCGCCGACCTCCGTCCCCAATGGGAACGTCGCCTCGTACAGGGACATCTCGGACGATTCGGCTTCTCGGGCGACGAGGTACAACGTCGGGCCGAGACGCTCTCCGGCGGGGAGCGGGCCCGGGTCGCGCTGGCAATGCTGATGCTGACCCAGGCGAATCTGTTGGTGCTGGACGAGCCGACCAACCATCTGGACGTCGAATCCATCGAGGCGCTCGAGGACGCGATCGAGGGCTACGTGGGAACCGTGATCCTCGTGAGCCATGACCGCGCCATGCTGCGCGCGATCGCGTCCAGAGTGTGGGTCCTGCACGAGCGGCACATCACCGAATTCGACGGCAGCTTCGCCGAGTGGGAGGTCGTCAGCGAGGAGCGCGCGCACGCGGCGTCCGTTCGCGCCGCGGAGGAGCTCGCGCTGCGCCGCGTGGCGGAGAAGAAGCGGACGGCCCGGCTCGAGGAGCGCTCCGCGAGCCCGGATCCGCGACGGCAGCTGCGTCAGGCCCGCGAGCGCGCGGAACGCGCGGAGCGCGAGGTCACGGAGCTCGAGGCAGAAGTGAGCACCCTGACCGCGACGCTCGACGACCCGGAGCTCTATACGCGTCCCAGTGGTGTAGAAGAAGCGACGCGTCTCGGCGCACGTCTCGAGACGTTGCGTTCACGGCTCGAGGTCGCGCTCACGACATGGGAGGAGGAGACCGCCTCCCTCGAATCGCTCGAGCGCGCGACGACACTTTCTCGCTGATGGAGATCATCCCGTGACCCCTTGGGTCCTGCGCATCCTGGTCGCGAACGTCCTGATGTTCTTCGTGCAGCAGACGGTGCCGGGCACGACGTCGCTGCTGATGTTCGTCCCGTCGCAGTTGCTCGTCCATCCGTGGACGATCGTCACCTACATGTTCCTGCACGGCGGGTTCGGGCACATCTTCTTCAACATGCTCGCGCTCTACTTCTTCGGGCCGCCCGTCGAGCAGCGCATGGGAGGAAACCGCTTCCTCACCCTCTACTTCATCAGCGGCATCGTCGGGGCGCTCTTCTCCATCGTACTTGGGGTTCCCGTCATCGGCGCGTCCGGTGCCGTCATGGGCGTGAGCCTGGCATTCGCCAAGTTCTGGCCGCGGCAACAGGTGCTGATCTGGGGCGTACTCCCGATCGAAGCGCGCTGGCTCGTCCTGATCTATGCGGCGATCGACATCCTCGGTTTTGCCGGATACGGGACCCGAGGGATCGCCAACCTCGCACACCTCGGTGGATTCGCCGGTGCCCTGCTCTACCTGCTGTATCTGGAACGCCGGCAGGGGGCCCGGCGGTTCAAGGCCGTCGCGACGCCGAAAGTCTCCGACTCCGTACTGGGGGGCTGGCAGAAGGTGGATCGGAACAGCATCCACGCCGTCAATCGCGAGGAGGTGGACCGGATCCTCGACAAGATCAACGCGACGGGGATCGCCAGCCTCACACCGCAGGAACGACAGTTCCTCTCGAACTTCGTCCCGCCGGACGACCGGAAGCCGGCCTGAGTTGGGGGGCGCTAGAATTCGCCGATGAACCCGATCTCGGGCTCGAGCGAATGCCCGAGCCGCTCACGCACCGTGGTCTGCGCGTGCCGGATCAGCGCAATGACGTCCGCGGCCGTCGCATGACCGAGATTCACCATGATGTTGGCGTGGATGTGCGAGATCTGCGCGTCGCCGATGCGATAGCCCTTGAGTCCGCACTGATCGACGAGACGGCCGGCCCCGACGCCTTCGAGCTTCTTGAAGATGGAACCGGCGCTCGGGTGCCAGTCGAGCCAGGGATGCCGAGCGCCGCGCCAGCTGAGATTCTCCTGCAGGATGCGATGCATGATCGCCGGATCACGGCGCTCGAGCTTGAACGTCGCCGAGAGCACGACGTCCTTCCGGTGATGCAGGATCGTGTCGTCGTACCCGAAGTTCATGTAGCCCGCGTCGACGGTCCGGCGCTCACTCTCCTCGGTGAGCAGCTCGGCCGACTCGAACACTTCGGCGATGAACATCGTCCGCTCCCGTTCCGGAGCGGGGGACAGGAAGTGCAGATTCTGCCAGATCGCGCCGCCAACGGTGCTGGGGATGCCGACGTAGTGCTCGAGCCCAGACCAGCCCCGGCGCACGGCTTCCGGGATGAGCTTTTGCATCACGGCGCCGCTCTCGACCCAGAGCCGGCCGTCGTCGTGAAAATCGAAATGCGAGGCGACGTTTCGGATGACCAGGCCGCGCACGCCCTTATCCGCGATCAAGACATTGGCGCCCAGCCCGAGCACGAAATACGGAACCTGAGCTTCCCGCGCGGTTAGGATGGCTGCGGCCAACGCGTCGCCGGTCTCTGCCTCGTAGTACAGATCGGCCGGGCCGCCGATCTTGAAGGTCGTGTAGGGCGCGAGCGGCTCGTGGCGCTTCAGTCGCGGGCCGGCGAGCGCTGTGGCGACCCGCTCGAGGGCCGCGGCATCGATGGGCGGAGCGGAAGCTGCAGCAGAACTGGAGGGTAGTTTGGACATGGGCCAGGGAAAGAAATCATGAGCGTCGACCATTCGCCACCGCGGGCCACGCACTCGCGCACGTATCTCGCCGTGCTCGCGTTGCTCGCGTTCTTCACGGCGTGGAGTCCGATTCACGCACAGCGCGCCGAGCTCGAGCGACGCATCCGGCGCGACACGTTGCCGAACGGGCTCGAGATTATCGTCGTCGAGAACCACGGTGTGCCGCTGGCGACCGTAGAGGCGAACGTACGCAACGGCTCGTTCACGCAGTCGCCGACGTACGAAGGCCTGTCGCACCTGTACGAGCACATGTTCTTCAAGGCCAACCTCTCCTATCCGGAGCCGGACGCGTTCGTCGCCCGTGCGTCGGAGCTTGGCGCGATCTTCAACGCCAGCACGCAGGAAGAGCGGGTGAACTACTACCTCACGGTGCCATCGGACAGCACGGAGCCCGCGATCGCGCTGCTCGCGACGGCGCTTCGGACGCCGCTCTTCCTCAAGGATGAACTGGAGCGCGAGCGCGCGGTCGTGATCGGCGAATACGATCGGATCGAATCCGACCCGTACTACGCGCTGAACACCGCGACGGGCAAGGCGCTCTGGGGCAACGCGTGGAGTCGCAAGAATCCACTCGGGGAGCGCGACGTCATCCTCAAGACGACGCCCGAGCAGATGCGCACGATCCAGCGCAAGTACTACGTGCCGAACAACACGGCACTCATCGTCACCGGCGACGTCGACGCCAACAAGGTGTTCGCCGCCGCTCGACGCTACCTCGGCGATTGGCCGCGTGCCGCGGATCCGTTCAAGGCCGATCCGATCCCGCCGGTGCCGCCCCTCACCGCGAACAAAGGCGTCGTGGTCGAGCAACCGGTCAACACGGTGATCGCCGTGATCCAGTGGGACGGCCCGGGCGCGCACGCCGACCCGGCGGCCACCTACGCCGCCGACGTGTTCTCCGACGTGCTGAACCAGCCCGGCTCCCGGTTCCAGCGAGCGCTGGTCGACAACGGGCCCTGGCAATCGATCCTCGTGAACTACTACACCCTGAATCAGATCGGGCCGATCACGATCAGCGGTGAGGTCGCGCCCGACAAGCTCCGCGCTGCGCTCCAGGCGCTCGACCACGAGCTGCACGAAGTGGTCAAGCCCGGTTACATCACGAAGGAAGCCGTCGATGGGGTGAAGCGCACCCGCATGGTCGGCTCGATCGAGAGCCTCGAGCGACCCTCGGGCTTCGCGCACCAGCTCGGATTCTGGTGGGCCGTCACCGGAATGGACTACTTCCTCGGCTACGTCGACACCATGGCCAACCAGACGCCAGAGGATCTGCGGTCGTACGCCTCGAAGTACATCGTCGGCAAGCCGCACGTGACCGGCGTGGTGCTCTCTCCGGAGACACGCCGCGCGCTCAAGCTCACCGAGTCCGAGCTCGCTGCGGCGGGGGCGACGCCATGACGATCTCCCGCGTGCTCTGTGCCGTCGCCGCGCTTGCCGTCGCGGCGCCCATCGCGTCGGCGCTGCCCGACCCGCATCCGGCGGTCGGCGTGTCGATCACGCCGCCCGACACCGCCATCACGACGAAGTTCGACGTCGACGGCGTGACCGTGATCCTGCGCCAGAACCCCGCGAACGAGGTCATCGCCGCCAACCTCTACCTCCTCGGTGGGGCGCGCCAGCTCACGCCGGCGAACGCGGGAATCGAGGCGCTGATCCTCCTCGCCAGCGAGCGCGGTACGAAGCGTTTTCCGGGCGCCCGCGCTCGACAGGAGACCGCGATGCTTGGCAGCACGATCTCGATCGAGGCGAACGACGACTGGAGTGCGATCGGCCTCCATGCGATCCGCGGCACGTTCGACTCGACGTGGGCGATCATGGCCGATCGGGTGATGGCGCCCACCCTGGCCGCCGCCGATGTCGAGATGGCGCGCGAGCAGATGATCGCCAGCGCCCGCCAGCGCACCACGCATCCCGATGACGCGGCGGAGGCGCTCGCCGACAGCCTGCTCTATCAGCAGCATCCGTACGCGGTGCCGCCGACGGGTACGCCCGCCTCGCTGGCGTCGCTGACGGTCGCGCAGCTGCGCGCCTATCACGCCGCGCAGTTCGTGACCTCGCGCATGCTCCTCGTCGTCGTGGGGAACATCGATCGGCCGCACGTCGAGCGTCTCGTCCGCGCGACCATCGCGCAGTTGCCACGCGGCAACTACAAGTGGACGCCGCCTCCGCCGTCCGTCGTGCCCGGGCGCGCCCTGGCGATCGAGAACCGTGCACTCCCCACCAACTACGTGCTGGGGTACGTGCCCGGACCGGCTGCCACCGCGCCCGATTACGCGGCGCTCCGCGTCGCGACGGCGGTGCTGTCGGGGCGGCTCTACACGGAGGTGCGCTCGCGCCGGAATCTCAGCTACGACGTCGAGGCACAGTTCCTCGAGCGCGCGAACGCCGTCGGTGGCCTCTACGTCACGACCGTCGATCCGAACGCGGTACTCCGTATCATGCGACGCGAGCTCTCGACGCTGCAGAACGAGCCGGTCGATCCGGACGGACTCAAGCGCCTGACCCAGCAGTTCATCACGGAGTACTACATGAAGAACGAGACGAACGCGGATCAGGCGAACGCGCTCGCTCGTGCCGAGGTCTTCACCGGCGACTACCGCGAGGTGGATCGCTTCATGGACGAGCTGCGGCGGGTCACCCCGGCCGACGTCCAGCGCGCCGCCCGGCAGTACCTGAAGGACTTCCGCTTCGCGTACGTCGGTGACGCGTCAAAGCTGGATCGCTCGCTGCTCGGCCAGTTCTGACGAGCTGCCCGCGGTCAGCGGCGCGGGGCGCCGACGCGGGTTGAGAGGGCGGCACGCACATCGGTGATCGTGCCGCCCTCTGCGCGAAGTGCGACGAGTGCGTGATAGAACAGATCGGCGAACTCCTCGATGGCGCGGGCGCGATCGCCGTCGGCGCACCCGGTGATGAGCTCTGCCGCTTCCTCGCCGATCTTCTTCAGCCGCAGGTTGCGATCGGTGAGCAGCCGACGCGTGTAACTTGGCTTCTCCGTGGTCGACTCGGGAGCAGACTCGGTCGCGCGCGCCTCGATCGTCGCATCCAGTACGCCCAGCACCTCGGCGGACAGCGCTGCCTCGCCAAAGCACGACCGTGCCCCTGTGTGACAGGCCGGCCCCGGCGACCGCACTCGCGCGAGCACGGCGTCGCCATCGCAATCGACCAGCAGGGTGACGACTTGCTGCGTGTTTCCACTCGTCGCACCCTTGTGCCACAGCCCGCGCGTCCGGGATCGATAGTGCATCTCCCCCGTCTCGAGCGTGCGCTGCAGCGCTTCGCGATCGGCGTGGGCCACCATGAGCACGGCGCCACTCTCCGCATCCTGGGCGACCACGGTGACGAGACCGTCCCCCTTCGCAAAGTTCAACGCGTCCAGATCGAGCATGTCAACGCTGGTTGGAGGAAGGAGTGGGCACTGTCTGCGCGAGGAGCCCGCGAACCTCGGCATCCAGCCTGCGGTTCGTCGCCACGACACTTCCACCGAATGCGGTCGCGACCCCATTCCAATCGGTGAACGTGCCACCTGCCTCCTCGATGATGGGCTGCAGCGCCGCCGCATCCCACGGTGACATCACGGGATCACACATCGCCTCGGCGCGCCCAGTCGCGACGAGCAGATAGCCGAAGCAATCGCCCCAGGTGCGGCTCACGCCGGCGGCGGCGGAAAGCGCGCGCCATCCCGCCTGCCATTCGGGCCGTTCGCGGAATCGCTCGTCGGTGGTCAGCACCGTCGCCTGCGCCAGCGTGTCGACGTCCGACACGTGGCAGCGGCTCCCATTCCACCAGCAGCCGGCACCGGGCGCAGCGGCGATCAACTCGTCCACCGCGGGAAAATACGCCGCACCCGCCAGCACGCGCGTGCCTTCGCACAGCGCCACGAGGGATCCCCACAACGGCGTGCCCCGCACGAACGATTTCGTGCCGTCGATCGGGTCGATGACCCATCGCCGCGGCGCGCCGGGCCGCTCCTCACCCAGTTCTTCGCCGAGAACGCCGTCATCCGGGAAACGGCTGCGAACCCACGCCCGCGCCGCCGTCTCGGCTTCGCGATCCGCCTTGGTCACCGGCGAGCCGTCCGACTTCGTCTCGACCGTGAGGCGCGATCGATAGTATCGAAGCGCGACCGTGCCCGTGAGCCGCGCCAGTTCCGCCGCGGGCGCGATGCGATCGTCCAGCACGAGCGCCGCGTCGGCTCGATGCGTCGATGACGGACGCTGTACGCTCACGCGGCCCTCACCGGAATGTGCGCTGCGCGCATCGCTGTCTTCACTGCTTTCACCGTCGTCACCTCGTCGTGCAGGATTCCCGCGAGAAGCGCGGCATCGGCGCCCGCGTCGGCAAGTACCTCACACACGTGCGCGGCGTTCCCGGCACCGCCGGACGCCACGACCGGCACGTGCACCGCATCGACGACCGCGCGTGTCAGCGCGAGATCGTAACCCGTGCGCGCTCCGTCGCGGTCGATGCTCGTGAGCAGCACCTCCCCCGCCCCGCGGCGCACGCACTCGGCGGCCCACTCGACGACGTCGAGCGGCGTCGCTTCGCGTCCCCCTTTCACGTACACGCGCCACCGATCACCGTCGCGCTTCGCGTCGATGCTCGCGACCACGCACTGGGACCCGAATCGATCGGCAGCCTCGCTCAGCACCTCCGGTCGCACGACCGCCGCGGAGTTGACGCTCACCTTGTCGGCACCCGAGCGCAGCGCCCGCCCGACGTCGTCCACCGTCCGCACCCCGCCACCGATCGTGAGCGGGACGAACAGACACTCCGCGGTCCGACGTGCCACGTCGAGCAGCGTCCCTCGCTCCTCGGCGCTCGCCGAGATGTCGAGGAACACCACCTCGTCCGCCCCCTCGCGCTCGTACCGGGAGGCGAGCGCTACCGGGTCACCCACGTCGCGCAGGTGCACGAACTGCGTCCCCTTCACCACGCGTCCGCCCTTCACGTCCAGGCAGACGACGAGACGTCGCGTCAACATCTATTTCTCCTCCACCTTCAGTGCGACGCTGCCCTTCGTGCTGAACACAGCGCCCGAGTCGACGAATGCCTCGCGCACGGCGAGGCCGAGCGCCTTGAACGCCGCTTCGACGATGTGATGGCGATCGGTGCCGCGAAGCACGCGGAGGTGCAGCGTCGCTTTCGCGTTGTCGCTGAGCGATCGCATGAAGTGGTCGTAGAGCGTGCTCGGAAGCGGGCCACGATAGAAAGGGCGCCCACCGAGATCGAGCGCACAGTGCACGAGCGCTTCGTCCATCGGGATGGTACGGTCGCCGTAGCGCGCCGCCGTCGCGGGCAGCAGCGCCGAGATGGCGGCGCCGAGACAGATCGCGACGTCCTCGATCAGGTGATGGGGGAGATCGCCCGTTGCCTGAAGGGTCAGATCCAGGCCACTGTACTTCGAGAAGGCCACGAGCATGTGGTCGAGAAACGCCTGCCCCGTCGCCACGTTGGCGCGGCCCGAGCCGCGCGTCAGCTCACATCGAATGGTGGTCTCCGACGTTTCGCGGACGACGACGGTCATCGATCTCTCTCGCTCGAAAGGGTTCTGTGCACTTCGTGATGTAAACTCACTCGCCGAACTCCCCGGCAACGACCACCGGATCCATCGCGCCCGTGTACAGCGCCATGCCGATCACCGCGCCCGCGATCCCACGATGCTCGAGCGCGCGCAGATCTTCGATCGACGTCACGCCACCCGAGGCGTAGACGGGAAACTGCGAGCTCTCCGCCACATCCTCCATGAGCGGAAGATCGGTGCCCCGCAGCTGCCCTTCCTTGTGCACCGCGGTGACGAGCAGCCCGGCCAGCGGCAGGCCGTTGAGCTCTTCGACGACGTCGAGGATGTCGACCGGCAGGGTGTGCGCCCAGCCGCGCGTCGTCACCCGCCGCTCCCGCACGTCGCACGCGACGATGATCTGACCCGGATGCCGCTGCGCGAGCTCCGCGAGCCAGTCGCGCTCTTCGATCGCGCGCGTACCGACGATCACTGACGCCGCACCGGCGCCCAGCAACTCCTCGACGCGCTCCTCGGAGCGCACTCCCCCACCGACCTGCACAGGCACGTTGGCATCGGAGAGGATGTCACGAATGAGCGAGAGGTTGGATCCGTGTCCGGTGGCGGCGTCGAGGTCGACGAGGTGCAGCCGATGGAAGCCGTAGTGCTCCCAGCTCCGCACCACGTCCAGCGGATTCGTGAGCCGGACGCGCTCCTCCGCATACGACCCGCCCACCAACTGCACGCACGCGCCGTCGCGCAGATCGACGGCTGGGATGGCGATCATCGGGACCTCCCGCTGGTCCGGGCCTCATCGAGGAACGCGTGCAGCCAGCGCACGCCGGCCGTCGAGCTCTTCTCGGGGTGGAACTGGACGCCTACTGCCGTTCCCGCGCGTACGGCAGCGGCATAGCGATCGCCCTCGTGCTCGCTCCACGCAATCACGCGCGACGCATCGGTCGGCCGACAGACGAAGCTGTTCGCATAGTACGCGATGGAGAGCGGTGCGACATCGAACAGCGGATCGTGCGGCGACTCGAGCGCGTTCCACCCGATCTGCGGCACACGCTGCGCCTGCAGCCGAGAGACATGCCCGGCCATCACACCGAGCCCCGCACCCACGCCCTCGTCGCTTCCCTCGAAGAGGAGCTGCATCCCCAGGCAGATGCCGAGCGTCGGCAGGCCCCCGACGATCGCGTCGCGCATCGCCTCCCGCCCCGGCGCCAGACGGCCGGACGCCGCGCCGAACGCCCCGACGCCCGGCAGGACGAGGGCATCGGTCTCGATCGCGAGCGTCGGATCTTCTTCGATCCGTACGTCCACACCACCTCCTTCGATGGCCTTCGCCAGCGAGTGCAGATTGCCCGCGCCGTAGTCGAAGATCGTCACGCGCATGCGAGTGCCTCCCCGAATGCCTCGAGCACTCGTTCCATCGCGGTCCAGGGCCCGACACCGATGCGTAACGCATCACCGCCGGTGGCGGCGAGCGCGGGAATGTCCTGCGGCAGCCCGGAGAGCGCACGCACGAGCACTCCCTGTCGACGCATCGCCTCGGCGATCGCCCGCGCTCCCGCGACCGGGACGAAAAGGAAATTCCCTGCTGCCGGTGCCGGAGCGAACCCGAGCGCACGCAGCTCGCTCGCCAGCCGCGCGCGATGCCCGACCGCCAGAGCGGCGTGCCGAGCGACCCATCCGATGCCGTCCGGTCCCTCGGTGAGCGCGGCGACCGCGGCCGACTCCGCGAGCGCATTCACCTTGTAGGGGCCGCGCGCGCGCACGATCGGCTCGATGACGTCAGCGTTCCCGACGCCGTAGCCGACGCGAAGTCCCGCCAAGCCGAAGGCCTTGGAGAAGGTCCGGATCACGACGAGGCGCTCCGATACCCTCACGAGCGCGGCGAACGACTCCGGCGCGAATTCGGCGTAGGCTTCGTCGATCACCACCAGCCCGGCCGCGTTGTGGACGACGTACTCCACCGTTTGGCGCGGGAGCGCGGTCGACGTCGGATTGTTCGGCGAGCAGAGGTAGGTGATCTTCGCCCGGCGATCGACCAGCCGTTCGGGGTCGACCTGATAGTCCGATGTCATTGGCACAGCCACGGGAACGAGGCCGTTGAGCCGAGCGAGGATCGGAATCATGGCGAACGTCGGTACCGCGAAGACGATCTCGTCCCCAGGCTCACCGAACGCCCGCATCGTTGCGTCGAGCACGTCGTCCGAGCCGCATGCCGACACCACGTCGATACCCACGTCGGCGGCGAGCCCCAGGTAGCGAACCACGGCATCGCGCAGCGGCGTCGCATAGACCGACGGATATCGGCTCGCAGACATCGCCGTCGTCGCCAGCGCGCGGAGCGCCGCCGGTGGGGTGCCCCAGAGGTTCACGTTGTCGCTCACGTCGACGTCGCAGGGCGTGACATCCGGAGCGTACCGAGGGAGCACCTGAACGTCGCGGCGGGCAAGCGTCCTGACATCGCCGGCGGAGATCATGAGGTAGACGCTCCTTCACGCCACGCGCGCGCGGTCGACGCATGGCCCGGCAATCCCTCGGCGTCGGCGAAGATGCCGACGTCGGCCG
>Ga0070683_100001030_pt1 | contig 20924 bp, 11 predicted proteins | sample KBSC713LmetaG_FD_64662 | JGI IMG/M metagenome (GOLD analysis project Ga0070683, IMG submission 64662) | Corn rhizosphere microbial communities from Kellogg Biological Station, Michigan, USA - KBS C7.1-3L metaG | ecosystem: Host-associated > Plants > Roots > Rhizosphere ... | reverse complement strand
TCGCTTCACGTCCCGAGTCATCCCGAGCGCAGCGAGGGATCGCTTCACGTCCCGAGTCATCCCGAGCGCAGCGAGGGATCGCTTTCCCATCTCGCCGGTTGCCCGGCGGTGCCGTGATCGTCGAGTCAGCGAGATTCAATGCCCTCTCGCCGCGTCATGAGCTCGCAAGCGTCCGCAGACACGCTGTTCCCCTCGAAATCGGTTCCATTCTTCGCGCGACGCGACGCTCGCGCCCATTTCGTCGTGTGCGGGCTCGTCATCGCGATTGTCGCGGCCCTTCTCATCCCGCTGATGACGCGCGGCTGGATCCCGCACGACGAAGGAACGCTGGCGCAGAGCGCACATCGCGTCCTCATCGGCCAACTGCCGCACCGCGACTTCGACGACGCCTACACGGGCGGGCTCGCGCTCCTGCACGCCGGCGCCTTCCGCGTGTTGGGCGAGCGACTGGCATCGCTCCGCATCGTCCTACTCGTCTTCATTCTCTTTTCGATTCCTGCGTTCTACTACATCGCCTCGCGGTTTGTCTCCGCGGTCGCGTCCGGCGCGGCCGTCGTGGCAATCGTCGGGTGGTCCTTCACGAACTACGCGGCGTCGATGCCGTCATGGTTCAACTTGCTCTTCGCGGCAATGGGCTGCGCCGCGTTGATGCGCTGGCGCGAAACCGATCGTCTTCGATGGCTGTTGCTCGCCGGCGTGTTCGGCGGACTTTCCATCACGATCAAGGTCATCGGTTTCTATTTCGTCGCGGCAGCCTTGCTGTTTCTGGCATTCCAAGCGACGTCGACATCCGAGGACGCGCAGAGAGAGCGGACTCTGGCCGACGCGATCGCGCGAATCGTGCTGACGATTGGAATCGTCTTGGCGAGCGTACTGCCGTTCGCCATGATGCGTTCCGCCGGATCGATCACGCAGCTCATGAACCTCGCGGCGCCCGCGACGATCACAGCGCTCTTTGTCGCCGCCCAAGCGATGCGGTTCGGCGACGCGCGCGCGGCTGGACGCCTGTTGAAGAACGCTGCCGTGTTCATCGCGGGTGTGTTGGTGCCAGTTCTGCTTTTCATGATTCCCTACCTGAAAAGCGGATCCGTGTCGTCGCTCTACGAGGGACTGTTCGTTCTGCCGCAAAAGCGTCTGATATCGGCCGCGAACGGCGGCCCTCCGGATTGGAGCGTCTTTCTTCCGCTCCTCTGGCTCGCGGTAATGCTCCTGCCGTGGTTCGCCGACCAGCGAATCGGCAGAGTTGGTCTCGTAGCGGTGGGCTTGGCCTGCACCGCAGTCGTCGCAATGGCGCTATTCAGCTTCGAGACGAACGGACTTGTTTTCCTCTCGGTCGCGATGGCCGAGCTCCCGCTCGTCGTCGCCGGTATCGGTCTCATCGGACGAGCACAGTGGCTACGAGGAACGGGCATCGCGCCGATCAAACGAGAATACGTCCTACTACTTCTCGCGATGACGGCATGGTGCGGACTCGTACAGTTCCCATTCTCGGGTCCGATCTACTTCGCCTACGTCGCGCCACTCGTGATTTTGTCGGCGGTCGCAGTCGGAAGCACATTTGCACGATCCGCTCGCGCCGGCAGCATCGTCTTGGCGACGTACGTCATGCTCGGCCTCCTGACGCACGACAAGTTCTTTTCCGTGGCTTTCGTGCGTGCATCGCTGAGCAACGAGGCGACCGCACTCCTCGATGTGCCGCGCGGCGGTTTGACCATTCGCGCCGACGAGCAAGCGCTGTATCGCGGGTTGATCGACACGATTCAAGCACACGCGAAGTCTCGGTTCATCTATGTCACACCGGACGCGCCGGAGGTCTATTTCCTCGCCGACAGAGAAAACCCGACGCGTACGCTATTCGACTTCCTTGATGATCCGGTTCGGCGCGACCAGCGAATTCTTCGCTCGATCACCGACCACGACGTTCACGTCGTGGTGCTGAATCTCGCCGCGGATTTCTCAGGACCGGTACCGCGAGCGCTTCACGACTCGCTCGCACATCGCTTTCCGGTCGGCGTCCGAATGGGACGCTTCGTGATCCGATGGGAGGCTCCCAATGCCCCTTTGTCGCTCGCGGCGGAGAAGCCGGCCGCTCGCTAACGCGTTCCCGCCGGGCGTCGCGCCAACAAGCGATTCGATCCGGCGAGGAAAGACGTCGAGCGCGCTTTCAATCTCGCAAACTGTTCGCGTTCGCCCGACGTGACCGGACCAGACGTCCCTTCGATCGTCGACTGAAGACCATTCAGATCGGTCATCAGCTTTGGCGGATTCGAAAGGATGTCGAGCGGCCCCGCGTTCTCCGTCCCGACGTTCACGATCAACGACTCCAACGAATCGGCTTCGGCGACGAATGAGCGATCCACGTTCGACGACGCCTTTGCTTTCGTCCGCGCGGCGCGCAACGAGTCGAGCGTGCGATTCACGTCCGCAATCGTCGTCGCCAGAGCCACGCTCATCGTCCCGTGCTCACGCTCGGCCAGCACGGATCCGTTTGCTCGCGGGTCGGCGAGAACGCTGAGCGGCTTCGAGACCGTCGTCGCACCAAGCCTCATGCGAATCGTATATGTCCCGGCGCGCATCGCGTACATGTTCATGTTCGCATTCTCGCGGCCGCGGAAATCCCACGTGAATTGATTCGTGCCCTTCGCGACGCCGAGTGCGGGGCTATCTGCGCCACCGCGGCCTCCGCGTCCGCCGCCGCCTCGGCCTCCGCGTCCGCCACCTGCTGCCGAAGCCGAGGTCGAGCCGGGGGTCGCGATATGCCGAACGACAGTGCCCGCTGAATTGAGAATGTCGAGCTGCAGTGTGTCGTTGGCGGCGAGTGCAGCGCCGAGTGAGTAGCGGATCAGCGCGTTGCCGGAGAGGCCACCGCCGCGTGGCGATCCCGCGACGCGAACCGCGGGCGGCCGCGAGAAGAGAAACAGCGACGCGCTCGCGACGGTCGCGCTGAACTGTCTCAGCGGGGTCATGTCGTCCAGAATAAAGAATCCTCGGCCTTCGGTCGCGACGATCAGATCGTTGTCATGGATCTGAATATCGGAGACCGGCGTCACTGGTACGCCGTGCTGGAACGATTGCCACTGCTTGCCGCCGTCGAACGAGATCCAGAGCCCTGCTTCGGTTCCCGCGAACAACAAGTCTTTTCTAACAGGATCCTCGCGAATCACTCGCGCTGGATCCTCCGGTGGAAGCGATTTCGCGAGGTCCGTCCAAGTCGCTCCGTAGTCGCGAGTCACCATGAAGTACGGACGCTGATCGTTCCACTTGTGGCGCGAGAATGCGACGTAGGCCGTTCCATTCGCATGCGGGCCAAGCTCGAGCGACTGAATGAGGCCCTCGCCCCACGCGGGCGGCGTGACGTTCTTCCACGTTTTGCCATTGTCGCGCGTGAGCTGAACGAGACCGTCATCCGTGCCGACCCAGATCACTCCGCGCTCACGCGGGGACTCGGTGACGACCGTGATCGTGTTGTAGATGTCGCCGCCGGAGCCGTCATGCCAGAACGGACCGCTGCGACCCTGATGCGCTTTGTCGTTGCGCGTGAGATCCGGCGAGATCGGCGTCCAGTGATCGCCGTCGGTAGAACGAAAGAGCACATTCGCACCGTGATACATCACGTGCCAATCGAACGGTGACCACGCGAGTGGCGCGCTCCAGTTGTATCGGTACGGAAGATCGATCGACGCGCTGCCGAGGTGTTGGCCGCCGGGGAACGACGTCACGCCTCGCTCGAAGCCGTTGGTCTGATCGTGGCGATGCAGTTCACCGAGGAAGCCGGTGGCGAAAATGACGTCGGGCTTCTTTGGGTTGAAGGCGAGACGAGCCGTCTCACCACCGCCGATCGCTTTCCAGTTCTGCGAGCCCGCTTCGCCGCCGTTGTCGCGACTCGACATCATGACAGAGCCCGCGTCCTGCTGCCCGGCGTACAGGTTATACGGGAAGAGATCGTCCGTCTGCACACCGTAGAACTGCGCCGTCGCCTGGTTCGTCGTCGTGCTCCAGTTATCACCGCCGTCGAACGACACGGCCGCGCCGCCGTCGTTCGTGAGGATCATGTTGTCGCTGTTGTTCGGATTGATCCATAGCCGATGGTTGTCGCTGTGCGTCGACGGCCGCGTCGCGTAGGTCGCGCCGCCATCAGAAGTCTTTAGAAACGAAAAGCCCGGCGCGTAGACGACGTCCGGATTCTTCGGATCGATCGTGATGCTCATGAAGTACCAAGGCCGAGCGAGAAGCATTCGATTCGGGCTGACGCGCTTCCACGTCGCGCCTGCGTCATCGCTGCGGTACATGCCGCCGGAATCCGCTTCGACGAGTGCGTACAATCGATTCGGCATCGACCGCGCGACGTCGAGACCGATGCGCCCCATCAAGGATGGAAGCCCGGTCTTGAGCTGCGTCCATGTATCGCCACCGTCGACACTCTTGAACACGCCGGACCCCGGCCCCCCAGATCGAATGTTCCACGGCGTCCGCATCATGTCCCAGGTGCTCGCGTAGACGACCTTCGGATTCGTCGGATCCAGCATCAGCTCACTCGCGGCGGTCGTTGGCGACACGAAGAGGATGCGTTTCCACGTCGCGCCGCCGTCCATCGTGCGATAGATGCCGCGATCCTCACTCGGCGCCCAGCGACTTCCCTGCGCCGCGACATAGACGATGTTCGAGTCGGTTGGATGAATGACGACGCGCGAGATCTGCCGCGTTTTTTCGAGGCCGATGTGCTTCCAGGTCTTGCCGGCATCGGTCGACTTGTACATGCCGTCGCCGTACGACGACATCTGGTTGCGCACCGGCGCTTCCCCGGTGCCGACGTAGATGATCGACGGATTTGCGTCGTAGACGGCGATGTCGCCGATCGATCCGGACTTGATGTAACCGTCGCTGATGTTCGTCCATTTGCCGCCGGCGTCTTCGGTCTTCCAGACTCCACCGCCGGCCGCGCCCATGTAGTACAGCTTCGGATTGCGTGGAACTCCAACGCCAGTCGTCGCGCGTCCCCCGCGATTGGGGAGCACGTTGCGCCAGGTGAGGGCGCGGAACATCGTCGAGTCGAAGCTCTGAGCCCTCGCGAGGTTGGCAAGCGCGAGGATGCATGCGAAGACTCTTATCGCAGTGCAGCCGCGATTGGAAAATGAGCTTGCACGTCGGAAACCCATCAAGAACCTCAACGCGGATTTGTCGGATTAAACGGATAGCCAGGACACAGTTGCATCACCAAGATCAACGTCGCGTTCATTCCGAAGAATCCGGAGAATCCGCGTTGAACGGATTTTGGTTTACGACGTGAAAAGCAGTCATCGGTGCGCCACGCTCGCGGGGTTAGCGCGTTGCCGATCGGATCAGCGCTTTGACGTCGTTGCTGAACTGAGTGCGCGCGGGCATGTCGAGATACATCTGATGCGCGCCGTAGTAGCACTTCCACGTGATCGCCGGCTTGTACTTGTCGGCGAGCCGGCGCGCGCGCTCCGAGTTGATCGAGCAGCCGCCGAGCGGGTCGAACGCGCCCTGCGCGACGAGGAACTTCACCGACGGTTTGAGATCGATGATCTCCGCCGTCGACGGCATCGTTCCGACCTTCGGAATGCCGAGCATTCCTTCCTTCGCGAAATCCTGGCGCGCTTTCTCGAACTGCTCGGGCGTCGCGTTGTAGATCGTCGAATGCACCCAGCGCTTGTTCATGGTTTCTGGATACGTCCCGCTCGGCGCAAATCCCATCTCGAGCGTCTCGCCGCCGTCGACGCCGATATACGGCAGATCGGTGCGGTAGCCGAGGTCGCGTCGGAGATAGCGGAGTGCGGCGGGCATCCACGGCGTCGGCGGAGCGACGTTGCGACGATAGTCGGACGTGATCGCGCGCTTGCCGTCGACCGGAAATGCTCCGAACCAATTCTGTGACGAAAGAATCGGACGGTCCTTGTTGATTCGATCGACCGCGAGCCCGGTGTGTTGTGACACGCCCATCGCCATTTTCGCCTTCTCGTCGGGGGAGAGGCTGTCGAGGCGAAGCATCGCGGGGAGATACGTTTCGCGAACCCACTTCTCGGTGACGTCGCGAACCTGATCCGGTGTCGACCCGAGCTCCGGCGGCGTCTTTTTGAAGTACAGACCGACGACGGCCATGTCGGCGACGTGCATCGCCCAGTCGACGATATTAGAGTTTGGGAAACCCGGAAGATCCGTCGCGCCGGAGATCAACATCACGCCGGCGAGATTGACGCCCTTCTTGAGCACCTGATAGCCGACGCGGCCCGCGCGTCCAGAGCCAAAGCTCTCGCCCGCGACGAACACGGGCGCTTCTTCCGAATCGTGGAGCAAGAGCCAGCTGCGGATGAATTCCGCTTCGGCCATCACATCGCCGACGAGAATCGCGAACTCTTTCACGTACTCCGGCTTCGTCGCTCGGCTCCATCCCGTGCCGACCGGGTCGACCATCACGAGATCGCTTTCGGTGAGCCACGTGTCCGTATTGTCGACGAGCTTGTCGCCCTCGCCGCGCTTCGGACCCGCGACCTCGAAATGCAGCGGCAGCGACGGCCACCCGGGACCACCGTTCCATATGAAGGTCACTGGCCGGGGCTTGTTGTTCGTCGACGGCATTCTGTACGCCGTGTAGAACATGTATCCGTGCGGCTCGCCGGTCTCGACGTCGCGAATCGCGATGCGGCCGACTTCGGCGGTATAGGCGAGCGACTTTCCGCCAATCGAGATCTGATGCTTCGTGACGACAGGCGCGCGCTCCGGCTCGACCTGGGCTGAGACAATCGTCGCCCCGACGAAAAGTGCACACAGCGCGTTACCAAGAATTCTCATGAGATGCTCCCGCGCCCGACCACATGGCGCCGAATATCGATCGATTGAATTTGGAACGCAGACCGGGCGGATCATCGGGGAATTCGGCTGATAAACCACAGAGCGTCTGAAGCGTGATCCTTTCTTTTGGAGCTACGCAGTCTCCGCTTCAGTCCGGGGTTCATCCGCCAATTTCTGCGTTCCAATTCAATCCAACCGTAATGGGCGCGACGTACACGCTCGCGCACCAGATCATGGACGAATGACCCCAACATCTCCCTCGATCTGCACGTTGGTCCCGAACGGCTTCGACGCCGCGCGGACTTCCTCGAGGATCCTCCTCGCGACTTCGCCGGTAGCAAAATTCGGAACCCCTTTCGGCTTCGGACCGGCGGCGTTGAGATCGATCGGATAAATGCGCAGCTCTTTCAGCTTTCCGTCTTCCCAGGTCGTCGTCGCGAAGATGCTCTCCCACATCGTCAACGTGCCGCCAGCGACTGCCGGCCGAACCGATTGCGCACTCGGCGGACCTCCCGGTCCGGGCGCGCTGAGCAAGCGCGGCTCGCCGCCAATGTTCGTTCCCGCCGGCTCGCCCGCGAAGACAAAGCTCGCGAGGCCGTAGAAGATGGGCTTGCCTTTATAGATCTCTATACCGCGCAACAAGTGATTGCCGTGTCCCGCGACGACGTCCGCGCCCGCATCGACGACGTTGTGGAACAACGTCACGAGGTAGTCGCCCGGCACGGGGTTCGGGTCGTCTTCGCCCGTCGCCGACTGATGCGCATGGATTGTGAAGATCGTGAAATCAGAGTTCTCTCGCGCCCTGTGGACGGCCTGCATGATGTCGCGCATGTCGAACGCGTTCGGGCGATACGAGAGCCCCGGTTTGTCGCCAAGCTGATAGATCTGATCGAGCACCTGAAGCTGCTGCGGCGGCGTGTCGCTCACCGGGGCGTTCGGATATCGCAGCGCGTTGAGCTCCTGGAGCTTCTTCATCTCGGGCGCCGTCACTTGCTGAAACATCGTCGTGCGAATCGTGCTGATGCCCGGGCGCGAGGCGAGTGCACCACGTCCGTCGGCGGCGGCGAAGTTCATCTTGAACGTGCCCGCCGTCGCGACGACCGTCACGCGACCCTTCGGGGTCGAGAGCAACGTCGCGGCGCGCGCTTCACGCATGTTGTTGCCCGCGCCCGCATACGGCAGCCCTGCCTCTTTCAGCAGTCGCAGACTCTCGGCCAATCCGTCAGCGCCGTAATCGGCAGCGTGGTTGTTTGCGACGGTGACCATACGAACGCCCATCTCCTTGATATCCCACGGCGCCAACGTATCCGTCGGGAACATCGCGCCGGTCTCGTTCACGGCGAACTTGCTCTTCGCGGTGTTGAATGCCGTTCCCTCCATGTTCGCGAGAGAGAAATCGGCTTTTTTCACGACCGCCATCACCTTGTCGAACTCCGCGAGTCCGCGGCTCGCGACCGGCTTGACCTCCGAAATGTCGCCGAGGACGGCGTAGACGAAGCCGTCCTTCACGCCGACAGGCGGCGGTGACGCGAACACTGGCGCCGCCGGCGCGTCTTTGCCCATCGGCGGCGGCGGTGTGCGGAGCGACGGATCCGACTGCGCCGAGGCCATTTGTGCGACTACGAGCGTGCTCGCGGCAATCAGCGAAGATCTCATAAACCTACCCATCCAGTGCGAGCGACTCGCAGAAAAATCATCCGTTGCTCCGAATATGCTTGGATCGAGTTTGGAACCCGGACTGAGCGGATTATCCCGGACTTCGGCGGACAAATCGGACATCGTGAAAACGTGATGATTCTTCAACGACGCACTCCACGTCAATCCAGGGTAATCCGCCAATTCCGCGTTCAAATTCAATCCAACCGTATTCGGCGCCGATGTCACGCGTTCCGATCGATGCAGCCCTTGAAGTTCGGATTCGTCAGCTCGACGTCGTTCGTCGGAATGTTGACGTCCGTGCCGTAGTTGCCGCCCTTGAACCACGCACCGACCGGGAAGACCTGATCCTGCGTCTTGCCGTACTGACGGATCAAACGACGCAGATCGCCGAGACGGAAGCCGCGGCCGAACTGCCAGAACGCCTTCTCACGGAAATAGATCGCAAGCGCGGCGTCCTTCGTCGTCGGAACGCCGACGAGCGCCGGCATCGCGGCGATCGTCTTCGCACCGATCGTCTGCGCCGACGTCCGCAGCGCGTTGAGGATCGTGAACATTCCCGCGTAGTCGCCCGCCGCGAGCTTCGCTTCTGCTTCGATCAAGCGAGCATCGATGCCGGTGAGCACCGGGAACGGATCGGTCTGGCCATAGAGCAGCTGGCCAACCCAAGGCGTGCTGCCGTCGAAGCCCTTTCTCGCCGCATTGTTCGTCGCTCCCTGCACCGGGACGCGCGGATCGTTCGCCGAAGCAAACGGCAGCGCATTCTTGATCGTCGACGGAACGCCGTTGACGATGGCGAAGCTGTCACCGACAACGAACCGCGACTGCGTGTTGCCGTTGAGCAAATACAACTCGGAGCTCGTCGTCGTGAGCGAGAACGTCATGAGGTACTGGAAGTTCGTCGGAACATCGGCGACGAGCGCCGCAGCCGCGGCGTAGTTCCCGAGGTCGACCTGCGCACGTGCCTTGGCGATCTCGTTCACGCGATGGATCGCGACGCTCTGCGCATCCGTTCCCGTCACGAGCGTGAGCGCGCTATCGAAGCGCGCCGTCGCGAGCGCGAAGCCCGCCGCGTTCGTGATGCCGGCCGTGTAGACCGGAACGCCGTTGACCATCGAACCGAACGGAACACCGTTGCAGAAATCCTCCGACATCTGCAGCTCCGCCATGCCGAGCGCGAAATAGAGCTCGCCGATTTCGGCGGTCGGCGCCGGCGTGACGTATTGCTTGAGCGCGGCGATCGCCGTCATCGCAAAGCCGCGTGCCTGCTGCGCGGACGTATACGCAGACGACACGACGCCGTTGCTCGTCTGAATCGTTCGCTGGTCTGTCTCGTTGTGCTGACTCTGCGTGTCGCCGCTCGCCCAGACATCCGTCACGAGATCCGACATCATCGGCAGATTGGCGAAGTTCACGCCGCCGCCGGCAAACCACGCCTTGAACGAACCCAGCGCACCGACGCGCAGCGCTTCGGCGCCGGTCGGCGTCGTGACGCTCGTCGGCCCGATGACGCCCGGCTGCTGCGGTGAGAGCAGCGACTGCTTGAGATCGCACCCGCCGGCGAAGGGCAGCAATGCCGCCGCACCGATCGTCGCCCAGCGAGCGTTCTTTATGAGATTTCTCATCAGAGTATATCCTCGAAGGGTGACTTAGTAGTGGAGAGTGGCTTTGACCGTGAAGTAGCGTCGCGGTCCCATGCTGAACGTCGTGTTCTGCACGTCGTTGCTGAACGCGAAGATCGGAATGCCGTTCTCCTCTACGTCGATGCCCCTGTACTTCGTCCACGTGTGCAGGTTGCGCCCCGCGAAGGTGAGCGCGACATCGTTCGCGCGCAGCCAACCCTTCGCGAAGGCGTCCGGAAGGGCCACCGTCGCCGAGAGCTCGCGGAACCTCCAGTACTGCAGCGGCTCAGTGTAGCCCGCCGACGTCGTCGACTGCCCGGTGAATGGACCGTTCATCGCCATCGCCGCCGCCTGCCGGTCGAGCGGCGAGTTCAGCGTCGACACGTCCTGGCAGGGCCGCGGCGTGCTGCTGCACTGGAACGCGAGGTTCGTGTTGACGAGCAGTCCGCCGCCCTTGTAGTCGAACAAGCTGTTGATGCGAACCTTGCGATTGAAGAGATCGAAGCCGTTCGAGACCGAGGCGATGTCGCGCGGCGACGAATAGCCGCGGAACGAGAAGTTCGGGTCCACCGTCACTTCGTTCGCCGTGATCATTCCGTCGCCGTTCGCATCCGTGTAGTGGTAAGCGCGGTACGTATACGCGTTGATCGGAAGACCGACCGAGTCACGCAACGAGCCCGTTCCGATCGTCTTGTTCAACGCACCGGTCGCATCGCGGCCGAGGCTCACGAGCTTGTTGCTCGTATGTGATCCGCTGAGCATGACGTCCCAGCCGAATCGCTTGAGATCGACGAGGGTCGCGTGAATCGTCGCTTCGATTCCCGCGTTCTTCACGGAGCCGAGGTTGCGCAAAACCGTCGTCGACGCCGGACCAGCTGACGGCGCGATGCTCTGGCTGATCAACGCGTCGCGCGTCTGCTTGCTGTAGTACGTGATGTCGATGTTCGCGCGATTGTTGAACACACGCGCCTCGAAGCCACCCTCGAACTCCGCCGATAGTTCCGGCTTGAGGTCCGGGTTGCCGAGCGCGCTCGCGCGAAGACCGGGCGTATCGCTGCCGCTCTGGCTCACCGCGATCTGCGGCTGATTGACGGTCGTCGACGAGAAGATGACGAGCGCCGACGTCGCACCCGGCTGCACGCCCGAGGCGCCGTACGCGCTGCGCAAACGCAGCTGATCGAGCCACCCCAGCTTCGGGAAGAACGGCTCGTCCGACAACAACCATGAAACGCTGAACTTCGGGTAGACGACTCGGTCGAAGTTCGTGCCGAACGCACTGTTCTCGTCGGCGCGAACGGCGCCAGTGAGGAAAAGACGATCGTGGAGCGCGAGCTGCTCTTGCGCGTAGTAGCCCCACGTCTTGGTCGCGGTCCACAGCGTGTTGCTTGCGTTCTGCACCGCGGCCTGACCGACGCTCTGCGCCCCTGGCGGCAGCTGTGTGCCGGTCGCGCTCGTTCCGTCGTTCTCGCTGTTCGTGTAGTCGGAGCCGAGGGTCGTCTTGAGGCTCGCCCAATTGCTCGCCTGCCAGGTCGAGGTGCTGGTCACCTTCGCCGAGAAGTTGCGATTGTTGCTCGTCGACGACGACGTCGAGCCGAGACGCAGCGTTCCGGAGTTCGGGCACTCGTTGTAGCGGCAGATGAAAATGCCGGTGCGGTTGACGTAGTCGACGCCGGTGATCGCGTCGTTCTGCATCCACGGGATCGGACGCCAGCTCCCATGCACCGAACCAATGAAGCGCTGGCTCTGGTTCTGATTGACATCTTGGAAGATTTCCGCCGGCGTGTAGCTGTTGTAGCCGTTGAGCTTTTCACCGAGCGCACCGATCCCCGTGTAGCCGGGACCCGCGTTCTTGAAGCCGGGGCCCATCATCGACTGATAGGTCGGGCTGAACGTGTTGTTGTTCGACTGCGGCAACCCTTCGTCGATCTTCGCGAACCCACCCGTGATGTCGACGTCGAGGCTCTGACTCAGCGCCATCGACAGGTTAGAGTTGACGTTGAGCTTCTGGTAGTACTCGGGTCGATACCACTCGGGCCGAACGCCTCCGGCAACCGAGTCCAGACGCTGCACCGAGAAGTCCGGCATCTTGAGCGGACTCGTTTCGTTCTCGAGGCCACCGCTGACGAAGTAGCGAACCGCGTCGTTGCCGCCGCTCGCCTGCGCATTCCACTGATTGCGGAAGCCGGTGCTGAGCGGCGAGAGCCCCGTTCCATCCTTCATGAGATTGAGCGACGAGGTGCTGTCCGCGACGCACGTTCCCGCGGAGATCGTGTACGTGTAGCACCGCGTCGCGACCGTCGAATTCGGCGCGTGCCCCCAGATCATGTACGCCGTGAGGTAGTTCGACTTGTCGACGATGCTTCCCTGCTCCGCATTGAACGTCCAGCGATTCTTACCGGCCTTGCCCTTCTTCGTCGTGATCACGACGACGCCGTTCGCCGCGTCCGTTCCATAGAGTGTCGCGGCCGACGGGCCTTTGACGACTTCGACGTCTTCGATCGTCGAGGGATCGATGTCGTTGATGACGCTGATGCTCGACGCGAGGTTGCCGCCGTTCGACGACGAACCGCCGATGTTCATGCGGACGCCGTCGACGATGAAGATCGGATTGTTGCTCAGCGAGAGCGAGTTGAGCCCGCGGATTCGGATCAACGGAGCGCCGTTCGTGAACGCGCCGGGGATGACTGTCATCCCCGACACTTTCGCGACGAGCAGGTCGCTCATGTTCGTGACCGACGTTTGCTCGACGCGCTGCGAGACGTCGCCGAGGGTCGAGACGGCGTTTCCGATCTCGATGCGGCGCTGTTGGCCGGTGGCCGTCGTCACGACGTCCTGGAGTCGCACGACCGCGGGCGTGAGATCGAAGTCCGCCGTCACGCTGCCACCCGCGGTGACGGTGACGGCCTTCTTCATCGACTCATAGCCCATGCGCAACACCTGAACTTCGACGGCACCTTCGCGGACGCGGTTCAAGGTGAACCGGCCGTCCTGGGCAGTCGCGGTGGCCGAGTTGGTTCCGACGACGAGCACTCGAGCATCGGCGAGCGGCTCATTCGTGCCTTTCGCCGTCACTCGGCCCGTGACCGTTCCCTGCGCCCACGCCGCGGTGCCGGCGAGGCACAGCGCGGCTGTTTTGAGCGACAGAAAGAGCGGTCGTGACAAACGTGCGAGTCTCATACAGTACTCCCCGCTGTGTAAGTGAAATCCGACGGACTCGAGTCGACCCGTGGACAAGCGCTGCGCGCGCGGCACGGCGGTGCCGTCGCGTTCAATGGGGCTGTGTTATTAGAACTCTCTAACAGGCCGCGCCGCCGAGCCGACGTCTGGATTTCGTCGACGATGTGGGTCGCGCGTCGCATCATGCGTGAGGAGATCTCGGCGGGAGAACCGGAACGTGCAGACAGTACCGGAGGCCTCAGGGAAAGTCCAATATATTGTCCACGAGGAATCAATACCCTCGGCGTATCAGTGAACGGCTGGACAGAGGGAAACACGTCGCATATTCTCGCCGTCTCGCTTCCCCGCCCCCTATGCGTTCGCGTCTCGCTTCGTTTGCGCTCCTCCTCCTCACCGCGGTCTCACATGTCGTCGGCGCGCAGGGACAACCGCCCGCGCGCGGCGGTTCGACGGTACCACGCTGGAGTCCCGATCCGGAATCCCTCCTCTTGCCCCAGCCATTGCCGGCGACCGTCAAGGACGGATTCCGTCTCGTCACACTCGGCGACTTGCTCTATTGGCGTCCGGTGCGCGCGCAGATCGACAGCGGGATGGACGCCGCGCTGCGAATCGTTCGCGATGCGGATTTCGCGACGGCAAACCTCGAGGGGACGTTCTTTGACATCCGAACGAATCACATTCCGCCGCACGAGAACGGAATCTTGATGCCCGGATCGCCCGACCTCGGCGAGGACATCAAGAACCTCGGCGTGCGGCTGGTGAGCAAGGCGAACAACCACACGGTGGATTGGGGCGTCGAAGGAATGAACGCCACCCGGCGTTTGCTCGAGGCGGCGCATTTGCCATACGCCGGCGTCGGCGACAATCGGCAGGCGGCACGCATGGCGACGTTCGTCGATCTGCCGAAGGGGCGCGTCGGCGTCGTATCAGCCGCGTCGTCGCATCAAGAGGGAGCGATTCCTCTCGACGCCGATGCCGACGTCGCCGCGCGTCCAGGAATGAGTGTGTTGCGCACAACGAGCGTGCACACGGTCACGGCGAAAGAGATGGCTGTGCTGCGGCGAATGGACTCGGTGCGGAACGCGGCGGGGCTGACCATCGCCGGGAATGCGGGAGGCCGCGGTGGTGGTCGAGGCGGAGCGTCCGATGCGAAAGAGCTGACGCTTCTCGGCCAGACCTATCGACTCGGCGAGCGATCCGGGTGGACGTGGTCGATGAACAAGCTCGACGAGTTCGAGATTCTCCGGGAAGTGCGCAGCGCGAAGACGCTCTCGGATCTCGTGATCTTCACGATTCATGCGCACGAAGGACCGGACGCGCCGGGCGAAGGCGACGGCCCATATCCGGCGGATTTCCTGCCCGTGCTCTTTCACAACGTGATCGACGCCGGCGCCGACGTTGTGGCGGGCCATGGATCGCACGCACTGCGTGGTATCGAGATCTATAAAGGACGCCCGATTTTCTATGGACTGAGCACTTTCATATTTCAAGGATACATCTACGCGACGCAGGACAGCCGAGATGCGCAGAGCGTCGATCAGCGCTACACGTCGCGCGGGGAGATGGAGGTTCGACTGAACGGATCGGCGCCCGCCGGCGCCGTGGATACCACGGGGCTACTCGGCAGTTGGAACGTGACGATTCTCCCGCAGATGACGTTCGAGGGCGGCCGCGTGAAGGAGATTCGGATCTATCCGATCGACGTCCGCCGCAACGCGGGCTCGAAGCAGAGCGGTCTTCCACGAACGGCTCCGCCGGAGCTCGGACACAAAATCTTGACGCTTGTTAAAGATCTCTCAAAACAGTTCGGCACCAACGTTCAGATCGAGGGAAACGTCGGGGTGATCCGGCCGTAAGGCGCGGACGGTCGCGACCCACACTAGCGACTGACCCGTCGCAGCTCCGCCCCCCAGTTGTGGACGATGATCGTCTCGGCTTGGCGATCCGCGCTTTCGAGCATCAGAAAATGACTGCCGTCCGGTGAGACGTCGTAGTCGCCATAGCCGCCGTCCGCGATGAACGGCCCGTCGGCCACGGTCCGCCGGCTCGTTATCGTCGGCGGTGAACCGGCCAGCGTCGCTTCAACGATCGCTCGGCCCTCACGGTAGAAGATCGAGTGACCGTCGCGGGACCATACCGGCTCCGACCCGTTGCCCGTCGAGATCTTCACCGGGGAGCCGCCTTCGAAGGGACGCACATAAACGTCGAGAATGCCGGTCCGGTCGGAAGAGTAGAGCAACCATTTGTCGTCGGGCGACAGCGACGGCGTGATCTCGGATGTCGGCCCGGTGAGAATCGGCTGCGATGTTCGGTCACCGGACATCGGCGAGCGGAAGATGTCGCGGAACGCCCCGCTCGCATCGCTGGTGCGATAGACGAGCCACTTGCCATCATGGCTCACGAAGCCGTTGTAGGGATCGACGACCGTCGGCAGCTCCGATGCAGTGCCGTCGCTTCCGTCGGCAGCAATCCACTTCAGCTTCGTTCCGCCCGGACGAATAGAGCGATAGATGATGCGCTTCGAATCGGGTGTCCACGCCGGATTCTCGGCACTGCCGCCGTCATTGGTGAGCTTCGTAAGCACTTTCGTGCGCACATCGATCAGCCAGATGTCCGATCCTCCGGTCCGTCCGATGGCGACGGCGACGCGCGAACCGTCCGGCGACCATCGCGGATGCGCGAACGCGCGAGCCTCGACGCTGAATGGTGCTTTCTCACCATGTTGGTCGACGAGGACGAGCTGAGAAACGGCGACCCCTCGTTGGTAGATCAGCGATCCGTCGGCTGACATCGCCGCTTTCGCCGCGCCGCCAGGCCGAACGAGCACGTCCTCGAGCACGAGCTTCGGCGTGCCAAGTGCTCCGCCGGAGCTCACGGGCGCCATCATGACGCCGCCGCTCGTCAGCACCCACACGAGCCGGTCGTCGAACACGCCAAGGATTGTCGTACCGAAGTACGGGCTGATGATCGTGCGGCCGGTCTTTCGGTCGAGAATCGCGACACGATTCGTCGAGATGCCCGAGGACCCGATCGCGATGTACCCGACGAACCGTCGATTGATCACCCGCGGTCCCCACTGCTGCATTTCTCCACGAGCGGTGTCGGGGCGCGACAGCGGTAGCGGCGCGCTTCCGCCGACCGGCGTCGCCTCGAGAGCGCCGCCGATACTCGTGATGATCGTGTCCGGGTCGAACCAGCTCATTCCCGCGTTTTGCGCGCCGTTGAGCGGGCGAATCGTCGTCAACGGACCGCCGCCGACTGGCGTCTTCACGATGCGATCGAGGAGCACCATCGCGATCCACTTGCCATCCGGTGAAAACGTCGGAGAAAGCGGACGCTCTTCCGAGGACAACGCATGCGATTGCATGTCGTCGAGACCACGGACATACACGCGAGTTCCAAGACCGGGATTTGCCCCGACGTACGCGACCTTGCGGCCGTCGGGCGAGATCGCGAACGGGATCGCCGGCGTCGCTGGAAGAAATCGCTCGCTGTCGGGCGTCGTGAACGGAAAGCGAAGCGTCACCTCGTTGGCCGGCTTCGGCGCACGGCGCAACAACACCCCTTCGCCGATCGCGATCGCCACCGCAGCCCCCGCGATGCCGGCCGCTAACCAAATTGGTCCGCGAGACGAGCGGTGCTCCGCCGGCAGGGCCGCCACTGCACCGACGCCGCGAAGCGCATCAGCAAACTCGCGCGCCGTTCCCCACCGGTCGGCGGGAAGTTTCTCGAGTCCGCGATGGACGGCAGCTTCGACGTGCGGCGGCACCGTCGCGCGCCGGAGCGTCAGACGCGCCGCTTTCTCCGTCATCAACTTCGCGATGATCGCTTGCCCCGACGTCCCCGAATGCGGCGGCTCGCCGGCGAGCATCTCGAACAGAACCGCGGCGAGCGAATACACGTCGCTGCGCCGGTCGATGACTCGATCGCCCATCGCCTGCTCGGGCGACATGTATTGCGGCGTTCCGAGCGAGATGCCGGTTTGCGTCACGCGAGCACCGCCAGCATTGCTCACCGCGAGCGCGATTCCGAAGTCGGCAACGACCGGCTCGCCGTGCTGCAGGAGAATGTTCTCCGGCTTGAGATCGCGGTGAATGACGCCATGCGAATGCGCATACTCGAGCGCATTGGCAATCGCCACCGCCATGCGAACCGACTCATCGACCGGAAGTTGTTTTTCGCGGTCGAGTCGATGCCGAAGCGTCTCGCCTTCGACGAACGGCATCACATAGAAGAGCTGCCCATCAGCTTCGCCCGAGTCGAACAGCGGCAGCAGGTTCGGATGCTGAAGATTCGCCGTAACGCGGATCTCGCTGAGAAAGCGCTCGACGCCGAGAACCGCGCCGAGCTCCGGATTCAGAACTTTGAGCGCGACGGGCCGCTCGTGACGCAGGTCGCGCGCGAGGAAAACCGTCGCCATCCCTCCGCGACCGATCTCTCGCTCGATGAAATATCGATCAGCTAGCGCGCTGTTGAGCGGAGAGGGATTCATTGGGCAGGGATATGAACCAACGGCCGCATGATTCTACGGACGAGGCGGGTTCTTTTTCCAGGACTGCATCGACGCGATGCAGCGGATTCGCTATTTGGAGCTGCGCTGCCGGGGCTGCGCGAGGGCCGTTTGCGGAATGATTGGACTCGGCGCCTCGAACGGAAGATGCGGCTGGAAGTCGCATGGCACCGACGACTGCGGCGCTAGACACTCCTTCGCTCGCGCGACCGCTTCATCCACCGAGTGGAAGCCGAGGGTCGACGACGGCATCTCGACGTGCGGCCAGTCCCACGCCGCGTCAGGCCGGCCGAGAATGTGGAACGACTCTCCGCTCGGCGTCTTGTACTTCGTCACCCATTCGCGGAACGCAATCCAATCGCGTTTGGTCTTCTTGTTTCCGCGATTGCCGTTGTCGATGACGATGTCGAGCGCGCGCCCGTACGAGTGATTCGACGTCAGAGTGTGCGTTCGTCCGCGTCCCTTCGACATGAGGAATGCCTGGCGAAGCGGCGATCGATACGTCGCGGTCACGCGGAACTTGAAGCCGGCTTCCTTTGCATCGCGCAGCATCGCTTCGGCGAGGGGACGCACATCCGGGTCAAGCGACGAGAGCGACTCGCTCGCCGGATATGGTCCGCCGGTGAAGATCTTCGCCTTCGCGATTTGGACGCGCTTCTCGACCTCTTCCCACGACTCGTTCGGCTCGCGAACGGAGACGTAGCCGACGTGGTAGCTGTTCACGAGACAGCCGCCGCAGGTCTTCTTCTTCGTGTCGTACTTGAGCGTGCCGCCGTCGGTCGAATCGGAGACGTAGAGCCGGCTCGGATCCTCGATCCCGTACGCTCGGCGGAGCAGTTCGGCGTCGGCTGCTGGGATCGGCGCCGAGAGATAGCGCGGGATGGCGCGGTTGATCGTCGGTTCGATCGTGCTCGTGTCCGCCGAGACGCTCGTCGGCAAGGTGCGGAGCGATGGCGCGGCCTTGAGAGAGGACGTCGCTTGCGCGTTCCCGAGCGAACCGATGCCGGCCGACAATGCCGCGGCGAGCGTCCATCGAACGCGCATCGTTCCAGCGGCGGAGAGGGCCCCGATTCTCATGTGTGGGAGACGGTTCTCAGAAGAGAAAAGCAACGATCGTGCTCGATCCTAGCGGGGCTCGGCGCCGGCGGAGTATTGGACGAGATCCCAGCGATTGCCGTAAAGATCTTCGAACACGGAGACGATGCCGTACGGCATCTCCGCCGGCGGCCGAATGAAGACGACACCGCGCGAGGTCATGCGGTTGTAGTCGCGCCAGAAGTCGTCCGTTCGGAGGAACAGGAAGACGCGTCCGCCGGTTTGGTTTCCGATCGCGCGCTCCTGCTCGGGCGACGTCGCGCGCGCGAGGAGGACCGACGGACCGTCGGTGCCGGGCGGGCGAACGATCACCCACCGCTTGTCTTGCTCGGGCTGGTACGTGTCCTCGACGAGGATGAAGCTCAGCGTCTCCGTGAAGAACCGAATGGCCTCATCGTAGTCGCGGACGACGAGCGCGACGTGAACGATCGACTGTTTCATCGCGGGAATACTAGCGACACGAACGCAGCAATACTCGACGCGCCGCGCTCGGTCGGCCATGATTACGCGCGCCTACCTCGAGCGTCATGTCGCGCGACCGCGTCTGGATCATCGTGCTCGTTTCAGGATTCCTCGGCCTCATGGTCGACGGAATGGACTTCATGTTCCTGTCGTACAGCCTGCCGAGCCTCATCAAAGAATTCCACATCGATAAGGTTCAGGCGGGATCGCTCGCGAGCTTCACACTGCTCGGCATGGCGATCGGCGGATTCTTCGGCGGGTGGGCGGCCGATCGATTTGGACGCGTGCGCGTCGTCGTGTGGACGATCATGCTATTCTCGGTCACGACCGGCCTGCTCTCGCTCACGCACTCCTATTGGCAGTTCGCCATACTCCGATTCGTGTCCGCGTTGGGACTCGGCGCCGAGTATGTCGTTAGCAATACGCTAATGGCCGAGTATGTACCGACGGCACGTCGCACGACGGTTCTCGGAACGTTGCAAGCAGGCTGGTCGCTCGGCTACGTCGTGGCGGCGCTGGCGGCCGGGGCGATCGTTCCGACGTACGGATGGCGGCCGTTGTTCGTCGTCGCCGTGATTCCGGTGCTCCTCGCTGTCGTGATTCGTCGCGCGGTGCCCGAGCCCGCGAGCTGGCAGCGAGTGACCGCGACGTCGTCGTCGGTACGCGCCGGAGCGTGGCGTGAAGTGTTCGCGACTCCAGCGCGTCGACGACTCTTCGTTTTATGGACGCTGACGTCGTGCTTCCTGCAGTTCGGGAACTACGGCGTCAACAACTGGATGCCGACGTATCTCGTGAGCGAGCTCAAATTCGACTTCACGAAAATGACCGGCTATCTCGTCAGCACGTATTCGGCGATGATTGTCGGCAAGATCATCGCGGGATATCTCGCCGATAAGTTCGGCCGGCGATGGATCTTTGTTCTTGGAGGCATCGGCACCGCGGCGTTCTTGCCGATCATCGTGTGGCTGCACACGCCGTCGAACATCATTGTGTTGCTGACGATCTTCGGTTTCCTCTACGGCGTGCCGTACGGCGTGAACGCGACGTACATGACCGAAAGCTTCGAGACGAACATTCGCGCGACGGCAGTCGGCGGAGCGTACAACATCGGTCGCGTCGGCGCGGCAGTTGGGCCGGCACTGATTGGTCTCATCGCGACGAACTACTCGATCGGACTCGGTCTCGCGGTGATGGGTGCGGCGTATCTGCTCACGGCGATGATCCCTGCGCTCGGGATCGGTGAGAAGATCTGCGATCCGCAGGAGGCGGCTTCGTCGCGTGTTGTTGACGGGACCGACCACGAGCCGGTGGCGATCCTGGTGCGAGCGTAAGCGGGCTTGTCATCCGGCAGCGATACGTCAGGCCACGTCATCCGGAGGAGTGAAGCGACGAGGGATCGCTTTCCACCCAAGGCCGTTCGACTGCCTTAGTGAAAGCGATCCCTCGCTGCGCTCGGGATGACGCCCAGGAAGCGACGAGGGATCGCTCTCCAGGCGAGGCTGTTGAACTGCCGCCGTGAAAGCGATCCCTCGCTGCGCTCGGGATGACGAACATCGGAGTCATCCCGAGGAGCGTAGCGACGAGGGATCGCT
>Ga0070683_100001028_pt1 | contig 20932 bp, 22 predicted proteins | sample KBSC713LmetaG_FD_64662 | JGI IMG/M metagenome (GOLD analysis project Ga0070683, IMG submission 64662) | Corn rhizosphere microbial communities from Kellogg Biological Station, Michigan, USA - KBS C7.1-3L metaG | ecosystem: Host-associated > Plants > Roots > Rhizosphere ... | reverse complement strand
CGCTATCCGAGACCACGTTATCGAAGAATGTCGAATCGTCAAGACTTAGTTCAAGCCGTGAGCTCTCGTGCAAGCCCTTGCGCGAGCTGTGCGGTCCGGTCCGCGAACGCCCGCCAGTCGGGCGGGGTGGCCGCCAGCCGGGCCCCGGCCGACGCCGCTGAGCAGGGCCGTTGCGTCCACGCGCAGAGCCGGCCGGCCCGGATCCGGAACTCGACGAGGATCCCGCCGGCCCAGCCGTACACGTCAAGATCGCCGGAGTCCCGGGTGACGCGCTGCGGCGCGGTGACCCACTCGACCGCCTCGAGCTCGGCCTGGAGCCGGCCGGCCAGCTCGAAGGCGAGCTGGTTGGCGGCGCGGTCCCGCCGTGTTTCGAGGTCGTCGCTGATCTTGGATTCCCGCCGCAGCACCGCGGTGATTGCTGCGACGAGCCGTTCGCGGTCGCCGGGGCCGACGCCGAGGGTGGCGGCCATCGCCCGTTCCGAGCCGGTGAGCCGGGTGCCGGTGTAGTTCAACGGGTACGCGCGGAGCAGTCCGGCCACGGCCAGGCGGACCTTGTCGCCGCCGAGGTACGGTCCGAAATCGCCGGCCTCGTGCACGACCTTGACGCCCGGCTTCGCTGGAAACGGGTCGAGCTTGATGTAGACCGGCACCTCCTGACCGCCGGCCGTCCGGTTCCAGCGCGGCAGCCGCGCCTCGAGGAGGTTGCGCTCGAGCCAGGCCGCCTCGTGGGCCGAGTCGCAGATGACCGCCTCGACCCGGGCGATCCGGCGGACCATCGGCGCGAGGTGGCGCCGGTCGCGCAGCTCTGCCCAGTACGACCGCACCCGCCGACGCAGGTCGACGGCGCGCCCGATGTAGAGCACCGTCCCGCGCTCGTCGCGGAAGCGGTAAACACCGGGCGCGGCGGGCAGCGAAGCCCGGATCAAGAGTTGGACGTGAACCGGCTCGGCCGGATCAGCACCGCGGCGCGGCGTTCCTGGGCCATCGCGCGGTCGTACTCCTCGAGGTTGTCATGGACGCCGCCGGCCGCGTGGTAGATGTCACGCAGGAGGATCCGCAGCCGCTCGGCGTCGACGCCGGCCATCGGGTCGTCCGGGCCGACGATCTCGGCCGTGCCGTGCACCCCGATCCACTCCCAGCCGGCCCGGAAAACCAGGGCGGCCGTCGGATTCTGGCGCAGGTTGGCCAGCTTCGCCGTGCCGCCCTGGGACACGAGCGCGACGGTCGGCTCGCCGGAGACCGGGTGCGGGACGACGCCCGCGTTCACGACGGAGGTGGACGGCTCGCCGCTGGGCTGGATGGTGACGACGACCGCGAGGAAGTATTCGCGGGCCCCGAGCTCGTTGATCCGAGTCAGGCCCTGCTCGGCGGACAGCATGCTCCAGACTCTACTGGTGAACTTCGGGATGCTGGCGCTCGTCTCGGCAGTGGCCGTGCTCGGGCCGCTGCTTGCCGTCCCTCAGCGATGGCACCTGCCGGTCGTCCTCGGCGAGCTGCTGATCGGGGTCGCGCTCGGCCGGACCGGAGCCGGCCTGGTGGACGCCGGCGACCGCACGTTTGCGTTCCTGGCCAGCGTCGGCTTCGTGCTCGTCATGTTCGTGGCCGGCACGCACGTGCCGATCCGGGACCCGCGCCTGCGCGGCGCGCTCGGCGTCGGCGCCCTGCGCGCGGCCGGGGTCGGCGTCCTCGCCGTGCCGGTCGGCTTCGGCATCGCGCGGCTCTTCGACACCGGCCATCCCGGGCTGTACGCGGTGCTGCTCGCCTCGTCGTCGGCCGCGCTGGTGGTGCCGATCGTCGACTCCCTGCACCTGACCGGCGAGCCGATCCTCCAGCTGCTTCCCCAGGTCGCGATCGCCGACACCGCCTGCATCGTGGCCCTCCCGCTGGCGATCGACCCCGGACACGCCGGCCGCGCCGCGCTCGGAGCCTCGGCCGTGATCGCCGGCTCGGCCGTGCTCTTCGGCATGTTGTGGTACCTGGAACGCTCGGGTCTGCGCCACCGGGTTCACAAGGTGTCGGAGGACCGGAAGTTCGCCGTCGAACTGCGCGTCAATTTGGCGATCGTCTTCGCGCTCGCGGCGCTCGCGACGGTCACCCACGTGTCCGTGATGCTGGCCGGCTTTGGCTACGGGCTGGCCGTCGCCGCGGTCGGCGAGCCCCGGCGACTGGCCCGCCAGCTCTTCGCGGTCACCGAGGGATTCCTCGGCCCGCTGTTCTTCGTGTGGCTCGGGGCGTCGCTGGACCTGCGGGCGCTGGGCCTTTCGTACACCGCCCTCGGTCTGCTGCTCGGGGTCGGTGCCGTGCTCGTGCACCTGGCCATGCGGGTGAACGGCCAGCCGGTCGCGGTGGGCGGGCTGGCCGCCGCTCAGCTCGGCGTACCGGTGGCCGCGGCGACGGTCGGCACGCAGTTGCACGTGCTGGCGCCCGGCGAAGCGGCGGCGCTGATCGTGGGCGCGCTGCTGACGATCGCCGTAGCCATCCTGTCCGGGGCCGTCATGCCTTCGGCGAAAAGTCCAGCGGGATCGCGTTGAACTGGTCGGGTCCTCGACATTGGCGGCGCGCCCGACGTTGTCCATCACCGTCGACTGGGCGCCGGCTGCCTCGGCGTGCTGGCCGGGCCAGAAGTCACTCAGCCGGGCCGCGACCAGCAGCATCGGCACGTCGCGAAGTACGTGTCCCGGTTGTCCGCGGCGTACCCGTAGAAGCCGTACGCCCAGCTGATCGTGGGCATGGCGGTCCTCGTTGTGCTTCGATCGGTGATGTGACAGCTACGGTCCTCGACGATATCGCCGCCACGATCCCCGCGCAGCGCGTCCTGACCGACCCCGGGGTGACCGCCGGGCTGAGCCGGGACCAGGCGGCGGGCGCGCCCGCCGGGGAGCCGGTGGCCGTGGTCCGGGCCGCGTCGACCGCTGAGGTGGTTTCCGTCGTACTGGCTTGCCTGCGTCACCGCGTGCCCGTCGTCGCCCGGGGGGCCGGCACCGGGCTGTCCGGCGGGGCCAACGCGGTCGACGGCTGCGTGGTCCTCGCGCTCGACCGGATGAACCAGGTGCTGCGCGTCGACGCGATCGAGCGGCTCGCCGTCGTCCAGCCCGGCGTCGTCAACAACGACTTGCGGACGGCCGTCGCCGCCGACGGGCTGTGGTACCCGCCCGATCCGGCCAGCGCGCCATGGTCGACGATCGGCGGCAACGTCGCGACGAACGCCGGCGGGATCTGCTGCGTCAAGTACGGGGTGACGCGCGACTATGTGCTCGGTCTGGAGGTGGTGACCGGGACCGGTGAGCTGGTGCGGCTGGGCCGGCAGACCGCGAAGAGTGTGGCCGGCTATGACCTCGCCGGGCTGATCGTCGGCGCCGAGGGCACGCTCGGCATCGTCACCGAGATCACGCTGCGGCTACGGCCGCTCCCGCCATCCCCGCGCACGATCGTCGGGTACTTCTCGTCGCTCAGCGACGCCGGCGACGCCGTCCACGCGGTCGCCGCCGCCGGGCTCACTCCCTCGGCGCTCGAGCTGATCGACCGGCACTGCCTGGCCGCCGTCGACAAGTGGAAGAACATGGGCCTGTCGGCCGACGCCGAGGTCATCCTGCTCGCGCACGTCGACGATCCGGGCGCGACCGGCGACGCCCAGGCGGCCGCCGTGGCCGACTGCTTCACCGGCGCCGGGGCGACCTGGTCCGCCCAGTCGACCGACGAGGTCGAGGCCGAGCAGATGTTCGCCGCGCGCCGGCTCGCCTATCCGGCGCTGGAGCGGCTCGGCCCGGTTGTCACCGAGGACGTCTGCGTGCCGAAGTCTCAGGTGCCGGAGATGCTGCGGCGCATCGACGCGGCGGCCGAGAAGCACCACGTCACGATCGCCAACATCGCCCACGCCGGCGACGGCAACCTGCATCCGCTGCTCATCGCCAACCCCAGCGACGAGGACGAGTGGGGGCGGACGCAGGCCGCCTTCGACGACATCATCGACAATGCGCTCGCGCTCGGCGGCACGGTGACCGGCGAGCACGGTGTCGGCCTGTTGAAACGGCGCGGGCTCGTGAGCGAGCTGTCCCCAGCCGTCCTCGAGATGCACCGCGCCGTCAAGCGGGCCCTCGACCCGCACAACATCATGAACCCCGGCAAGATCTTCGAGCTCTGACCGGCTACAGGTATTGACCGCTTAGCACCGGCTCGCGCTCGAGCACCGGCTCGTGGCCGTCGCGCAGCGCGTAGAGCTCGGCGAGCGTCGCGCCGCCGGCCGGGATGCCGTCAGGCGCGCCGAGCCAGGTCCGGGCCTCGGTGAACGGCAGCTCCGGCATCTCGATGCGGGCCAGGCAGCGCCCGGGCCGCACGACCGCCGGGTGCAGCCGGGCCAGGTCCTCGTTGGTGGTGATCGCCACGAGCACCTTGCGGCCCTGCCCGATCAGCCCGTCGGTGAGGTTGAGCAGCCGGGACAGTGCCTGCCCGGTGTGCTGCTTGGCCTCGCCGCGGATCAGCTCGTCGCAGTCCTCGAGCAGCAGCAGCCGCCACTTCTCGTGCCGCTTGTCCGGGCACCGGCAGTCGCCGGTCGTGTCCAGCGCGACCTCCATCAGGTAGGCCGGGCTGCCGAACAGCGCCTCCGGGTCGAGCACGCAGTCGAACTGGCACCACTGCCGCCACTCCTTGGCGAGCGCCCGCAGCGCCGTGGTCTTGCCGGTGCCGGGCGGCCCGTGCAGGAGCAGCAGCCGGCCGTTGACCGAGTCGCGGGTGACCGCGGCCAGCCGGTCGAACTGCACGGCCGCGCTGCGCGCGTAGTTGCCACGGATGTCGGCCCACGACGTCGCGGTGATCGGGCGCGGGTTGCGCTGGGGACCGTCGTGTCCGACGTACCAGAACCCCATCGACACCGCCTCGTCGAGCGGCGGCGGCTCCTCGGTGACCCCATCGGTTGCCTTGGCCAGGATCTCCGCGCCCAGCGCGGCGTTGACCGCGGTCACCGTGACCGTGGCTTGCTTCGTCCGCGGGAAATGCACGACTCGCAAGGTCCAGCCGTCGCCGACGGCCAGCCGGGCCCGCTCGTGGGACACGTGCGACTCACGCGTCACCGCCACGCCGGGCGGCAGCAAGGTGGCGTCGTCGCGCACGTTGGTCAGGCTGGTGGTCGTCGCGAACGGCTGGTGGCCGGTGACGAACGCGGTCAGCGCGAGGGCGTCGATGACGTCGCGCGGCGAGTCGTTGTCGTCCATCGTGAGGACGACAGGCAGCAGCGTCTCCGGCGCGGAGCCGGCGGCGCCGAGCTGCGGGGAAAGCTGCTGAGGCATACGCATACCATCAATGATCGCCGCCGAACCCCTTACGCCCAAACGCTTTTCCGTCGAGCATCCGCGCCAGAGCCTGACTGACGACGGACAGCCCGCCGGTCGGCGGCCCGGCGGGCTCGACCATGTACGTGTCCCGGCGGATCTCTACCATGATCGCCGCAACGCGCGGATCGGTGCCGTAGTGCTTGATCGGTACGTAGCAGCCGGCGAACGGGCTGTTGAGGCCCGCGCCGGCGAAGGCTTCGGTGGCCGCCTCGACCAGCGCCGGGGGCGTGTGGAACGGATCGGTCCCGATGCACACGGGCGGGCGCGGCCCGTCGCCGTGCAGCTCGTACGGGAGGCGACGGCTCGGGTAGGAGTGGACGTCGACGATCACCGCCCGTCCGGTCGCCGCCAGCCGCTCGTCGACCAGCTCGGTGAACGCCCGCGCATACGGATGGAAGTGTCCACTGAGGAGGGTCTCGGTCTCGGGCGCGTCCGCCAAGCGCAACGGGTCGCCGAGCGACGTGCGGGTGTATACCGCGCCCATCCCGACCGCCCGCATCTCCTCGCGCTCGTCCGGGAACCGCTCGGGGTCGACGACCAGCCGCGAGTACACGTTGATGAACAGCCATGCCGTGGATCGGGCGGCGCGCCGGGCGATCACGTCGGTGTAGGCGTCGGTCATCCGGTCCAGTTCGGCCTCGAGCGCGGCGTCGTCGAGGAGGAGGCCGGCCCGCGCGACCGGGGTCAGCTCCCGGGAGGCGTGCGGCACGTGCAAGATCACCGGCGAGCCGGCCGCCCCCGGGGTGATCGCAAAGGGCATGTCGTCATCGAACCACGTCGTCGAAAACGGGGGGTAGACCGTATTGGCGGGTCCTCCGGAATCGCTCAGGCTGGCACTATGCATGAACGGGTACTGATCGTCGACGACCACGACGGCTTCCGGGCGGTCGCTCGGAAGCTGCTCAGCGGGGCCGGCTTCGACGTCGTCGGCGAGGCCGCCGACGGCAACAGCGGGCTGGCCGCCGCCCGCGCGACCCGCCCCGACGTGGTCCTCCTCGACGTTCAGCTGCCCGACGTCGACGGCTTCCGGGTGGCCGCCGAGCTGGCCGCCGGCCCGCAGCCGCCGGCCGTCGTGCTCGTGTCGACCCGGTCCTCCGACGAATACGGCGGGTTGATCGGCCGCAGCCCGGCACGCGGGTTCATCGCCAAGGCCGAGCTCACCGGGAGTCGCCTCAGAGCCGTGCTGAGAGACTAGGAGCGCAGGAAATGCAGCACCGCGAGCACCCGCCGCGAGTCACTGCGCGTGGCCGGAATGCCCAGTTTGTCGAACACGCTCGACACGTACTTCTCGACCGCCCGCAGCGTGATCACCAGCGCGTCGGCGATGCCCTGGTTGGAGGTGCCGGCCGCCATCAGCTCCAGCACCTGCCGCTCCCGCCGGGTCAGCGTGGCCAGCGGGTCGTCGGGCCGGCGGCGTTTGAGCAGCGTCGACACGATCGTCGGGTCGAGCGCCGAACCGCCCTCGGCCACCCGCCGCACGGCCCCGATGAACTCCTCGACGTCGCTGATCCGATCCTTGAGCAGGTAGCCGACCCCGTCCGCGGAGTCGCTCAGGAGCTTCGTGGCCAACCCCAGTTCCGTGTACTGCGAGAGCACCAGCACCCCGACGTCCGGATGGTGTTCGCGCAGGTGGAGGGCGGCGCGCATGCCCTCGTCGGTGTGCGTGGGCGGCAGCCTGATGTCGACGATCGCCACGTCGACCGGGTAGCCGCGGATGTAACGCAGCAGCTCCTCGGCCGTGGTGCACTTGGCCGTCACGTCCATGCCGGCGTCGGCCAGGAGCCGGGCCACGCCGTCGCGCAACAGGACGCTGTCCTCGGCGATCGCTACCCGCACGGACACAGGCTGCCACACGAGCATGGACGGGAAAAGTGACCCAGCGCTGGCTGCTCGGCGGGGTCGCCATTCTCGGCGCCGCGGCCGTCGCCGGGTCGATCGCCCTCGCCGCGGTCAGCGACACACTCGTGCGCCCGGCCCTGTCGGCCGTGCTGATCAACTGGATCACCGTCCCCTACCTGGTCGGCGGCCTCGTCGCCTGGTGGCGGCGGCCGGCCAGCCGGCTCGGTCCCCTGATGGTCGCGGTCGCGCTGGTCATGGCGGTGACCGCCGGGCAGTGGTCGCACCAGCCCGTCCTGCACACGGTGGGCCACCTCGCCGACCTGCTGCCGGCCGCGATGTTCCTGCACGTCTTCCTGGCGTTTCCGACCGGCCGGCTGAACCCCGGGGTCGAACGGGCGCTGGTCATCGCCGCGTACGCGGTCGCAACCGTCCCGCAGCTGACCAAGAGCTTTCTCGGGGCCGATCCGGAGAACGCGCTGACCGTGACCGTCAGCCCGGTCGCCGGCACGATCGAGCGGTTCCAACTCGCCGCCGTCGCCCTCCTGACGCTGGCCGGAGCCGGCCTGCTCGTGGCCCGTCGCCGCCGCAAGGCCGCCCGTCCGCGGCCGGTCACCGTGCGGATCGTCGACTCGTTCGGCCTGGCGCTCGTCATGGTGGCCGCGCTGTTCGTCGCCGCGCTCGTGCAGTGGTCCGGGTTCACGGTCCTGCGGCACGTCACGTTCGGCGCGCTCGGGCTGGCCCCGATCGCCTTCCTGGCCGGGCTGCTCGACGCCCGGCTGGCCCGCGGCGACGTCGTCAACCTGCTGATCACCTTGCGCACCGACCCGTCGGCCGACCTGCGGGGCCTCCTCGCCAAGGCCCTCCGCGACCCGTCGCTGGAGATCGCGTACTGGCTGCCGAAGCTCGAGAGCTGGGCCGACCAGGCGGGCCGCCCGGTCTCGCTGGAGGGCCGTCCGGCCCGGATCATCCGGACCGGCGACGAGCCGATTGCCGCGCTCATCTTCGACCGTTCGCTCGACGACGAGCGCGAACTCCTCGACGCCGTGGCCGCAGCCGCCGCGCTCACCCTCGAGAACGGCCGCCTGCAGGCCGAACTGCGGGGCCAGCTCGGCCGGATCGTCGAGGCCGGCCGGCTCGAACGGCAGCGGCTCGAGCGAAACCTGCACGACGGCGCCCAGCAACGGCTGGTGACCTTGCAGCTCGAGTTGACCCTGATCGCCGCGCAGCTGACCGATCACGAGGCCCAGGCGCGGCTTTCGCGAGTACGCGGGGAAATATCGGCATCGCTCGAGGAGTTGCGGGACCTCGCGCGGGGCATCTATCCGGCCGTGCTGACCGGGCACGGGCTTCCCGTCGCGCTGGAGTCGCTGGCCGCGCGGGCACCGGTGCCGGTCGACCTCCGGGTGGCCGACATCGGCCGGCTGCCGGAGGTGGTCGAGGTCGCGGCGTACTACGTCGTCAGCGAGTGCCTCGCCAACATCGGCAAGCACGCGCAGGCGACGGGGGCGACCGTCGAGGTCGACGTCGTCGCCGGTGAGCTCGTCGTCGCCGTGGCGGACGACGGCGTCGGCGGCACGCCCGCGCTGCGCAAGCTGGCCGACCGCGTCGAGGCGCTCGGCGGTCGGCTCGACGTCTGGTCGCCGCCGGGCGAGGGGACACGGGTAGAAACCCGTACCCCGCTTTGACCGGCGCACCGTCCAGACGCATCCGTCAGGACACGAAAAGCTCAACGCATGACAGTCATCAAGCGGCATCCGCTCATCACCTTCTTCGTCCTGGCGTACGCGCTCGCGTGGGGTGCGTTGCCGTGGGACAGCTTCTTCGCCCCCGGTGCCCTCGTCGCCGCGATCGTCACCGTGGCGCTCACGCGGGGCTGGGCCGGCCTTCGCGAGGTCGGCGCCCGCCTGATCCGCTGGCGGGTCAACTGGATCTGGTACGTCCTGGCCCTCGCCGTCCCGGTTGCCGTGCAGTTCGCCACCGTCGGGCTCAACATGGCCTTCGGGGCGCCGGCGCTGGCATTGTCGGCCGGTATACCGCTGGCGATCGCAGTGCACATCGTGAACCCGACCGACGGGCCGTTCAGCGAGGAGCCGAGCTTCCGCGGGTATGCGCTGCCTACGTTGCAGGAGCGCCACAGCCGCCTGGTCGCCACGGCCATCTTGAGCATCCTCGTCGCCGGCTGGCACCTGCCTCTGCTGCTCCTGCCGGCCTTCAACCTGCACCCGTTCGACTTCGTCACCACGGTCGCCGTCACGTTCTGGTACTCGTGGCTGTTCAACCGCTCCGGCGGCAGCTCGCTCATCCCGCTCGTTGCGCACGGCGCCGAGGGCACCATCGGCTTCGGCGGCTGGACCGGGGCCGACGATGTCCGCCGGGCGTGGATCTACCTGGGGCTGTGGTCGCTGGTCGCGATCGGGCTCCTGGTCTTCGACCGTCGCTTTTGGATGGTCAAGCCGGTCGGCGAACATCGGGCCGGCGAGGATCGCGTCCTGGTCCGGCAGTAGGGCACCGCTCGCATGGTGTTGGACCGTGGGATCTCACGCATCGTCCGCCCGGTTGGTAACCGGCACCGCGAAAGAAGTGCGGTCGCCGGTCCAGCCGGTGAGGGCGGCGTCGATGCGCTCGACGGTCGCCCTGTCGAGCGTTGTGGTCGCCGCGTTCTCGGCGATGCGCTCGGGTTTGCGGCTGCCCGGGATCGGGACGACGTCGTCGCCCTGGGCGAGGAGCCAGGCGAGGGCGAGCTGGGCGGGCGTTTGTCGTAGGTCTGCGGCGATCTTGGTGAGTTCCTCGACCTGCGTGAGGTTCTGCTCGAGCCGGTCGCCCTGGAACCGCGGGTCGCTCTTGCGAAAGTCGCTGGTGTTGGCGTTTTGTCCGGTGACGGCGCCGGTGAGCAGTCCGCGGCCGAGTGGGCTGTAGGCGACGATGCCGGCCCCGTGCGCGCGGGCGGCCGGGACGATGTCCAGCTCGGGCCGGCGCCACAGCAGCGACCACTCGAACTGGACGGCCGCGATCGGGTGGACCGCCGCCGCCGCGGCCAACTGGGCCGGGGTGACCTCGGACAGCCCGAGGTGGCCGACCTTGCCGGCGGTGACCAGGTCGGCCATCGCCCCGACGGTCTCGGCGACCGGCACGGCGGGGTCGACGCGGTGCAGGTAGTACAGGTCGATGGTGTCGACGCCGAGCCGTTCGAGAGACGCGTCGCAGTACCCGCGCACCCGCTCGGGCCGGCCGTCGAGTCGCACGCCCTGCTCGTCGCGGACGATGCCGAACTTGGTGGCGATCTGTGCGCCTTCTCGGGCGGCCTTCTTGAGCAGCCGCTCGTTGTGGCCCTGCCCATAGCTCATCGCCGTGTCGAGGAGTGTGATGCCGAGGTCGAGCGCCCGCTCGATGGCCCGGAGCGACTCGGCGTCGTCGGCCGGGCCGTAGCCCTGCGAAAAGCCCATGCAGCCGAGGCCGAGGTCGGAGGTGGTGAAATCACCCAGGTGTCGCATGCTCCGATCGTCGTGCGCAGTTTCCAGAGCACCAAGAGCTAGTTGCGCTGGTATTCATAAGCAGTCACGCTGAATGTGTGGAGCTGCGGCAACTGGTCTACTTCGACGCCGTCGTCCGCCACGGCGGCTTCACGCGGGCCTCGGCTCAGTTGCGGGTCGCCCAGCCGGCCGTGTCCGCGCAGGTCCGGCGGCTGGAGCGGGAGCTCGGCACGCCGCTCTTGCACCGGACGACCCGCCGGGTCGCGCTGACCGCCGCCGGGGAGGTGTTCCTGGCCCGCATCCGGCCGGTCCTGGAGCAGCTCGACGACGCCCGCGCCGCCCTCGCCGACCTGGCCGGGCAGGAGCGTCCGCTGCTGCGCGTCGGGGCGACGCCGCTGCTCGGACCGCTCGACCTGCCGTCCGCGCTGGCCGAGTGCCGGCGGCGCCATCCGGGCCTGCGGCTGACGCTGCGCGAGGCGCTGATCGGAGAGCTGTTGACCGCACTGGACAACGAGGAGCTCGATGTCGTCGTCGGGCCGATTCATCAAGACCTTTCCCGCCGGTACGTGGGGAGCCCGCTCGTCCCGGAGCGGGTCGTGCTCGTGGTGCCGCCGGCGTCCTTTCGCTCGCCGGTGCTGGCCGACTACCGCGACGAGCCGTTCGCCTGCCTGGTGGCCGGGAGCGGCCTGCACGCGATCCTCCGCGCGGCGGCGGCAGCCGAGGGGTTCGAGCCGCGGATCGACTACGAGGCGGATCAGCCGGCGACGGTGCGGGCGCTGGTGTCAGCCGGCCTTGGCGTCGCCTTGCTGGCGGCGTCGACCGCCCGTGCCGCCGGGCCGCCGGTCGACGTGGTTGAGCTGCGGCAGCCGCCCGCACATCCGCCGTTGGGAGTGATCCGCCGCTCGGGTGAGCTGACCGCTGCAGTGGCCACGCTTCAGGGCGTGCTGGCGTGAAAGGCGTCGATCAGGCCGGCGATCGTGTCTGACTTTGCGTGCAGCGCTTCCCAATGCCCGGCGTCGACCTCGTCGCGGCGGAGGTTCGGGGCCCACCGGCGCAGGTCCATGGTCAGGTCGGGGCTGACGTACCGGTCCCGGGTGAGCGTGATCAGCTGCACCGGGATCTGCGTGCGCCGGATGCGCGGGTTGAGCAGCCGGGGCAGGACGTTGGCGCGGTAGAGCTGCAGGCCGCGAACGGCGTCGTCGGGGAGCGTGGCGGCGGGTCGCACACCGCCGGGTTGCCATCGCCGGGCCAGCCCGAATCGCCAGGCCGCGGCGGGAAGCACCGGCAGGTGGAACGCGAAGATGTACCACGATCGGCGGCGCTGCCCGGGCACCTTCGTGCGGCGCATGAGCCGTCCGACATGATCCAGGCAGGGTCCCGAGATCGACGTGTACTTGCTGATCCGGCCCTCCGCCCGCGCGTCGGTGACCGCCTCCCAGCCCTGGATCGAGCCCCAGTCGTGGCCGACCAGGTGGACCGGTCTTCCGATGCCGTCGAGGACTTCGAAGAGGTCGTCCGCGAGCCGGTCGAGCCGGTATGCGCTGAGGTTGCGGGGCTTCTCCGATGCCCCGGCGCCGCGGACGTCGTAGCGGACGACGTATCTCGTTGTTGCCAGCCGGGACGCGACGCCGTCCCAGACCCGGTGCGTGTCCGGATAGCCGTGGACGAGCACGACCGGGTCCGTTGCCGGATCGCCTTCGTTGAATATCGCCAACCGCACCCTTTAGGTGTAGCAGTACACTCGGGGTCATGTCGTGGATCGCGCTGTTCACGCTGAGCCCGGCGGACGTCCTTGTGGTGGCGGCCGTCGCGGTGGTGGCGATGGCGATCGTGTTCGCGGCTCGGGCGATCGGCGCCCTGCCCTCGGCCCCGGCCCGCGTGCCCGCGGTGCCGGCCCGCGCCCGCTCCCGGCACCCCGCCGTCATCCGGCAACTGGACCCCGACGCGGCCGGTCGGCCGCGTCCCCGAGCGCCCGGGTTCTGATCCCGGCCGCTTTCTTACGGCCTTCCGTCTTTTGTCATGCCTGTCGGAAGGATTCCTCGTGCTTGCCTTGCCCTATCACTTGATCATGTCCTTGTCGGCCGTCGTCACCGGCGGCCTCGCCGTCGTCCTGTTCACCATGGCGGTCCGCGCCGCACTGCTGCCGCTGTCCATCCGCGCTGCGCGCGCTACTCACGATCCATTTGCGGCGCTGTGGCCGGCGCTTCTGCAGTTTCCGTTCCTCGTCATGCTGTACCGCCTGTTCAACTCCGCCACAGTGGACGGCCAGCCGAACGGGCTCCTGGACTCCTCGGTCCTCGGCGTCCACCTGGGCACGCGGTTCTTCACCGATCCGGGTGCGCTGGTGTTCTGGCTGGTGTTCGTGGCGTTGATCGCGATTGCGTGGTATGCGTCGCGACGCCTGCGCGGCGTTATCCGTATTCTTCCGTTCTTTACGGTGCTGGTCGCCGCGTATGTGCCGCTGGCCGCCGGCCTGTACCTGATCACGTCGACGGCCTGGACGGCGGTGGAGCGAACCGTGCTGTCGATATGACGAGGCGCCCGATCGCCGGATCGGTATGGCTGTCGTTGCCCGCGCCCGCTGGGCGATCACCGGCGTCTTCGGCGGCAACGGGCTGCTGATTGCCGGCCTCGCCCTCCGTGCCCCGTCCCTCAAACTCGATCTCGGCCGGCTCATCCCGGCGGCGTGGTGGGCCGGTCGGTTCCTGCTGGCGCCAGCGGTTCCGTCGGGTGACCCGGTGCCGCTGCTCGGGTCGGTCGCTCTGGCGGCCGGCCCGGCGACGGGCCGGCTCGCGGCCGCGTGTCCATAGTGGACGTTGCCGGCCGGCGCCCCGGCGGGCCACCGTCTCGGCAAGCACACGCACATCGGTCGATCTAGCCGCACGTTCCCGGCCGGCGCGCGGGCCCGCGCAGTCCGGCGTTGCGGTGTCAGAGGAGGTCGGTATCCCGCAGGAGGCGCCACAAGCCGGCCCCGTCGGGGGCTCGCAGCCAGCGCCGCGCCGTGATGTCCTCGCCGGACTGGCCGGGCAGGGGGAGGGCATCCTCGCCGGCCGGGGAGGGGATCGAGCCGGCCAGCACGGCCTGGGCCGGCGACAGGTGGCGGATCGCCACGGCGGCGACGTTGTCCTGATGGCCGGCCGCGAACTCGGCGTAGATCTGCTCGTCATGCTGGCCGTCGTCGCCGACCAGCAGCCACCGGATGTCGGGGAACTCGCGGGCCAGTCGCTCGAGCGTGGCTCGCTTGTGCGCCTCGCCGCTACGGAAGAACCGGTCGCTCTGCGGGCCCCAGTCGGTGAGGAGGAGCGGGCCGGCCGGGTACAGGTGCCGGGCCAGGAAGCGGATGAGCGTGGGCGCGACGTTCCAGGCGCCGGTCGACAGGTACATGACCGGGGCGCCGGGATTGGCATTGACCAGCCGCTCATAGAGCACCGCCATGCCGGGCACGGAGGCTCGAGCGTGCTCGTCCAGGACAAACGTGTGCCAGGCGGCCAGAAGGGGCCGGGGCAGCGTGGTGACCATCACGGTGTCGTCGATGTCGGAGACGATGCCGAACCGCACGGTGGGGTCGATCACCCGGATCGGCGCCTCGACCGGCGGGCTGTCCTCGCTGCTGATCGTGACCGTCGCCCAGCCGGGTTCGAAGGAGGCCTCCACGACCGTGTCGATGAAGCCGCCGCGGTCGGTGACCGTCTGGTGGGTGATGCCGCCGGCCTCGATGACGACCGGTGCGCCGGCCGTCGAAAACGCCGTGAAGCTCCGCCAGCCGCGCAGCTTCTTGGCTCGCTTGCCGGGCTTCGGGTGGAACCGGGTGAGCAGCACCCGCCCGAGCACCCGCACCCAGCCGGGCGCGCCGTAGCCCGTGTAGGGCGTGACCGTCGGCTTCCAGCCGCGCAGGCGCAGCCGGCGCTCGATGACGTCGTTGATGGCGTCTTCGATCCGGGCGGCCTTGTGGAGCTCCACCGAGGTCACGTCGCTGAACATACCCAGGACGGCGTTGTTTTCTCGTCAAAAAACCGGGTGACCGCGTTGTTTTTTCGTCATGGTGCCTTCGAAACTCCAGGGGCCGCGATTTGACTGTGCTGTGTGGTAGCACTGCCGACAGTCCGTGATTGGCTGCTGTCCGGACTGTCAGAGCAGACAATGCAGCACGGCGGGCCGCACGCGCGGCCGGCCGAGCACCGCCGGCACCCGTGGTGGAAGGTCATGTGCCTCACCGGCGTGGACTACTTCTCCACGCTGGGCTACCAGCCGGGCATCGCCGCGCTCGCGGCCGGCCTGCTGTCGCCGATCGCGACGGCCGTCCTGGTGCTGGTCACGCTGCTGGGAGCGTTGCCCGTCTACCGGCGCGTGGCCGCCGACAGCCCGCATGGCGAGGGCTCGATCGCGATGCTCGTGCGCCTTTTGTCGTACTGGCAAGGCAAACTCTTCGTGCTCGTCCTGCTCGGCTTCGCGGCGACCGACTTCATCATCACCGTGACCCTGTCGGCCGCCGACGCCACCGCCCACATCGACGAAAACCCGTTCTGGCCGTCGGCCTTCAAGGGCCATCAGGTCGCCGTCACGCTCGTCCTGGTCGCGCTGCTCGGCGGGGTGTTCCTCAAGGGGTTCACCGAGGCGATCGGCATCGCCGTCGGCCTGGTGGTGGTCTACCTGGGACTCAACGCGATCGTGGTGGCCGACGGGCTCTACCGGGTGATCACCCACCCGACGTTCGTCGGTGACTGGACGACCGCGCTCACGCGGCAACATGGCGATCCGATCGTCATGATCGGCATCGCGTTGATCGTGTTCCCCAAGCTCGCCCTTGGCCTGTCCGGCTTCGAGACCGGCGTCGCCGTCATGCCGCACGTCCAGGGTGACCGCGGCGACACCGAGGAGCGCCCGGTCGGGCGGATCCGCGGGGCCAAGCGCCTGCTCACCACGGCCGCCGTGATCATGAGCGTCTTTCTGATCACGAGCAGCATCGTCACCACCGTGCTCATCCCGGACTCGGCGTTCAAACCGGGCGGGCCGGCCAACGGCCGCGCGCTCGCGTACCTCGCCCACGCCAACCTCGGCGGCGCGTTCGGCACGGTGTACGACATCTCGACGATCGCGATCCTCTGGTTCGCCGGGGCGTCGGCCATGGCCGGGCTGCTCAACCTGGTGCCGCGCTACCTTCCCCGGTACGGGATGGCGCCGGCCTGGGCCCGGGCCGTGCGACCGCTCGTCCTCGTGTTCACCGCGACCGCCTTCCTGATCACGGTGGTCTTCCACGCCGGCGTCGACGCGCAGGGCGGCGCGTACGCGACCGGCGTCCTCGTGCTCATCACGTCGGCGGCCGTCGCCGTGACGCTCTCCGCCCGGCGCCAGCGCGAGCACGGCAAGACGGCCGCCTTCGCGGTCATCTCGATCGTGTTCGCCTATACGACGATCGCGAACGTCGCCGAGCGACCCGACGGCGTGAAGATCGCCGCCTGCTTCATCGGCGGCATCGTCGCGGTGTCGCTGCTTTCCCGGCTGTACCGGGCGTTCGAGCTGCGGGTGAACCACGTCGAGATGGACCAGACCGCGCGGACGTTCGTGACCGACTGCGCCCGGCGCACGATCCGGCTCATCGCCAACGAGCCGGACCGGCGCGACGCCGAGGAGTACCGCGACAAGCTCGCCCAGATCGCCGCTGACAACGACGTCCCGGTGGCCAGCGACGTCATCTTCGTCGAGGTCCAGGTCACCGACCCGTCCGACTTCGAGACCGACCTGTTCGTCGCCGGCTGCGTGATGCACCACAAGTACCGGGTGCTGACGGTCAGCAGTTCTTCGGTGCCCAACGCGCTGGCCGCGACCGTGCTGCACATCCGCGACCACACCGGCCGCCGGCCGCACATCTACTTCGAGTGGACCGAGGGCAACCCGGCGCTCAACTTCGTGCGGTACCTCATCTTCGGCCAGGGCGAGGTGGCCCCGGTCACCCGGGAGATCCTGCGCCAGCAGGAGCCGGACCGCAAGCGGCGCCCGCACGTACACGTCGGGTGACGCTAACCGGCGTCGGTCGCCCGCGCCGCCAGGGCCCTGACGATCCCGTCGCGGCCGTCCTCGACGAGTCTCCGCAGCGGGGCCGGATGGTCTTCAACAGACAGGAAGGCGTCCGAGGCGTCCACGGTCGACTGGGCGACGTGCAGCGCCGGGTACGCGTAGATCGCGAACTGCTGCGCATTCTGGTTGTCGTGGCCGGCCCAGAAGCCGGTGAGCACGTCGAAGTACGCCTCGGCATAGGGGCTGGTCAGCTCGACCTGCGCCGGGTGGTGGAAGCCGAACAGCAGGGCCCGCTGCTCCCAGTTGGGCAGCGGCTCGGTCGTCAGCCGTCGCCACGTCGAGGCCTTGGCCGCCTCCGTCGGGATCAGCGCTCGAGCGGTCGCCGCTGCCCGTTCGCCGGCCGCGGTGCGGTCCCGGGCCAGCTCCTCCTCGATCTCGGCCGGGTCGGCCGCACCGAGCGCGATCAGCGCGCCGAGAACGTTCCAGCGCAACTCGGGATCGGTGGAGCCGGCCAGCCACTCGCGCAGCGTGGCGAGGTCGTCAGGGGAGCGGGCGGCGGTCAGGAACGCGTGCGACCACACCGGTGACGACCGGGATGAACGCGCCGCGTCGGCCAGCATCTGGCGCCCGACCGGTGCCCACGAGGGATCCGCGTACTGGTCGAGCACCACCCGGACCTGCCCGAGCTTGGCCGAGGCCGGCTCGCTGGTCCCGAGCGTCGCGGTGACGAGGTTGACGTCGTCTTCCAGCGGCAGCGCGGTGCACACCAGTCGCACATACTCCCGCGCGGGCAACGCGGCGTCCCGGGTCATGTCCCAGGCCGCCGCCCAGCACAGCCCGCGGACGAGCGACGACTCGAACTCCGGCAGCCGGGCCAGCACGGTCGCCAGCGAGCGCGGGTCGAAGCGCAGCTTCGCGTAGGTGAGGTCGTCGTCGTTGACCAGCACGACGTCGGCCACCGGCTGGCCGGTCAGCAACGGAACCGGGGTCGACGGGCCCTGGACGGTCACCTCGACGCGAGAAGTACGCCGCAGCGACGAGTCGTACAACCCGATCGCGATCCGGTGCGTCCGCAGCGTCGGGTGCGCGGCCGGCGCCGTTTGCTCGACGGCCACGGTGGTGTATCGATCACCGTCGACGGTCAACAAGGGCCGCAACGTGTTCACCGATGAGGTGCGAAGCCACGAGTCGGCGTAGTCGCGCAACGACAGCGCAGACGCGTCCTCGAGATCCGTCAGCAGGTCGTCGAAGGTCGCGTTGCCGTAAGCGTGGCGCATCAGGTAGGTGCGCAGCCCGGTCAGGAACGTGTCCTGTCCGACGTACGCGACCAGTTGTTTGATGACCGACGCGCCCTTGGCGTAGGTGATGCCGTCGAAGTTGGCCTCGACCGCCTCGACGTCCGGCATCTCGCTCGACACGGGATGGGTCGAGGAGAGCTGGTCGGCCCGGTAGGCCCAGTTCTTGCGCACGGACAGGAACGTCGTCCAGGCGCCGGCGCACCAGTGCGACGCCCACTCGGCGAACGCCTCCTTGAGCCAGATGTCGTCCCACCACCGCATGGTCACCAGGTTGCCGAACCACATGTGTGCCAGCTCGTGCAGGATGTGGTTGGCCCGTTTCTCGTGTTCGAAGTCGGTCACCGGCCCACGGAACAGGAACAGCTCCTCCGAGAGGGTGACGCAGCCGAAGTTCTCCATCGCGGCGCCGTTGTACTCGATCGCCCAGACCTGGTCGAACTTCGGCAACGGATACCGCAGGCCGAACTGCTCGTGAAAGAAGTCGAAGCCCTGCCGGGTCACCGCCAAGACGGCGTCGGCGTCCAGGTGCTCCTTGGCCGAGGCGCGCACGAACAAGCCGAGATCGATACCGTCGTGCTCCGCGCGTACCGAATGAAAAGGCCCGGCACAGAGGGCCGTCACGTAGGTGCTCATCCGTGGCGAGCGCTGGAAGTGGCGGGTGTTGCCGTCGTGCCACTCGACCGGCATGTTCGACACGACGGTCCAGTGCTCCGGCGCGGTGACGTGGAACGTGAACTCGGCCTTGAGGTCGGGCTGGTCGAAGCAGGCATACATGCGCTGGGCGTCGTTGATCTCGAACTGGCTGAACAGGTAGACCTCGCCGTCGGCCGGGTCGACGGCCCGGTGCAGTCCCTGGCCCGAGGTCGAGTACGCGAAGTCGGCGTCGACGATCAGGACGTTGTCGGTGCCCAGGCCGGTCAGCGCCAGCCCGGTTTCGGGCGACCACGGGGAAATGTCCACATCGTCGCCGTTGAGCGTCGCCGAGTGCACGTCGGCGGCCGCCAGCTCGATGAACGTTGAGCGGCTCGGGCCAGTACACACAAAGGAAATGGTGGAAATGGCACGAAAGGTGCGATCGCCGCCGGTCAGGTCGAGGGTGACGTCGTAACCGACGACCTCGATCGTCGCCGCCCGCTCGGTCGCCTCCGGCCTGGTCAGGTTCCGCACGCTCTGAAGCACGCTCTGAAATTAGTCCATCGAGGCCTGCCGTAACGGCTGGCTACTCAGTCGCCAGCAGGTGGCGGAGCGCCTCGCGCACGCCCGCACGCAGGTCCTCCCCGCTCCGGCCGCTGTACAGCGGGCCCGTCCCGTCGCTCAGCAGGCGGCTCGCCATCGCCACCCCGCGGGCCCGCACGGGTAGCGAGTCGCGCAGCACGTCGATCATGGCGCGAATGTCCGGCTCGGCCGCCCGCACGCGCGCTCGAACGACCGGTATTCGCGCATCGATCAGCCCTCGGGGACCGTCGGCCCGCTCCAGGACCGCCGCCCAGCCGTTGGCCAACACGGCCCGCGTCGTCCATTCCCGCAAAACATCCGCTCGAACCGTGGTGAGCCGGTCACCCCCCGTTGCCTCGCCCGCGGCCAACCGCCGGTCAAGGGTGGGGGCGTGCAAACGGGCCAGCAACCGATTGATAACCATGTCACCATCGTCCGCCGGGCCGGTGGCCGAAGTAAGTGGCATTATTGTCGTCATGGGAGAAAATCCGGCCATAGCCAGCCCGGAGCGGACGGTGGCGATCGTCGTCTACGACGGCGTGGGCATGTTCGAGTTCGCGGTGGCCAATGAGGTCTTCGGGGACAGCCATGACCTCGACGGGCCTTGGTACCGGCTGTTGATCTGCGGGCCCGGCCCGGTTCGCTTCGACAATGGGCTCAGGATCGAGGCGCCCCTCGGGCTGGGCCAGCTCTACCGCGCCGACACCGTGATCGTCCCGCCGTGCGAGTTCGCCGAGGGGCCGCCGGAGGAAGTCCTCCAGGCACTGCGCCGAGCCCACGCCCGGGGGGCCCGGCTCGCCTCGCTCTGCACCGGCGCCTACGTGCTCGCCGCCGCCGGCCTCCTCGACGGGCGCCGGGTGACGACCCACTGGGCCGAGTGCGCCGACTTCGCCGCGCGGTACCCGGACGTCAAGGTCGACCCGGACGTGCTCTTCGTCGACGACGACGACATCCTGACCTCGGCCGGCAGCGCGGCCAGCATCGACCTGTGCCTGCACCTGGTGCGGCTGGACTACGGCGCCGACGTGGCCACCCGCGTCGCGCGCGATCTGGTCGTGCCGCCGTACCGCGACGGCGGCCAGGCCCAGTACATCGACACGCCGGTCCCGCCCGAGCACGACCTCGACCTCTTCGCCGACACGATCGCCTGGGCCCAGCGGCATCTCGGCGAGCCGATCACGGTCGACACGCTGGCCGCCCGCTCGGCGATGAGCCGGCGCACCTTCGCCCGCCGGTTCGCCGCGTCGACCGGCACCACCCCGTACCAATGGCTGCTGAACCAACGCCTGCGACTGGCGCAACGCACCCTGGAGACGACCGATCTGACGATCGACGCGGTGGCGGTGAACAGCGGGTTCCTCAACGCCGGCAATCTGCGTAAGCACTTTGCGCGCGCGCTGCACACGACGCCGCAGGCCTACCGGAACACCTTCAAGGCCCGGCAACCAGTGGCAGCCGCACCGTCACGGTGAGGCCACCCTCGTCGCGCGGCTCGGCGCTGACCGCACCACTGTGCACGCCGGCGATCGAGGCGACGATCGCCAGCCCCAGCCCGAAGCCGCCGTCGCCCGTGCGGTCGTGCAGGCGCTGGAACGGCTCGAAGAGCCGCGCGACCGCGTCGCCGGCCACGACCGGGCCGGTGTTCGCGACCTGCAACTGGACGTGATCGTCCACTGTGGAGGTGACCAGCCACACGTGGCCATCGTCCACGTTGTACCGGACGGCGTTGTCGACGAGGTTGGCGGCCAGCCGTTCGAGCAGGATCGGG
>Ga0070683_100001027_pt1 | contig 20942 bp, 18 predicted proteins | sample KBSC713LmetaG_FD_64662 | JGI IMG/M metagenome (GOLD analysis project Ga0070683, IMG submission 64662) | Corn rhizosphere microbial communities from Kellogg Biological Station, Michigan, USA - KBS C7.1-3L metaG | ecosystem: Host-associated > Plants > Roots > Rhizosphere ... | reverse complement strand
CAGCCCGAAACCGCGCAGCCCGAAGCCGCGCGCCAAGAAGCCCGCCGCGCGCGCCGCAAAGCCGCGCGCCAAGAAACCCGCGCCCCGTCCCCCGAAGGCCCGCGCCAAGAAGCCCGCTGCGCGCGCCGCAAAGCCGCGCAGCAAGAAACCTGCGCCCCGCAGTCCCAAGCCCCGCGCCAAGAAACCCGCCGCCCGCCGCCCGCCGCGCCGCCGTTGACCGCGCGCGGGTGTGGGGAGCAGAATCAGCGGAACTCATAGCGGATTCGGGTGCTTAGGTTGGTTATGCTCACGTGGATTCGAACGGCGGCGCTGGCGGTGCTGGCTGCCGCTGCACCCGCCGGTGCCGCGGAGCCGCCGCCCGTGCAGCCCGTCGTCCCGCTGCCGACGGCCGCGCCCGCCCCGCCTGCCGAGTCTCCCGCGCCGCCGTCGAGCCCGCAGGAAGCCGAGATGCAGTCGCACCGCGCGGTCGGCCACCGCCTGTATCGGCTGGGACGCTATGAAGAAGCGGTCGCGTCGTTCCGCCGCGCGTACGAGGTGAAGGCCGACGCGCGCCTGCTCTTCGACATCGCCGAGTGTTACCGGGAGATGGGCGCCGTCGATCAGGCGCTGTTCTATTACGACCGGTATCTCGCGGGGTGGCCGGACGCGTTCGATCGCGCAGAGGTCGAGGAGAAGGTCACCGACCTGGAAGCCATGCGCGGGGGCGCGCCCCCACGCACCGCCGCGGCCGCACGCCGGCGCCACCCGGTGATGATCGTCGAGCAGCCCGCGAACAAACCGAAACAGACGCCCCACGTGTGGCAGCGCTGGTGGTTCTGGACGGCGGTGGGTGTCGCCCTGGCCGGCGGCGTCAGCGCGGCGCTGCTCTCCGGCGGGTCGGGGCCGTCCGTCCCGCCGACCGAGCTCGGCAACAAGAGGTTCTTTTGAGGCGCGCCCTCGCCCTCGCGGCGTTGCTGCTCGCAGCGCCCGCCTGCCACCACGACGATAGCGCCGTGCTCCTCGTCGTCGTGACGGCGTCGGGCACACCGCCGGCGGTCTCGTCGCTGGACGTCACGCTCACGTCCGGGCGGGCGCCCCCCTCGAACAATCGCTACGCGCCCGACGGGTCCGAACCAATCATGTTCCCGACCACGCTCAGCGCCGAGCTGCCGGCCTACGCGACCGGTGACATCACCATCGACGTGCGTGCCGACGACGCGGCCGGCACGATGGTCGCCACCGGGCACGGCGGGCCGGTCACGATCCACCCGGGCGAGCGCGAGACGGTGTACGTGCGCCTCGACTGCGGCGGCGACGCGTGCGTCGTCGACGGCGGCACTGGAAACGACGACGGCGGCATGGCGCCCCCCAATCCCCGCTGCGGCAACGGACGGGTCGACCCCGGCGAGACCTGCGACACCAAGATTCCCGCGGGCGATCCGGGCGCCTGCCCCGCGACCTGCGACGATCACATCGCCTGCACCCACGACACCCGCAGCGGCAGCGACTGCACCGTCAGCTGCGCGCACGAGCCGATCACCGAGCCGAGCACGGGCGACGAGTGCTGCCCGGCCGGCACCAGCTTCGACGGTCCCGCCGTGGACGGCGACTGTTCACCGACCTGCGGCAACGGCGTGGTCGACAAGGGCGAGACCTGCGACACCGGCATCCCGCGCGGCATGGTCGGCGCCTGCCCGACGTCGACCGACTGTGTTCCCATCACCTGCGCCGATCCCGCGTTGATCTCATTCGGCACCTGCTCGGCGGTCTGCACGTACACGCCGAAGGTCCTGCCGTCCGGCACCACGCTCGACAACTGCTGCCCGCCCGGCGCCACCTACGCCGTCGATCACGACTGCCTGGCCTCGTGCGGGAACGGCGTGGTGGAAACAGACAGCGGCGAGAGCTGCGACGTGGGAATTCCGGCGGGCGCGGCAGGCGCCTGCCCGACCAGCTGCGACGACGGCCTCGACTGCACGATCGACTACTTCCTGACGAAGGGCTGTCAGCCCGCCTGCGGGCACACGCCGATCACGACGCCGATCTCGGGCGACCGCTGTTGCCCGCCGGGCGCCACGAACGCGACCGATAGCGACTGTCCACCGGTCTGCGGAAACAACGTGGTCGAACGCGGCGAGAACTGCGACGGTCCGTCATGCCCGACCGCCTGTCCGGTGCCCGCGCCCGACATCATCGGGCGTCGCGGCTGCCTGATCAACGAGGTCATCGGCTACGCGGCGGACTGCGCCGCGCACTGCGAGCTCACCGAGATCACCGCTTGCAACGCGGCGTACGCGGACGGTTGCTGTCCCGAGGGCTGCACGAACGAGCTGGATCCGGACTGCTCCGTCCACTGCAAGGACGGTGTCCTCCAGACGAAGTCCGGCGAGGTCTGCGAGCCGATGCTGGGCCCACGCGAGCCCGGTGCCTGCCCGACGTCCTGCGACGACCACAACGCCTGTACGGACGATTACCTCGTCAGCGCGGGCACGTGCAGCGCGCGGTGCGTTTACGTTCCGGTCACGGACCTTCGTCCCGGCGACGGGTGCTGCCCCAAGGGCGCGAACTTCTATCTGGACGCCGACTGCGCCCCCACCTGCGGCGACGGCTTCGTCGAACGCCCGCTCGAGCTGTGCGACTACGGCACCGGCGCGGGCTGTCCCAGCCCCGACACCTGCCGCAGCGACGACAAGTGCACGGAGTACGAGGTGCAGGGCCGCGCGGACCAGTGCAGCGCGGTGTGCGTCGCCAAGCCGATCACGAAGTGCGAGCCGGGCGACGGCTGCTGCGCGCCCGGCTGCACCGCGGTCGACGACCCCGACTGCCCGCCGATCTGCGGCGACGGCGTCGTCGAGACGAGCGAGAGCTGCGACCGCGCCATCACCACCGGCTCACCCGGCGCCTGCGCCCGCACCTGCGACGACGGCGACGCCTGCACGTTCGACCAGGCCACCGGCTCGGTCGAAGGCTGCTCGCGATCGTGCAGCCACGCGCCGATCACCACCTGCGTCTCGAACGACGGCTGCTGCCCGGCCGCCTGCTCGCCCGACACCGACAGCGATTGCGCCCCGACCTGCGGCGACGGTCTGATCGGCGCGGGCGAGACCTGCGACCCCAAGTGGACCTGCCCGACGACCTGCCCGGACGACGGCGACCCCTGCACGGCTGAGCAGATGACAGGCGCCTCCGACGCCTGCAACGCCGTCTGCCGGCACGTCCCGATCACGACCTGCTCGGGGACGCGCGCGGATTCGTGCTGTCCGACCGGCTGCTCGCTCGCCAGCGACACCGACTGCTGAAACCGGTCAGGGGCGGGTTTCTCGGGCCGCCCGAGCTTGACAGGGCGGCAAGGACCGTCGTAGGTACCCCCAATCCCACGGGAATAACTGAACGCGTACCGGAGTTCCGGGCGCGTGTCCCACCGAGAGGGTACCCCATGTCGGACCTGATGATTGAGGTCGAAGGCCTCACCAAGAACTACGGATATACGCGAGCCGTAAACCAAGTGTCGTTCTCCGTTCGGCGCGGAGAGGTGCTCGGCTTCCTGGGCCCGAACGGCGCCGGGAAGTCGACCACGATGAAGATCCTCACCTGCTTCCTGGCCCCGTCGGCGGGCCGGGCGGTGGTGGCGGGTCACGACGTGTTCGAGGACTCCCTGAACGTGCGCAAGCACGTCGGCTACTTGCCGGAAGACACGCCGATCTACCGGGACATGACGGTCGTCGAGTTCCTGCAGTTCGCCGCGGCGATGCGGGGGATGGATCCCGCCAAGATCGACGGGCGCATCAAGGAGATCGGCGTCCGCTGCGGCCTGAGCGACGTCGCCGGTAAGCTGGTCGGCGAGCTCTCGAAGGGCTTCCGGCAGCGCGTGGGGCTGGCGCAGGCGATCCTGCACGACCCCGACATCGTGATCCTGGACGAACCGACCAGCGGCCTCGACCCGAACCAGATCGTCGAGATCCGGTCGCTCATCAAGGAGATCGGCCGCGAGAAGACGGTCATCCTGTCGACGCACATCCTCCCCGAGGTGCAGGCGACGTGCAGCCGCGTCGTCATCATCAGCGGCGGCAAGCTGGTCGCCGACGGCACGCCGGACGAGCTTCGCGCGCGCGAGCGCGGCGGCCGCTACCGCGTCGTCGTCGAAACGAACGGCGTCCCCAAGGACGCCATCCGCGACCGGCTCGCGAGCCTCGCCGGCGTCACGCGCTGCGAGGTCGTCGCGGGCGAGGACGGCTCGCACGCGTTCGCGATCGACGCGGGCGGCGCGAGCGACCTGCGCAAGCCGATCTTCAAGGCGGCGGTCGACAACCGCTGGACGCTGCTCGAGCTGGGACGCGAAGCGGCCAGCCTGGAAGACGTTTTCCGTAACCTCACGACCGGAGAAGAGGGCAAGTCATGAACCCCGCAATGGTGATCGCGCGGCGGGAAGTCCGCGCTTACTTCAACTCCCCCGTCGCGTACATCGTCGTCAGCGCGTTCACGATCATCGCGGGTGGGATCTTTTTCTTCTTCAAGTTCTTCCTCGCCCAGGAAGCGAGCATGCGCGGCTTCTTCGAGAGCATGCCGATGCTGTTCATGTTCCTGGCGCCGGCGATCACCATGCGGTTGCTGGCCGACGAGAAGGCGTCGGGCACGCTGGAGCTGCTGATCACCATGCCGGTCCGGGACTGGCAGGTCGTGCTGGGGAAGTTCCTGGCGTCGATGGCCCTGCTGGTCACGACGCTGCTGCTGACGCTCGTCTTCGCGATCACCGTGCGCGCCCTCGGCCCGGTCGACCGCGGCCCGACGATCGGCGGCTACCTGGGTCTCTTGCTGATGGGCGGCGCGTACATGGCGATCGGCGTGATGGCGTCGGCGTTCACGCGGAACTCGATGATCGCGTTCATCACCGCCTTCGCGATCTCGTTCCTGCTCTTCATCGTCGGGCAGGTGACGCAGTTCGTGCCGGGGCCGCTGCAGGGCGTGGCGGCGTTCCTGGGCATCGGCAACCACTTCGACAACATCAGCCGCGGCGTCGTCGACAGCCGCGACGTCATTTATTACGTGTCCATGATGGCCGTCTGCCTGCTGCTGGCGACGCTGTCCCTCGAATCGCGGCGGTGGAGGTAACCGATGGCATCCGAAAAGGAAACGAAGCCTGGGGCTCCGTCGGGCGACACGCCCGAGAAGCAGATGGGGCGCAAGAAGGTCCTCACCGCGTCGAACGCATCCCTCTACGTGCTGCTGACCGTGGGCGCGGTGGTGCTGATCAACCTGATCGGCACGCGCGTGTTCGGCCGCGTCGACCTGACCGAGAACCACGTCTACACGCTGGCGCCGGGTTCGAAGCAGATCGTCGAGAAGCTGCCCGACTACCTGACGGTGAAGGCGTACATCTCGAAGAAGGAGCTGCCGCCCGAGCTGCAGAACGTCGCGTCGTACGTGCGCGACCTGCTGGACGAGTACCGCACCTACTCGAAGGGCAAGATGCGCTTCGAGGCGTTCGATCCGGGCGACGACAAGAAGATCGAGGAAGAGGCCGCGCAGTGCAAGGTGCAGAAGATCCAGGTGCAGGTGATGCGCGAGCAGAAGTTCGAGGTCGGCGCGTACTACCTCGGCATCTGCTTCCAGTACCAGGGCAAGGATGAAGCGATCCCGCAGGCGACGCAGGTCGAGGGCCTGGAGTACCGGATCTCGTCGCTGCTGAAGCGGCTGACGCAGAAGAAGCAGAAGATCGCGGTGACGAACGGCCACGGCGAGGCGGAGCTCGGCTACCTGAAGCACATCGAGGAGTTCGAGGTCACCAACGTCAACCCGTCGTCCGCGCCGATCCCCGACGACGTCGACGCGCTCATCGTCCCCGGCCCCAAGCAGCCGTTCGACGACAAGGGCCGCCACGAGATCGACGCGTTCCTGATGAAGGGCAAGGGCGCCATCTTCATGGTCGACGGCATGGCGATGAGCTCGCCGCGCACGCAGGGCATGCCGCCCGAGATGATGGGCGCGCAGCCGAAGATCGGACAGCCGAATGACACCGGCCTGGGCGACCTGCTGGAGAAGTACGGCTTCAAGGTGAACCAGGACTTCGTGCTCGACCAGCCGCGCGTGCCCGGCCCGATCGATCTGCCCGACGGGCGGAAGATGCTGGCCAGCGTGCCGGTGTACGTCGCCGTGAAGACGACGGAGGACAAGGACCTGTCGGTGCTGGATCACATCACCGCGCTGGTGTTTCCGTTCGGCAGCTCGGTCGACCTCGTCGGTCCGCTCGCGGGCGGCAAGGTCCCCACGGCCGGCAAGGTGTGGACGATCGCGAAGACGATGCCCACCGCCTGGAAGGTGTCCGGGATGTTCTTCTTCTCGCCGACCACGAAGATCGAGGAGGGCAAGGACAAGGGTTCGTTCGGGATGGGCTACGCGTATCAGGGTCCGCTCAAGAGCGCGTACCCGTCGGCGGCCGCGGCGGCCGGCATGTCGGCGCCCGACCAGCCGGGCACGCCCCCGTCGGAGTCGAAGAAGCCCGTGCGGCTGCTCGTCCTCGGCGACTCGGACTTCGCGTCCGAGGACTACCTGCAGGTCGGCCGGTACATCCCGATCTACTCGGAAGGCGCGCAGATGCTGCTGAACGCGATGGGCTGGGCGACGGAGGACGAGGCGCTGACGCCGGTCCGCACCAAGACGCTGACGGCGCGGCCGATCGAAGCGTCGTCGGCCGGCACCGTTCGCGCGCTGCAGGTCCTGAACGTTCTGGGTGTTCCGCTCGCCTTCGTGGCGTTCGGTGTCGTGCGCTGGCGGATCCGCGGCGCGCGGCGCCAAGGTTTGAAGCTCTAGTCCATCAACCCGTCTGTCTGGGAAGCGCACCATGAACCGAAAAACGCTCTACGCTCTCGCCACGTTCGCCGGCCTCGGCCTCCTCGCGGTCATCGCGCTCACCCGCCCGCAAAAGGGTGAACGCGCCGCCGACCATCCGCGGCCGGTCCCGAAGCTGAATACGGCGGACATCGAATCCATCGAGGTCACAAAGAACGGGGCCATGACGGCGATCAAGAGCGACGGCAAGTACGTCGTGACCGCGCCGGTCGCCTACGCCGCCGACGAGGCGGTCGCGAAGGCGGCGTTCGAGGGCCTCGGCAGGCTGGACGTCTCGGACCTCGTCACCGAGCAGAAGGCCAAGCACGCCGAGTTCGAGGTGGACGACAAGAGCGGCATCCACCTGGTCGTGAAGGCGAAGGGCGGCAAGGTGCTGGCCGACCTCATCGTCGGCAAGACGACCGGGCCGGGGACGATGGTCCGCCCGACGGGCAAGGACGAAGTCTGGCAAGCGACCGGAATCTCCCGCTACCTGTTCGACAAGGCGCCGGCTGACTGGCGCGACAAGAGCATCACGACGTTCACGGCCGGCGACGCCGAGCAGATCGACCTCGCCACCAAGGACGGCGGCAAGGCCATCGTCAAGAAGACCGGCACCAAGGTCGGCAACGACGACGGCTGGAACGTCGTCGAGTCGTCCGTGAAGATCGACAAGCTGGACAACAGCGTCCCGAACGGCATCGTGTCCGCGCTGTCGATGTGGAAGACGCAGGACTTCGCGGACGGCGTGAAGCCTGCCGACGCGGGGCTGGAGCCGGCCGCGCTGACGATGACCGTCAGCCTCAAGGGCGGCAAGAAGGTCACCGCGCTGATCGGCAACAAGAAGGGCGACGACGAGTATTACGTCAAGACGCCCGAGGCGCCGCAGGTGTTCCTCGTGAAGAAGTACAACGCGGACCGCGTGCTGAAGCGCCCGATCGAGCTCCGCGACAAGACCCTGTGCGACATCCCCGACACGGACGTCTCGGAGATCGCCGTCAGCCACGGCGACAACTCGTTCACGATCGCCAAGTCGGGCGCCGAGTGGAAGGCGAGCAAGCCGGCCAAGTTCGACCTCGACTCCAGCAAGGTCACGTTCGCGAGCGCGTTCAAGGACTGGAAGGCGCAAAGCTTCGCCGAGGACGCGACGCCGAAGACGAACGGCCTCGCCAAGCCGCAGGCGACGATCGTCGCCAAGGGCAAGGCCGGCGCCGGCTGCACCATCAAGGTCGGCGAGGAGACCAAGGACAAGCTCAACTACTACGTCATGGGCGGCAAGAGCTCGGACGTGTACCTGGCGCCCAAGTGGAACGTCGACCGCGTCATGGTGAAGCTGGACGACATCAAGAAGGGCGGCGGCAGCCCCGCCCCCGGTGGGCCCATCCCGGTGGCCGCGAAGGGCCCGAAGAAGAAGTAACCGTCACATATCGATGATCACGACGCCGCGGTTCCCGCCGTCGCGATCTTTCTTCTCTTCTTCCTCTTCCTCATCCTCGGGGCGGTCGCGCTTGTAGCGGTCGTCCCGGACCGGGATCTCAAGGCGCGGCTGTTCGTGCCGCCGACGCTCTTCTTCTTCGCGGCGTCGAATCTGTTCGATGATCCAGGGTTCGAGCACGACGCGGACCTCTAGCTAAATGCCTGCAATATCCCCTTCTCTTAGTCAAGTTCGGCATCTCGCGTTGGAAACGTGAGGGGGGCCGAGCCCAGCCGCTTGTCGAAAGCCGGCATGGCGCGTCAGCAGCGACGGAAGACGGCGTGACGCCAAGGGATTGCCGCCGGCGGCGCTGCTGAGACATACAATCGCCGGCGATGGTCGCGGCGTTGGCGCTCGGGCTCACTTTCGTCGCGGTTGACGTCGTCGGAGAAGGGACTTGCCCGGCGCCCGCCGACGTGGGCCGGGCACTGGCGAATCTCGTCCCGGCGCCGGCCGGACCAGCCGGGGAACACCACAGCGCCCGCCTCTCACGGACCGAGAGGGGCATCCACCTCGCGTTGCACGGCGCGCGCGGCGAGTCCCTCGCCGAACGTGATCTCGCCAGCGATGGGGGCTGCGACGGCGTGGCCGCTGCGATCGCGGTCATCATCGCTACCTGGGAGGCCGACCTGGATCCGCGCCTCTCCGCGCGCGTCAAGCTGCCCCCGCCCCCCCCTCGCCCGATGCCCGCGACCGTCGCGATCGCAGCCAGCGTCGCGCCGCCCGCCGCCAGCCCTCCGCCAAGCTTCGATCTCGGGTTGGGCCTGCTCGCCTCACTGAGCGGCGGCCAGCTCGCGCCCGGCGCGCGCATCGACGGTCGCGTCGCTCCGGCTGGCAGGCGCCTGGGCCTCGGCGTTGGCGTGGCAGGCGTCACGGCGCGGTCCGCTCCCGTCGGCGACCGCGCGGAGGCCGCCCGCTGGAGCCGCATCGCGTTCGGTGCGGGGCCCGACCTCCGCTTCGCGCTGGGCCGAACGAACGTGGACCTGCGCGCACAGGCGCTCGCGGCGCTGCTGCAGGTGTCCGGCGTTGGATTGACGACGAACACGTCCGGCTCGACGGCACAGCTCGGGGCGGGCGTCGGCGTGCACGTCGGACGGCCCTGGGGAACCGCGACCCCCTGGATCGGCCTCGACCTGCAGTACTGGCCCGGCCCCGACCGCCTCGAGATCTCCGGGGTCGCGGATCGGGGCCAGCTTCCGCGGCTCGAGCTGCAATTGGCGGTCGGGCTGAGCCTCGGTCGTTTTCCGTGAAAGGTCTCCCGGGGTTCGCGCCACGGGGCGACGCTGCCATGCCTCTGCCCAGCGCCGATCGCCACGCCCCTGTCGAAGGCGATCCGGGCGCGCTCGATCTGGACGAGGTCTATCGCGCACACGCGGCGACGGTGGCGCGGTGGGTGAGCCACCTGGGCGGGCCGAGCGCGGACGCCGACGACCTCGTACACGAGGTCTTCCTCGTCGCCGAGCGCCGGCTCGCGGAATTTCGCGGCGAAGCGAAGGTGACGACGTGGCTGTATCGCATCACCGAGCGCGTCGTCCGCGCCCGGAGGCGCAACGATCGCATCCGTCGCTGGCTCGGGCGGGCGCGCAGGGCCGATCTGGAGCGGGCGGTGTCGACCGGGCAACTGACACCGATCGAGGAGCTGGAGCGGCGGCGGTCGGCCGACACGGTCTATCGGATCCTCGATCGGATGGCGGACAAGTATCGCGACGTGCTGGTGCTGTACGAGCTCGAGGGCGCGTCGGGCGAGGAGATCGCCGCGCTGACCGGACGCAAGCTGGCGACGGTCTGGGTCCACCTGCACCGCGCGCGACGGCAATTCCTCGAAGAGATGGACCGCGAGAACGGAGAGCGTCGATGAAATCGCAAGCCGACGAACCGACATCCGGCGCGGGCGCCCCGATCGCCGATCGCTGGATCGCGCGCGCCGACGAGGGTAGCCCGGAGGCCCGGGCGGGCGCCCTCCTCCGCCAGGCGCTGCAGCGGGAGCCGGTCGAGGCCGGACGGCTCGCCGCGATCAGGACCCGCCTGCGGCGGGGCGCGCAGAGACCGCAACGGCACTGGGCGCTGCGCCTCGCGATCGCCGTCGGACTGGTTCTGTCGGGCGGTGCGCTGACCGCCGCCGGACAGCGGTACTTCCGCGTGTTCCTCCCCGAAAAGGCGCCGCCCGTCGAGCCGGCGCGTTCACGACCGCACCCACCGCACGCCCGGATCGCGCGCGCGTCCGTCTCGCCGCCCACGGAGATCCCAGCGCCGGCCGACAGCCCTTCCCTTCCCGAACCGGCGCCCGTGGAGCGACGGACGCCCGCGCCGCGGCCGGCGGACGTCGCCCCGACCGGCGTGGCGCCCGCGCCGTTCGCCCCCGTCGAGGCGCCGCCGACCGCGCTGGCGCAAGAATCGAAGCTGCTGACCGAAGCGCTCCGGAAGCTCCGCCAGGACGACGACCCGAGCGGCGCGCTGGCGCTGCTCGACGAGCACGACGGCCGGTTCGCCGCGGGGACGCTGGCGCCTGAGGCAGCCCTCGCACGAATCGAGGCGCTGCTGCGCCTGCACCGCAACGGTGACGCGCTGGCGCTCCTCGATGCCGCCGCGCCGGCGCCAGCCGGGACCGGACGCGATCTCCTGATCGCGCGCGCGGAGCTGCGCGCGGCGGCCGGGCGGTGCGCCGCGGCGTCGGCGGACTTCGATCTGCTGCTGCGCGCGGATCGGCCCCTCGACGCGATCACCGAGAGGGCGCTCTGGGGGCGCGCCTCCTGTCGTGCCACCGGTGACAGCGCCGGCGCGCGGCGCGACCTTCAGGACTACCTCACGATCTTTCCCCGCGGGCGTTTCGCGGCGGACGCGCGGGCGGCGCTGGGTGAGTGAAAGGTTTGGGCGGTTCGCGCCACGAGGGCCGGCATGAAGACAGCGATCAGAATTGACGCCTGCGTCGTCGCGGTGGCCGCGACGGCCCTCGCGCTGGCGGCTTGCGATGCCACCCACCTCCTCGGGACGCTCGACGGCGGACCGCCCCCGGAACAGGACAGCGGTCCGCCGCCTGGCACGGACGCCGGCCCCGACCTGCCCGGCGCGGACCGGTCCGACGCCGGCCCGAGCGGCCCGATCACGTCATGGACGGGCTACATCGAGAACTACAAGTTCGCGTCCGGTTCGGATGCCGTGCGGGTCTCATACACGACGGACGCGACGGGCAACATCGTCGGGACGGTGACGCTGGGCAACGGTACGCCACCGCCGCCGGCCACCGATCCGAACGTGGGCTACCCGTCGGAGCTCAGCACCTTCGACGAACTGGGCATCCCCAGGTTCTATGTCGCCGAGGGGTACGCGTACACGATGCGCGACGTCGCCTTCACCGGACGGCGGATGCAATTCGATGTGGCCTACTGGGAGCTGTGGCAAGGCTGGTGTGCGCTGCAGACGCCTGTTCCCGGGCAGACGTCGTGCCTTCCGAACGTGGGCTCGATGGTCAGCGCCGACCACATGCATTGCGCCCTGCTCAATTCGGCGACGAGCCAGTACGACCAACCGGTCGACTGCGGAAAGCTGGCTCTCTGCCAGTTCGGCATGGCGTGCATGTGCGGCATAGCCGGATGCTCCGTCCAAGAGCAGGGCATCCAGCTCTTCTTCGATCTCTCCGTCACCACCGACGGTGCATCCGCCGACGGGAGCGTCACCGGCCAGATCAACGGCCACAACGTTCACCTCACGAAGGATCCGTGAGCGATCAGTCGGGGTCTTCGATGCGCCAGACGCCGTCTTCGCGCACGAAGACGACCTCTTGCTCCGAACCGTAGGGCATGTGCGCCTCGTCGCCGGACTCGACAATCGGGGCGCCCAGCGCCGCCTGGAGCCGCGCGACGAGGCCGCGCGCCTCGTCCTGGTGCGCCTCCCAGTATTGCCGCAGCTTGTCCGCGGTCAGGTCGACGCGGTGCCGGCGCGGCACCAGACGGAGGACGATGTCGTAGCGGCGCTCGCCCAGCGCGCGCACGAAGGTGCGCAGCGCCGCCCGTGGTGTCCGCTGGCCCCAGGGATCGGGCGCGGGCCCGTCGACGCGCCACCGGCCGGCCTCGAGGACCAGCGTCACCGTCTCGCCCTGCGGCAGCTGAAGGTCGACGCGGGGCGCGACGCGCGCCGCCTCGTCGCCGATGCGTTTGCCGAAAGCCTTCGTGTCGGCGGGGTTCGTGCCCAGCCCGGCAGCGAACGCCTCGTAGGAGGTGCGCTTCTGAAAGTCGGCCGACGTCAGCGCGTAGGCGGCGCGCACGTCGTTGCGCGAGAGCGCGGACCCGAACTCCTGGAGGGTGGCGGCGGGACCTTCAGGCTTGTGGGCGCAGGCGAGCGCCGTGGTCAGGCAGAGGATTGTGGCGTGGGCGGCAAGACGGCCCCTCACCCTAACCCTCTCCCCGCTTCGCGGGGCAAGGGGATCGGAGTTCTCGTCGCTCTCCCCGCTTCGCGGGGAGAGGGGACCGGATTCGCTCGCCCCGTGCCGCGGGGAAGCGAGCTGGGTCATTCCTCGGCCGGGGGGGCGGGCGCGTCGCTGGCCGCCGGCGCGCTGGTCACGGTCAGGCGGTACGGGTCGTCGGGGTTTCCTTCGCCGCCGCCCGCGATGACGCGGATCAGGACGTTGCCGCCCTCGACGCGCATCGTCGCGCGCAGCGGCTTGTGCCCTCGCCCGGTCGGCTTGCCGCGCGACAGGACGACGCCTTGCTCGTTGGCGATCTCCAGCTTGGCGGAGGCGCGCTCGGGCGGCGCGATCTCGACGGTGAGCATGACGGGCGCCGCGGCGGTGTACTTGAACACGTCGACGTCGCCGCGCCCGAGGTAGCCCTGCACGGTGCCGTCGGTGATCGCCTGCGCGTGGGCCGGGTCGTCGTTGGGCTCCACCTCTGCGCCCGGCTTCGGCAGCTCGGCGCTGACGCGCAGGTCGTAGCGCTGGTCAGCGCTCCAGCCGAAGTCGGCCGTCGCGATCACAAACAGCTGGGCCGTCCCGGGCGGGACCAGGACGTTGCGCAGCGCCGCGCGCTCGCCCCGCCGGCCCCGCGTCTCCGACAGCTTCTTGCCGGTCGCGTCCGCGATCGCGAGGCGCGTGCTGACACCCGGGATCGGATCCAGGTCGGCGGCGATGACGCTCCCTTCCGCGAGCGCGGCCGTCGGCATCTTGAACATGTCCTGATCCCGCCGCCAGCCGAGGTAGCCGATCGCCTCGCCCGGCAGCGTCAGGTCGTTCGCCTGCGCGACGGTGTCGTCGGGCTCGACCTCGGCGCCCGCGTCCAGCGGCATCACGTGAACGACGATCTTGTACGCGCCAGGCGCCTCGCCGGGCGCCACGCGCCGCACGCGCACGAAGGGCATCGCTGGCGTGAGCGGCAGGTTCGGGACCGAGACCATCTGCCCGGGATCCGCGCCGCCCGCGGAGATCACCGTCCGGCCGACGCCGTCCAGCACCTCGATCTTCACCGCGACGCCGGCTTCGGGCGTCACGTCGATGCGCGCCATCTGGTGCGGCCGCGGCGGCGGCAGCACGGCCCCGTCGGGACCGACGGCGGGCGGCCCGGCGGCGTCGACGCCTCCGTCGGGACCGGGTGCGCCGATGCGGAACGTGTCGACGTCGGCCTTGCCCTTCGCAGGCCAGGCGACCGCGCCCGTGACCGCCGCGGGCGCTTCTGGCGTCACCAGCAGGCGCTGCGCCTTCGAGACCGTGTCGTTTGGCTCGACCTCCGGGACGGCCGCAACCTCGCCGCCCGGCTTCGGCTCCGGCGTCACGACGACAGCCGCGCCGTCGGGCTTCGGCAGGCGGGAGCGGGGACAGGCAGGGATCGAGAGCAGCGCGATGAACGGGATCAGCGTTTTCGCGCGGGCGCTCACTTCGCTTCGCGCGGCTGGATGGAGGCCATCATCTCAGCCTCCGCGACCAGCACGTCCCCCACCTTGGCCTCGCCCTTCAGCTTCCAGATCGCCTTGCCCTTGCGCAGGGGCACCACGTCCAGCGTCAGCACGTCGCCGGGGATGACCGGCTTGCGGAAACGCGCGTTGTCGATCGCCATGAAATAGACGACGTGCGTCTCGGGATTGAACGACGTCACGTGGGCGGCGAGCAGCGCGCCCGTCTGCGCGAGCGCCTCGATGATCAGCACGCCGGGCATCACGGGATGCCCGGGGAAGTGACCGTTGAAGAACGGCTCGTTGCGCGACACCAGCTTGCGGGCGAGGATCCGTTCTTCACCGATCTCGTCGACGCGGTCGACCAGCAGGAACGGGTATCGGTGCGGAAGGATCCGCTCGATCGCGACGATGTCGAGCAAAGGCGCCCTACTTCTTGGGCGCAGGCGGCTTGGCCGGCGCCGCCGGGGCCGCCCCACCCGCCTTGCCGGCCGCCCCGTTGTAGCGGCGGATCAGCTCGTTCGTCAGATCCAGGTGCGGCTTCGCGAACACCAGCGCCGACTTGTCGACGATCATGCTGAAGTTCTCGGCGGCCGCGATCTCCCCGATGATCTTGGTCATGCGCTCGAAGATCTTCTGGGTCTCCTTCTGCTCCTTGCCCGACAGATCCTGCTGGTGGCGCATGTACGTCTGCTGAACCTTCTCCAGCTTCACGCGCAGCTCCGCCTCTTTCTCGCGGACCTTGTCGGCGGGCAGAAGCGTCCGCTTCTTGTCGAGGTCTTCGATCTCTTTCTTCAGCTGGGCCTGCTGCTCGTCCAGCTCTTTCTGTTTCTGCTCGAAGTCCTTCTTCAGCTTCTCCTTCGCCTTGCGCCCGTCCTCCGTCTCGTTGAGGGCGCGCTGCATGTCGACGTAGCCGACCTTGAGGTCTTCGGCGAAGGCGGCCGACGTGCCCAGCAGAAAGACCGCTGCGATCAGAAACTGTGTCACGCGTGACATTGTGATCTCCTGAGGAAGTGCCGGTTGCTTAACACGGATTAGAAAAAGTTGCCGATTGTGAACTCGAAAACGATCGGCTGCTCACCCGGGAGCGTCTTGAACGGGATGCCCCACTCGAAGCGCAGCGGGCCGATCGGCGAGAACCAGCGGAAGCCGAACCCCCAGCTCTGGCGGTACGCCGACCAGTTCAGCGGGCCCAGGCAGGGGTTCTTGCTGTCGTCCACGACCGACGGGCGGATGGCGCAGTACTGATCTTCCAGGTTGAACGCGTTGCCCATGTCCGTGAAGACGACGCCCCGGATGCCGACCTTGTCGAAGATCGGGAACTCGACCTCCGCGTTCATGATCACGTTCATGTTGCCGCCGACCAGGAAGTTCCGCAGCGTCGAATCCTGGGCGCGGTCGCTGAGCGCGCGGATGACCGGGCCCAGCGAGCGGGGCGGGAAGCCGCGCACGTCGTAGATGCCGCCGACGAAGTAGCGCTCGAAGATCGGCACGCCGCGCGGATCGCGGCTGGCGATGAGGCCCGCGTTCGCCTTCAGGCGCAGCACGAACGGCCCCCAGATCGGGTAGAAGGCGCGCGCCACCGCCTCGTAGCGGGTGAAGACGTTCTCGGAGAGCAGGAAGGTGTCCGCGACCTCGCCCGAGAGCGTGTTGTACCAGCCCTTGGTCGGAAACATGCGGTTGTCGCGCGTGTCGTACGACAGCAACGCGCGGCCCGACGACGTGATCCCCGAGCGCAGCAGGTTGGCGATCGAACCGATCGGCGTCGGCTGCAGCGCCGCGCTGGAGAACAGGCCCGTGAACCCGCTGGTCGAGACGCTGACGTCCTCCAGCGTGTAGGTCAGCAACAGGCGGGTGTCCTCGGCCAGCAGGTAGCCCCAGGTGAGCGAGCCGCCCTTCGACGAACGCACGAACGAGAACAGGAACTGATCCTGCTTGAACAGGTTGAAGCCGAACGTCCACTTCGTGTCGAGGAAGTAGAGGTCCTGGAACTGCAGCAAGAACAGCTGCCGCAGGCTGGAGAGCTGGGCCTGCAGCGTCAGCAGCTGGCCGCGGCCCAGCAGGTTGTTCTGCGAGATCTGGGCCTGGGCGATGAAGTTCTCGACCGACGAGAAGCCGGCGCCGATCTGGAACGTTCCGGTCGGCCGCTCGGCGACCTCGAAGTTGACGTCCATCTTGTCGTCGGTCGACCCGCGCTTGGTCGACACGTCGACCTTCTCGAAGAAGCCGAGCGCGGTCGCGCGCCGCTTCGAATAGTCCAGCTGCGACTGGTTGTAGATGTCCCCTTCGAATATCCGCAGCTCGCGCCGGATCACCTTGTCGCGCGTCTTGGTGTTGCCGCGAATGCGGATGCGATCGAACGTGACCAGCGGGCCCTTCTGGATCTCGAACGCGACGTCGACGGTGCGCGTCTTCTCGTTCACCGGCGTCGACGGGGTGGCGTTGACGTAGGCGTAGCCGCGGTCCTTGTAGTAGTCGGTCAGCTTCTGGAGGTCGTCGGACAGCTTCGACCGGTTGAAGATCTCGCCCGTCTTGACCGACACGCGCTGAAGGAAGAACTCGCGCGAAGCCAGCAGCTCGCCGGTCACGTCGACCTTGCCCAGGCGGTACTGCGGCCCTTCCTCGATCGAGATCGTGATGTACATCGACTGCTTGTCGGGCGACAGCTCGACGAGCGGGTTCGCGACCTTCACCTGCACGTAGCCGCGGTCCCAGTAGTGCGCCTGGATCAGCAGCAGATCGCGCTGGAAGACGTCCTCGCGGTACGTGCCCGCCGACGTCATGAACGACAGGATGTTGCCTTCGTGGGTGCTGATGACGTCGCGCAGCTCGGCGTCCGTGATCGCCACGTTGCCGACGAAGTTCACGCGCCGGACTTCGACCTTGGCGTGCTCGCTGACGTGGAACCAGATGTCGACGGTGGACGAGGTGTCCCGCTTCACCTCGTACGTCACCTCGGCCATGTAGAAGCCCTTCTCGACGTACAGGTCCTTGATCTTCTCGACGTTCTTTTTCAGCTTCGCGAGGTCGAGGATCTGTTCCTTCTTGATGTCGAGGACCTCGTTGATCTTCGTCAGCGCCACCTCGTCGTTGCCGGCGACGTAGATCTTCTTGATCGCGGGCTTCTCGCGCAGGACGAAGGTGACGACGCTGCCGCCCTTCCCCTCCGTGACCTCGACCTGCGCGTCGTCGAAGTAGCCCATCTTCCAGATCGCGCGGACGTCCTCGCGCAGCATCTCCTGCGTCAGGGTCACGCCGACCGCGGTCTTGAGGTTGATCTTGATCGCGTCGTCCTCGACCTTGCGGTTGCCGCGGAACTGCAGCTTGACGACGCGCAGGCTGGGAGCGGGCGCGGGCGGCGTGGACGGCTTCTCGTCGCCCGCCGCGGCGGGCTTGGCCTCCGACGGCGCTGCCGCGGCGTCCTGCTTCCCGTCCTTCTTGCCGTCCTTGGCGTCGGGTTCGTCGTCAGCCGCGCCGGCCACGGAGGCCCGCATCACGCCAAGCAACAACGCCGCGCCGAGCGCGAGCCCAAATGAAATCCGGCGCCGGGAGGCCATCGGTCGAGCGGTCACTCCTGCTCGACGATCGCGCCGTCGGCCATGCGCAGCCGGCGTGGCGTGCGCGCAGCGAGCTCGTCGTTGTGGGTGACGATCAGGATCGTCATCTCGAGCTCGCGATTCAGCTCGAAGAACAGCTCGTGCATCTCACGGCCGGTCTTGGTGTCGAGGTTGCCGGTCGGCTCGTCGGCCAGCAGCAACCGGGGGCGCAGCAACAGCGCACGCGCCAGCGCGACCCGCTGCTGCTCGCCGCCGGACAGCTCCCCGGGCCGGTGGGTGAGACGCGCGGCCAGGCCCAGGCGGCGCAGCATCGTCGTCGCGCGCTCCGCCGCCGTGGCGCGGGGCAGCCGGTTGATGAGCCCGGGCATCATCACGTTCTCCAGCGCGGTGAACTCCGGCAGCAGGTGGTGGAACTGGAACACGAAGCCGATCTCGCTGTTGCGGAACTCGGCCAGCCGGGTGGCGTCCATCGTCGTGACGTCGACGCCGTCGAACGTGATCGACCCCGAGGTGGCGGTGTCCAGCGTGCCCAGCACGTGCAGCAGCGTGGACTTGCCGACCCCGGACGCGCCGACCACCGACGCCATCTCGCCCGGCTTCAGGTCGAAGTTCAGGCCTTTGAGCACCTCGATGTTCCGGCCGCTGTGCGGGTAGATCTTGGTCAGGTTCCGCACGGTGACGGCGGCCCCGCGGCGCACTCCGGCGGCCGCGCGCGTATCTGCCGTCGGAGCGGTCATCATGGGGTGCGCCAAAGTAGTCGGCGGCCCATGAGGTGTCAACGACGCCGAGGGCCCCGAACCCCTAAGACTTTGCGGGGTTATTGGGGGTTGCCTGTCGGCCGTGCTTTCTGACCGTCACTCGTACCGCAAGCCGTCGACCGGGCGCATCTTAGAAGCCAGCACCGCGGGGTAGATCGTCGCCAAACAGCACAGGGCCAGCGCCGCGAGAGCGACGGCGGCGATCTCGGTGCCGCGCATCACGACCGGCATCTTCTCGATGTAATAGACCTCGGCGGGCAGCGGCAGGCCCTTCGTCGCCAGGCGGTAGCAACCGGCGACGCCCGCGACGACCCCGAGCACCAGGCCCAGGACGCCGATGTAGAGGCCCTCGGCAAAGAAGATCCGCAGGATGGCGCCGTCGCGCGCGCCCATCGACTTCAGGATCGCGACCTCGCGCGCCTTCTCGGTGACCATCATGATCAGGTTCGCGATGATCGAGAACGACGCCACCAGCGCGATGAAGCTGAGGGCGATGAACATCGCCAGCTTCTCCAGCTTCAGGGCGGCGTAGAGGCTCCTGTTCAGCTCCTCCCACGAGCGGACCTCGTAGTCGGGTCCCAGGCGGGCGCCGATCTCGCGGGCGACGCCGATGGCGGCCTCCGGCGTGACCGTCCGGATCTCGATGCCGCTCACCTCCCCTTCCATGCCCAGGAACTTCTGCGCATCGCGCAGCGACACGTACGCCAGCTTCGAATCGAACTCGTACATGCCGCTGTAGAAGTGGCCGGCGACGCGGAACGGTTTCAGCTTGGGCATCGGCCCGGTCGGGCCGACGCCGCACATCGGGCAGGCGACGTCGACCTCGCTGCCCAGGAACACGCGCAGGATGTGCTGGAACAGCTCCTCTCCCAGGAGGATCCCGGGCAGCACGCGCGGGCCCGGCTCCTTGTCCTTTTCACCCCCCGCTTTCTCACCCTGCTCACCCGGTTCGCGCTCGTCGTCGGTCGGCATCACGATCAGGTCGTTCGGGATCTGCTCCGGGTGCGCCAGGTAATCGAGCTTCCCCTCTTTCATCTTCGCGCCGATCCCCAGCACGTGGGGCGCGCGGTCCGGCTCGATGCCGCGCAGGATGATGCCCATGCCCGCGGCGTTCGTCGCGTGCTTCACGATCACCTCGGCCTCGATGTACGCCATCGAGCCGGCGATGTCGGGAATGCCGGCCAGCTTCGCCTCGACGTTCTTCCAGTCGACGAACGGGTGATCGTCGCGCGTCTCGATCACCACGTCGGCCTTCGTCGATCGGATCTTCGTCTTGAGGTCGTTCTCGAAGCCGGACATCACCGACAACGCGATGATCGGCGCCGCCGTGCCCAGGAAAACGCCGAAGACCGACAGCGCGGTGAACACCGTGAAGACCGCGAACAGCAGGCCCAGCAGCACGATCACGCCGCCGAGCCCGATCGCGATGGCGCCGCCGATGTCGACGTAGCTGATCCACATCGCGACGCGCGCCGTCCGCCACTCACCGGGTGCGAACGCGCGTTGCCCCAGGAAATGCGGCGCGTACTTCGCGAAGAGAACCGCCAGCGCGCCCAGCACGATCAACGCGGCGCCGGTGATCAGCGTGCGGTGAGAGCGCGTGTCGGGATCGCGCAGGTGCCGCCACGCGACCATCCATTCGAATCCTGGCGCCAGCACCGGCGGTGATCCTTCTCTAGTCGCGCTCCGGGCGCATCAGCGGGAACAGGATGACGTCCCGGATCGACGGCTGGTCCGCCAGCAGCATCGTCAGGCGATCGATGCCGATGCCCTCGCCCGCCGTCGGCGGCAGGCCGTACTCCAGCGCGCGGCAGTAGTCCTCGTCGTAGTCCATCGTCTCTTCGCGGCCCTGCGCCTTGGCGTCGACCTGCCGCGCGAAGCGGGCGCGCTGATCGACGGGATCGTTCAGCTCGGAGAACGCGTTGGCGTGCTCCCGCCCGACGATGAACAGCTCGAAGCGGTCGACGCGGCTCGGGTCGGCGTCGTTGCGGCGCGACAGCGGCGACGTCTCGGCCGGATATTCGGTCACGAACGCCGGCCGATCGGCGGGCAGCGTCTTCTCGCCCGCGTAATCGAACAGCGCGCCGACGCGCTCGCCGTGCGAGTCCGACTTGCGCAGCACCGCGCCCAGCTCGTCCTTGCGCGCAGCGACGCCGCTGCCCTCGATCCACTTCGACAGCGCGGCGCCGTCGTCCAGCATCGGCCGCTCGAGGCCCGCGGGCAGCAGATCGCGCTTCGACGCGTCGACGACGGCGTCCTTCATCGGGATGCGCGGCCACGGCGACGCCAGGCTGACGGCCTGGCCCTGGTAGGTGAGCGCCTCGCCGCCGGAGATCTCGCGCGCCAGCTCCTGGAACATCGCCTCGGTCAGCGCCATCAGGTCCTCGTACGTCGCGTACGCCTGATAGAACTCCAGCATCGTGAACTCGGGGTTGTGCTGTCGCGATAGCCCCTCGTTGCGAAAGTTGCGGC
>Ga0070683_100001026_pt1 | contig 20956 bp, 24 predicted proteins | sample KBSC713LmetaG_FD_64662 | JGI IMG/M metagenome (GOLD analysis project Ga0070683, IMG submission 64662) | Corn rhizosphere microbial communities from Kellogg Biological Station, Michigan, USA - KBS C7.1-3L metaG | ecosystem: Host-associated > Plants > Roots > Rhizosphere ... | reverse complement strand
TGAAACGTCTCCGGGCGAGTACCTCGGATACGGACCACTGCAAGGGGCGGGATGGCTCTAGTTGATAGTGATTGAGCCGGAGCCGGTGTTGGCGCGGATCGCAGGGCCGCCGCCGTTGACCGTGCCGGTGACGTGGTGCTTGTTGATCTCCCCCCGAATGGCGATGGGCTGCGCCGTACGGATCGAGCCGGAGCCCGTACTGGCGTTGAGGGTGTAATGAGCGGAGGTCCCCAGACCGAGTTGAATCGAGCCGGAGCCGGTGTCTAGCTTCCAGTCGGCACCGGGTTGGCCGCTGGCCTCGATGCTGCCTGAGCCGGTACCCGCCTTGAGACCTCCAGAGAGTCCGCTGAGATGGATGGAGCCGGAGCCGGTCTGAGCGCGAACATCGCCGCCCGCAGTCTGCTGGAGGTAGATATTGCCGGAGCCGGTCTGGAGATCCGCCGGTCCATGAATGCCCTCAGCGCGAACCGTGCCTGAACCGGACGAGGCCTTGAGACTGGCTCCTACGCCCTGAATCTGGACGGAGCCCGATCCGGTGGAGGCGTGGAGGGTGGAGGCCCTGGGCAGCGAGATGTCGTAATCGATGGCGATGTTGCTGTAAAGGTCGCCGCTGCTGCGTTCGGGACCGATAACAATATTGTTGCCGCTCTGTGTGATGGGTGGATGATTGACGATCTGCTCGATCCGGGAACTGCTGTCGCCGCTGAACCATGAGTTGCTGGCATGAACGTGACCGACGATATGAATCTGTGAGTCCGAGCCTGGATTGAGGTGGATATAGCCAGAGCCGGTGGCAACCGAGACATTGGGCGCGGCGGCAACGTTGAGTGTACGCTCGAAGGTCCTGGCGGCGGGTTTGTCGGCGGCGAAGGCGGCGGTCGCTGCCAGGGCGAGAACGGCGGTGAGAAGACGGATGTTCATGAGGGTGACTCCCTTATCGATTTGCTATTGCTGGAGGATGACGGGCTCGCCGGGGTTGAGGCCGGAGAGAAGCTCAGTTTTGGTCCCGTTCGAGATGCCCGCCTTAATCGCTACTTTGCGGCGGCCGTTCTTCTGTTTTGAATCGGGGACCTCGACAAAAGCATTGCGATCCTTGTCATAGATGACAGCCTGCTCGGGAACGGTGAGAGCGTTCTTGTGCTCTTCAAGGATGATCTCGGCGTTGGCCGTCATGTTGGCTTTAAGTTCGCCGCCGGGATTGTCGATCGAGACGCGAACCTCGAAGGTCGTGACGTTGTCTTTCTCAACGCCGAGCGGCGCGATCTTGGTGACCTTGCCGTAGAAGGTCTTGTCCTTGAAAGATTCAACCTTGATGCGCGCGGGCTGGCCGAGATAGACCTTGCCGATGTCGGACTCGTCGACCTTGCCCTGGACGTAAACCTTGGTGGTGTCGCCTATGGTCATGACCAGCGTGGCCGTGGAGCCGAGGACGAGGATAGAGCTGACCGCGTCGCCGACCTCCACGTCGCGGGAGAGAACGGTGCCATCCATGGGAGAGGTGATGATGGTGTAGCTGAGCTGCTCTTCCAATTGCTTGAGGGACGCCTGTGCCTGTGCGACCTGTGCCTGTGCCTGGTGAAGTTTCGAGTTGTCGACGGAGATCTGGGCGACGGCTTTGTCCCGTGCATTGCCGGCGAAGAGATACTTCTGCTGCGCGTCGTCGAGCGACTGCTTGGAGACGACGCCCTCTTTGGACATCTGGAGTGCACGCTCGTAGGTGTGCTTGTACATGGGCAAGTCAGGAGCTTCAGCACTGACCTTGTCATACTCGATGGCGGCGGCGGCAGCGCGGGAGTTGGAGATCGCGGCGTTGAGCTGGGCGCGCTGGGCGGCGACCTGCGCAAGAATCTCGATCTGGTCGAGTTGCGCGAGAACCTGACCCTGATGAACGTGGGCGTTGATGTCGACGTTGAGTTTGGTGACAATACCCGAGGCCTTGGACTTTACCTCGACCTTGGTGATGGGCTGGACCTTGCCGGTGGCGACCACCGAGCGGGCGATGTCTCCGCGCTCGACCTTGGCGAGCTGCGAAGGATCCAGCTTCGCGTCGCTGCCGCTGGTAAAGGCGGTGATGCCGAGAATGATGGCGACGATCAGGACAGAGATTCCGCCCCAGATCCAGAGTCTGCGTCTGCCTTTGCGCTGTGTCGCCACTTGATTGCTCCGAGTGTGCCGCTTGGTCTGAAATGCTAAACGTCTCGGAGGTGTTTACGCACGAGATTTGGATTTGGTTCCGTCAAAGACGAAAAGTTGTTCGGCGGTTAGGTAGGGGACATGCCTCCCCCGCCCGCACATAAACAGAGCCGTGGAAAGGGATGGATCAACGGCGGGAGACTCCGGCCGCAATTGCGACGGTGGCGGGGTCAGGCGTACTTGCGCAGGACTCCCAGAACCTTGCCCTGGATGCTGACGTTGGCGGCTGGAGCATAGATGGGCGCCATCTCGGTATTGGAGGGCTGAAGTCGGATCATGCTGCCTTCGCGGTAGAAGCGCTTCAATGTGGCGTCGGCTCCATCGATGAGAGCGACGATGATCTCCCCCTCGCGAGCCGTGCGGGTGCGTTCGACCAGAACATAGTCGCCGGAGACGATGTGCTCGTCGCGCATGGAGTCGCCGCGGACCTCAAGCGCGAAGACCTCGCGATTGCCGATGATGTCATTGAGCGAGATGCTCTCGGCGGTCTCGATGGCCTCCACCGGCTGCCCGGCAGCAATGCGGCCAAGGAGGGGAAGGCGATCAGCACCCTTCTTGCCGCTACGCGCGGGAAGAACGTCGATGGAACGGCTGCGATTGTGGGCGCGTTGCAGCAGACCCTTGTTCTGCAGGTTGGTGATGTGTTTATGCACGGTTGCAAGCGAACTGAGGCCCAGGCCGCTCGCGATCTCCTCGTAGGACGGAGAGTAACCGTTCTTTTGCGTGAAACTGGAGAGAAAATCGATGACCTCTTTTTGCCGCCGTGTAATAGCCATGCCGAGATTGTAGCGAATAAAAGGCGAATTGCAATAACTTTGTTGATTCTTCCCTTTTTTGGCCGTTACGGATCAGTAACGCCGAAAGTTCGCCATTCCCGTTTTGAAATCGGCTTATGCAAAAAAATTCACATCCGTCTTGTCATGTCGGACGCGATCAACCATGGTGGTTACACGCCGTCGGAAGATTCGAACGGCGATGAGAAGTAGGGAGACACAAATGCAAGTATTGATTGTTGAAGATGATGCAGCCTTGGGATCGTTTCTACAGAAGGGGATGAAGCTGGAAGGTCATGACGTGGTGCTGGTCACCGATGGGGAGGCGGCGCTGCTCCATGCGGAGGAGCACAGGCCGGACCTGATGGTGCTCGACCTGAGTCTTCCCCGAAAGGATGGAACGGAGGTGCTGGCCGAGATGCAGGGCCGGTTCGACGAGACGGCGGTGTTGGTGCTGACCGGCCGCAACCAGGTGGAGGAGCGGGTCAAATGCCTCAATCTGGGTGCGGACGATTGCCTGCTGAAGCCGTTCAGCTTTCATGAGCTAACCGCGCGATGCCGGGCACTGCTCAGGCGGCGCGAGCAGTTCGCCGATCCGATGCTGCGGCATGGCGAGGTTGAGTTGAACCGGATGGACCGAAGAGTGGCGCGGAGCGGGAGCCCGGTCGAGTTGACGGTGAAGGAGTTCAACCTGCTGGAGTTTTTAATGCTGCGGCGAGGCCGGTGTTGCAGTCGCAGCGAGCTGCTGCGAGAGGTCTGGCACATGTCGCCGGATGCGGGGACAAACGTGGTGGATGTGTATATCAACTATTTGCGCAAGAAGCTGAGCGCGGACGAGGACGTCGAGGAAGGCTACTGCGTCATCGAGACGGTGCGGGGCGAAGGATACCAGATGGGCAACACGCGCAAGCTGTCGCAGCGGGTCGAAGGATTTTCGCGCCGATCGGTCTTCGCCAGTGCGTAGTGAGCCTGAGTTGTCTGAAGCGAGCCTGGCGGAGCGAATGGATGATGCGCTGCATGCGCTCTGCCAGCCGTTGACTGTGCTGCAATGCAGGCTTGCCATGGGCGAACTGGTTGGCGGCATGGACACGCTGCGGCAGGCGATAGCCGATGCGCTGGTGGAGTGTACACGGGTGAACCTGGCGGTTGGCCTGATGAGAGAGATGTTGCAGCACGAGTTGCAGATGGATCGAGATCAGCAGGAAAGGACGAGGTGAATTGCAATGGAAGCAGGTCGGGAGACATTGACAGGCATGGGTTCTGCTGACGCAGGGGTTGCGCGGACAGTAGTATTGGCGAGCGCGGATGTGGAGTTGCGGCAGAGATTGCGGCGGTCGCTGACCGGGCTTCGATGGCAGGTGAGAGAGGCGACCGGCGGTGCGGAGGCGATGGCGCAGTTGGAAGCTTCGCGCCCGGAGGCGCTGCTGGTCGATAGCTGGCTACCGGATCTGGAGGTCGGCGAGTTCGCGGGGCAGGTGCGGTCGATGTATCCGGCAATGGAACTGCTGCGCGTCGACGGCGGCGTCGATGGCGGGGCGCGAAGTCCCAGGAGGAATGAACTGCTGCATGCGCTACGCGAGGCGCAGGAGGCTCCGCTGAACGATACGGCCGCGTGGAGGTCGGCTCCGGTGGCGGTACCCCGGGCAGCGACGAGGGCACCCTCGGTGGTAAAGGATTTCGATCAGGAGGCGGCGCGGCGCGCACTTTCGGTTTTGCTGGGACGCGAGGAGCCATCGCGCAGAGAGAGTATTGCGGAGATCCGGCCGGAGGAGCGCGTGTTGCTGCCGGAGTTGGTGGGCGCGAGCGAACCCATGCGCGAGTTGGCGCGATTGATCCGTCTGGTGGCTCCGCGATCGACGACGGTGCTGATCGAGGGGGAGACAGGGACGGGCAAAGAGGTTGTGGCCCAGGCGCTGCACCGGCTGAGCGAGCGGGCGGGGAAGCCGTTTGCGGTGCTGAACTGCGCAGCCATTCCGGAGGCGCTGCTGGAGGCGGAGCTGTTCGGGCATACGCGAGGAGCGTTTACCGGAGCGGTCCAATCGCGGACGGGAAGGATCGAGGCGGCGCATGGAGGAACGCTGTTCCTCGACGAGATCGGCGAGATGCCGATGGCGCTGCAGGCCAAGATGCTGCGCTTCCTCGAGTGCGGCGAGTTGCAGCGCGTCGGCGACAACGAGACCGTGCGCGTGGATGTCCGCGTCATTGCAGCGACGCATCAGCCATTGTTGCAAAGGGCCGAAGAGCGGGCGTTCCGGCTCGACCTCTACCACCGGCTCGCGGTCTTTCCCATCGAGGTGCCGGCGCTGCGCGACCGGATGGAGGATATCGGTCTGCTCGCCGAGCATTTTCTGGAGAAGATGGGCCACGAGATGCCCCGGAAACGGCTGAGCGCCGATGCCGATGCCAAACTGCATGAACATCACTGGCCGGGAAATGTGCGCGAGTTGATGCACGTGCTGGAGCGGGGCGCCATCCTCTCCAGCGACCGGATGGAGATCGGGGCGGAGGAGATTCTCTACCGCCGGGCCTCGCGGAGATAGAGACTCAAGTAAAACAGCAATCTGCCGATTGATAAGAGCGCTCTCATCCGGGGGCGCTTTTGTTTGGGCGCTGAACTGCATAGGTAATCGCGTGGAGGTGAAGACATGGAAGTAACGACGCCGCTGAGCGATGCTCTGAATCGCTATCTCGATTTGACCAGTGAGCAGATGAAGCTGACGGCAGGCAATATGGCGAATGTCGATACGCCGGGCTACAGGGCCAAAGGCTTTGACTTTGAGCAGGAGTTCGCCCGGCAGATGGGCGGCAGCCCGGAGGCGGATTTTGGCGCGGGCGCGCCGGTCGTCGAGGTCGACGGTCTGGTATCGCGGCCGGACGGCAACGACGTCTCGATGGACCGCGAGGGTATGCAACTGGCCAAGTCGCAGTTGCAGTTCCGACTCGGCGTTGAGTTGCTGAAGCAGCAGTTTACCAACGTAATGGATGCAATTCACGCGGAGGCGAAGTAAGCCATGAATCTATTTGGCGTCATGGATGTGAGCGCATCGGCGCTGAAGGCCGAGCGGGTCAGGGCCGAGGTGGTTGCCTCCAATATGGCGAACGCCGAGACGACGCGAACGCCCGAGGGCGGCCCCTATCAGCGGCATCATGTGGTCTTTGAGTCGGAGGGCAGCAACAACAGCTTTGGGCACTCGCTGATGAGCCAGATGAATGTCGATGCGTTCGGCAGCGGATTGAATGGAGGCCTGATAAATGGCTTGCCCGGCAGCGTAATGGCCTCGAATGCGACACCGGGCGGTGTTGCGGTAACCGGCGTAATCGCCGATCAGAGTGCGCCGCTGCGCCGATACGATCCCGAGCACCCCGATGCCGGTCCGGACGGCTTTGTCGCCTATCCCGACATCAATCCTCTCACCGAGATGGTGGATCTGATGGGAGCGACACGGTCGTATGGAATGAACGCTTCGGCGGTCCAGGCGGAGAAGAACATGGTCACGTCTTCGCTGGATATTTTGAAGTAGAGCAGGCAAGGGAGGGATAGAAGTCATGATGGACCTGGGAGCAATGGCGGGAGTAATAAAAGGCGTGCAGGGAAGCGCCGGAGCGGATAGATTCCTCGACGCGGCGATGAGCACAGGTGCAAGCACCGCAGCATCAGCCGCGCCGGTTCCCTTTGCCGGAATGTTTCAGAGCATGGTCGAGCAGACCAGCGACCTCGACAAGAAGGCGTCGCAGGCGGTCACTGGCCTGCTCAGCGGCCAGGGCGTGGAGATTCACGACGCGATGATCGCAACGCAGAAGGCGGATATGGCCTTCGAGCTGGCGTTGCAGGTGCGCAACAAGGCGGTAGGCGCGTACCAGCAGATGATGGGCATGCAGTTCTAAACGATCCGAAGAGATGCTGAGGCGAGATGGCGGAGACGGAACAGGCAGGGCTACAGCGGGCTGGACAGAGCGGCTCCGATGCCTCCGGCGGTGGAGTGGCCGGGAGGGCGATGGCCATGACATCGGCGTTGCGCGACCGGCTGATGGAGATGCCGTCGGCGAAGCGCACCTGGCTGATTGCGTCGGCCGCGTTTCTGGCGGCGGTGTGTGTTGGGATGATGTGGTTTGCGCAGCGCCCGGATTGGAAGACGCTGTTCAACGGTCTTGATGGAAAGGACACGCAGCAGGTATCGCAGGAGCTCGCCGCTGCCGGGATTCCTTTTGAAACGGCGGCCGATGGCACGAGCATCGAGGTCCCAGCCGACATGCTGGACAAGGCGCGGATGGAGGTTGCGGCGAAGGGAATGCCGCAGAGCGGACGGCTGGGGTTCGAGCTGTTCGACAAGCCGAACTGGGTCGGCAGCGAGTTCGATGAGCGGGTGAACTATCAGCGGGCGCTGGAGGGAGAGTTAGAGCACACCATCGAAACACTGGGCGTAGTGCGGTCTGCGCGGGTGCATCTGGTACTGCCGCAGCCAAGTCTCTTCGCCTCCGAGGAGAAAGCCGCGAAGGCATCCGTTGTGCTCAAGCTGAGGCGTCCGGTCGTCGATCCGGAGCAGGCCGATGCGATTCGCAGCCTGGTGGCGGGTGCGGTCGAGAATCTAAGCCCCGACCAGGTGACGCTGGTGGACGCGGATGGACGGGCGAACCTGAAGCCACGATCGAACGACGCCGGCAGGGAAGAGGCGGAGCAGGCGATGGAAGCGAAGTTGGTCGCTATGCTGGAGCCGCTGGCGGGCCGTGACAATGTGCGGGCGACGGTGAATGTGAGTTATGAGGATGGCAGCGAGGAACGGACGGACGAGGTCTACGACCCTAGCCAGACGGCGACGCTCAGTATGCAGAAGAGCGAGCAGGTATCGGCTCTGCCGGTGCAGCCTGTGGGCGTCCCGGGAACGGCCAGCAACTCGCCCGCCGGCGCACCTGCAGGATCGGTGGCAGGATCGCAGGCCGCGGCCGCTCCGGGAACTCCGCCGCTGTTGCAGAAGCAGGCGCTGCCGGTCTATCCGCAACAGGGCAGCGGGCGCGATCAGAGCATTCATGAAGAGAACGGAACCTATGGCGTGACCAAGCATCTGCTGCACTCCGAAGAAGGTCCGGGAAGGGTGCGGAGGATTACCGCGGCAGTCGTGGTGAACGACCGCTCCGTGACCGAGGGCACAGGCAAACTGGAGCACACGGTCTGGAAGCCGAGGAGCGCGGAGGAGATGCGCCGGCTGGAGCAACTGGCCCAGGCTGCCGTGGGCTACGATCCGCGGCGCGGCGATCAGGTGGTGATGGAGAACGTCAGCTTCAGCACAAACTCTCCGCAGATGAAGCCTCCGGTCATGGAGAGAGTTCTCGAAGGCGCTCGTTCCCTGATGGACTCTCAACCGGGATTGATGCGGACAACGGCGATAGGAATCTGCGGTCTTCTGCTGATTTTCTTTGTACTTCGACCGATGGCGCGACAGGTGACGGAGACCCTGCGCGAACCGCGCTTGCTGACTTCGGGCGCGAACCTCGGCACGGTCCTGGGCAAGGAGCAGGAGAAGATGCTGCCGCCTGAGCCTGATTGGAGGCCCGAGGAGGAGGCGATGACGCCTCTGCCGGTCATGACCCGGGCGCAGCGCCAGCAGCAGGGGATCTTCGAGCATGTGTCGGAACATATCCGTCGCGATCCGACGCAGAGCACACGGCTGCTGGAGGGATGGATCGGATCGTCCGAGGAGGGTAAGTGATGGGGGCAACAATGCAGATGAGAGGACCGGAGGCGATGCGGCAGAATCCGTTGTTGCTGCCCGCCGAATCGGGATTCGCGCCGGCGGAGATACCGGGACTGCGAAAGGCCGCAATCCTGATGGTGGCGCTTGGAGACGATCTGGCGAAGACGCTGTTTCAGAGCCTGTCGGACACGGACGTACGGCGGGTGACCGACGAGATTACACGCCTGGGCGAAGTTCCCGCGCAGCAGTTGACGCAGGTGATGACAGAGTTTTACGGATTGCTCGAGACGCAGCAGTATATGGTGCGCGGCGGCCCGGAGTATGCGCTTAAGCTGTTGACGGAGGCCTTTGGAGCAGGCAAAGCAGAGGATCTCCTCGCCCAGGTCAAGCGGGTTCGCGAACGCGACAATGGAGACATGGCGATTCTGCAAAAGATGGAGCCGCAGCATCTAAGCAAGTTTCTCGAAAACGAGCATCCGCAGACGATTGCGCTGGTGCTGGCGCATCTCGACGCCAAGCGCGGGTCGGCTGTGCTGATGAGCCTGCACGGGCAACTGCGGGTGGATGTGGTGCGACGCCTGGCGGAGATGCGGCAGTTCTCGGCGGAGATGGCGCAGACAGTCGCGATGGTGCTGCATAAGCGGATGGAAGGAGCGGGGTCCGGCGGCAGAAAGTCGTACTCGGGATTCAAAGCGGTGGCTGAGTTGCTGAACCGGCTGGACCAGATCGAGAGCAAGGGCATCCTCGAAGAGATCGAGCACGATGAGCCGCAGCTTGCCATCGGGATCAGGAACCTGATGTTCACGTTCGAAGATCTGGTGACGGTTCCGCCGGAGAGCATTCGCGAGTTCATCGCCGCCGCGGACAAGAAGGTACTGGCGATGGCATTGAAGGGCGGGCGCGACAACGTCAAGGCACATCTGTTCCGCGCGATGAGTTCGCGCGCGGTCGACATGTTGAAAGAGGACATGGAGGTGATGGGCCCGGTGCGAATGAGAGACGTCAGTCATGCGCAACAGGAGCTGCTGGGGCTGGCGCGGCAGCTTGAGAGCGAAGGCCGGATGATCCTGAAGATGGAGGTTGACGATGATATCGCCATCTGATCCGGTGAGCGATGTTGCGCTTCCGGGAATGCCCGCCAGGCTGCCGAACGGAGCGCCGCGACCGGCGAAGGTATCGCGGCTTACCTTCCACGCGCTGGAGCACAGCGGTAAGGAGTCTTTGCAGGATACCGATTCCAGGTCGAGTCCAGTCGAAGAGGAGGCATCCCTGCGACGCGAGATCGTTGCTCTCAAGGAGCAGATGAAAAGGCAGGCGCAGCAGATTGCCGCACAGGTCGAGACTGCGGAATGGAAGGCCAGGGCCGCGTCGAGGAGCGATTGGGAAGAAGAGCTGAACAGCCGACTCGCGTTAGAGCGGGCCCGGATCTCGCACGCCTGCTATGCCTTCGCGAAAGAGCGAACGGGCTACTTTGCCGAAGTCGAAAAAGAGGTGGTCAAGCTGGCGCTGGCGATCGCCGCTCGCGTGCTGCATCGCGAGGTGAAGCTCGATCCTCTTCTGTTGACTGCGGCAGTGCGGGTAGCGCTGGAGAAGGTGTCCGACAGCAGTGCGACGATCTTGCGGGTGCCCGCCGCCGAGATGGAGGCATGGCAAACGATGTTTGTCGCGGGAGCGAAGCAGGTGGTGGAACTGGTTGCGGATGAGGACCTTCATTCGGGCGATTGTGTCCTCGAGACGCACGTTGGGCAGGTGGAGTTAGGGGTAAGCGCACAGTTGGAGGAGATCGAGAGGGGATTCTTCGACCTCCTCGACCAGAGGCCCGCATGACGCTTGCGGCGCAGGATGCGGAGACAGCGACAGGCCGGTTGGAGCCTTACTTCGCGCGGCTGGCAGTTCGTCCGGCGTGGCGATGGAGCGGGCGCGTGGTCGAGGCGAATGGGCAGACCGTCGAGGCTGAAGGTCCGCTCTGTTCCGTGGGAGAGTGCTGCGAGATTCTGGATGGGGCCGGACACCGGCACCGCGCCGAGATTATAGGATTTCGCGGCCGGCATGTGGTGGCGATGCCTCTTGAAGCGACCGAAGGTATTCGCTACGGCGATTCTCTGACGGCGATGGGCGTTGCCCCGGAAATTGCGGTCGGGGAAGAGATGGCCGGACGCATCGTCAACGCCCTGGGCATGCCGCTCGATGGATTGCCTGTGCCGAGAGTATCAGGAGTGTGGCCGCTCGACGGCGCAGTGCCGCACCCCATGGAGCGAGAGCCGATCCGGGAGCCGTTGCAGACCGGGTTGCGGGTGCTCGATGGAATGCTGACGGTAGGTCGCGGCCAGCGCATCGGCATCTTCGGCGGATCGGGCGTGGGCAAGAGCACGCTGATCGGGATGATGACGCGTAATACGGCCGCCGACCTCACCGTCGTCGGACTGGTTGGAGAGCGCGGCCGTGAGGTGCGGGAGTTCGTCGAGGACTCTCTGGGCGAAGAGGGGCGCAAGCGCTCGGTGGTACTGGTGTCGACCTCGGACCAGAGCCCTCTGTTGAGGATGCGGGCGGCGATGGCGGCGACCGCGGTTGCCGAGTTCTACGCGGCGCGCGGCAGGCATGTGCTGCTGGTGCTCGATTCGTTGACGCGCTATGCCATGGCCGCGCGAGAGGTTGGACTGGCGGCGGGAGAGCCTCCGGCGAGCAAAGGTTATACGCCGTCGGTCTTCAGCCGGTTAGCGAAGCTGGTCGAGCGGGCGGGAAACTTCTGCGCCGGGAGCATTACAGCGTTCTATACGGTGCTGATGGAGGGCGACGATCAGCAGGATCCCGTGGTCGATGCGGTGCGGTCGCTGCTCGACGGACACGTGGTGCTGTCGCGGTCGATGGCAACCGCGGGATGGTATCCGCCGGTCGACATCCTGGATTCGTTGAGCCGGTTGATGCCGGTGGTAACAACACCCGAGCACAAGGCCCGGGCTGCGATGGTTCGGAGACTGCTGTCGTCGTATGCGCGGTCGGAAGATTTGATTCGCATTGGAGCCTACAAGGCCGGAACGGACGAAGAATTGGATCGGGCGATACGGGCGATGCCGTTACTGCGCGAGTTCCTTGAGCAGGGGAGCGACGAGCGTACGACGATGGAAGAGACCGTGTCACAGCTCAGGGCGATGGCGCTCTAGCGATGAGGTCGCGTTTGGAGGGGCTGAAGCGGCTTGTCTCCCTGTATGGGGGCATCGAAGAGATGTACTCGACGGAACTGCAAAGGCAAACGGCCGCGGTTCGTGAGGCCGAGCAGGCCATTGCAGAGCAGCAGGGGGCGCTGCGCCGGTCCGCTTCGCGCGGGCGCAACGATCTGAATGCCGGCGATCGAGTGGGCTGGAAGTCTTCCCAGGTGCAACGGGAGATCGCTGAGTGGAAGCAGGAGCGTCTCGAGCAGGTCCGGGTAGAGCGTGAACGCTCAAACGAAGAAGCCCGAAGGCGGTATCTCGCGAGCCGCTTAAGAAGCGAGCAGGTAAAGCATCTGGTCGATCATGCGGCGGCAAAGGTGGCGATCGACGCCGGGCGGCGTACGCAGGCCGGGCTGGACGACCGATTTCTCTCGCGGAAGAGGTGGACCGATGCGCGGGACGAGCCGGAGGTGGCCGCGGAGATGAAAGCTTCCTAATGTAGTCCGGAGCCTGCATGGCACATGAAATGCATTTCTTCCGTGGGACGAAAGAGGAGAGACATGCTGATGACGGCAGTGGGTCTATTGTCAGTCAATACCGAGCCGGTAAATTCGCACTCTGTTTCCTCTGAGCAAGACAATACGGAGAGCAGTTTGTTCGCGGATGTCCTTGATGAAGGCGTAGCGCGTACAGGCAAGGCGCAGCCGAAGATCGCTGACGATATGACCTCGCAAAATACCAGCGATAGCAAAAGTCTTGCTGCCGCGCGAAGCCTGCATGTATTGACCGCCACCGCAACAGGAGCTAAGAGTAATGTGAACACCCTGATGCAGGGCGAACTTAAAAACGCTGCGCCTGCGGTTGATGTTGATAATCAGAGCGTGAAAGGGTCCGCTACAGTGTTGAGCGGAGCGAAGTCTGCTGCATCCGTGGCCGTGGAACCGGCGCGAAAGAGTGAATCGAAGGCGAACACAACCGCGGTCTCCAAGGCATTGATGAGCGTTCCGGCGGAGACTTTGTTGGATATGCCGGAACATCAGGTCACTGCCGGGAGCGTTCAGGCCCCAGGCCAGAAGAGTTCGACTGTGATGATCGATGCGTCGCAGACGGAGGTTAGCGATAGAGCTGCCACTCCGGCGACAGATGCTTCGGTATCGACGGACCTGCTTCTGCCGGCCCTTGGCCGAAAGCAGGCGACGCCAGATCTAAAAGAGTTGGGGATAGCGGATTCGAAGACGCCAACTGGAGTGCCAGCGAAGGGAAAGGATGACGTCGGCAAAACAGGAAAACCCTCAAAGCCGGAGAAAAAAGATGAGGAGGTCGCTGGGGCAACGGGGAATGCAACTGGAATCCAAGCACAGATCCAGATGATGATGGCAGTCCCGGCGATCGCAGCTTCAAGCGGCGGTCAATCGAACCCGCCGAGCGGGGTCGCGGATGATGCTGCTTCTGCTCAGCCAATATCCGCTCTTGCGATCACGCTGGGGCAAAGTGGAAGATTGGTGGCGGCTGGGGGACACAGCGGCAAGGCTCTCGCAGGCGCGGCCAAAGCCGATACCCCGGATGTCAAAGATGCGACCGAGACCGCCCCTGGCGATCCCACTTCACAGAAGGCGGCATCTGACGCAGTAAAGAATGCGGCGCATCCGTTCGCCTCTGGAACCGCAACCGGCACCAGGGAACAGGCCGAAGCGGCGGCGGTCTCGCCACCCTACCCCGACGGAAGCATTGCGGGGGCGGCTGCCGGAGTTACGGCCGCAGCGCACGCTCTTACGTCGAAGCCGCAGCTTGAGGTGTCGGCGTCCTCCGCAGGAGCGATGCAGACTGGAACGTCTACTGGCCCCGGCGTGCCTGGCGGCCATGTCGATGCCGCGCCCAGGACTTTGATGGCATCGCCGACTGCGCTTGAGGTGGGCGTTCCCAATGGCACCCATGGATGGCTGAAGATTCGTGCGGAGATGACGAGCGGGGGGATGGTCGATGCATCTTTGTCAACGTCCTCGTCCTCGGGACAGGAGATGCTGCATCGGGAACTGCCTTCGCTGACGACGTATCTGCAGAACGAGCATGTCGCCGTCAACACGGTTGTCATTCAACCTGCGGCTACTGCTGGAGCAGACTTCCGCGGGCTCGCGAGCGGCATGAACGGCGATGGGCGCGGACAAAGCAGCGCCCAGGGAGGAGAAAGCAGGCAGCAGACGGCAGGCACCGTGCTGAATCATTCAGAGAGCGCGAAGTCTTATGTCAGCGTGCCCGGAATCGGAGGGGACGATTTATTATCACCGGCGTCTTATGTGGGCGGCGGAGGTTGGTTAAGCGTGCGGGCTTGAGCAGATATTCGATCTGCGCGAGTCAGGCTTGAGAGAAATCAGTGAATGACCGGACGAGACTGACCGGACCAGGGAGAGTGAAGATGAACGGAGTACTGATGAATTCGATCACAGCAGCAGGATCGGCAGCGGCAGCCAGGGTTGCATCAGCATTGGCTCAGCCGCGAGCGGCGTCGAAGGTGTCGGCAAAGGATGCGCAGTTACCCGGCAGCTCGGGGGCAACCGACGGATCAACGAGCAGCACGGCGAGCGGGGCGACGATCACCTCGAGCGACTTTCTGACGCTGCTGGTCAGTGAACTGAAGAATCAGGACCCGACACAGCCGACCGACCCGAACGCCTACATTCAGCAACTGGTCGGCGTCAACAGCCTGCAGCAGTTGATCTCGATCAACCAGGAGCTGGCGCCGCTTACCGCTTCTACCTCCGATACCGGGAGCTAGGATCGACAGCGGCGAGGGAAGATGAGGGATGCGGCCTCGTGGCCGGCGGACGATGACAACAACGAAAGATTTAACCCGAAAGAGCGAGGAGAACGGCGATGGGATCATTTTCAACTGCATTGAGCGGGTTGAGCGCGGATTCGGTGGCGCTGAACACGATCGGAAACAATCTGGCGAACCTCAACACCACGGCATTCAAAAAGCAGACGACGAATTTTGAAGATCTCTTTTACCAGCAGATCGGACAGAACGGTGCTAACGATGCGTTGCAGGTCGGCGTGGGCACGAAGGTTGCGAGCACGGCGACGAGCTATTTGCAGGGAAGCATCAATCCGACGGGAAACTCCACCGACATGGCGATCAGCGGCGACGGATTTTTTGTTGTACAGCAGAACGGCGTGCAGTCGTTGACTCGTGCGGGCGACTTCCAGCTCGACTCCAGCGGCAATCTGATCACGACGGAGGGCGAGAGTGTGATGGGCTACACGGCTGCCAATGGCGTCATCAGCGGCAGCAGCTCGCTGGCGCCGTTGACTCTGCCGACCGGTTCGACGGAGGCGGCGAAGGCGACTCAGAACTTCTCCCTGACGGCCAATCTGAACGCTGGCGCGGCGGTCGGAACGCCTTTCGCCACCTCGGTGCAGGTATACGACTCGCTTGGACAAACGCACCAGGCGACGATCTCGTTTACGAAGACGGCGGCCAACACCTGGGACTACAGCGTAACACTGCCTCCCGGCGACTTCACGGGCGCGGCCACCAATAACACCGGAACAATGACCTTCGATTCGACCGGAACGCTGGTGAGCCCGACCGGCACGCTGGCCGCAATTACGTTTCCGGGCCTGCCCAACGGCGCCAGCGACCTCAGCTTCAACTGGAACCTCGACGATGCCGCCGGCAATCCGACTATCTCGCAGACCACGGCGGCTTCGGCGGGCAGCGCCAGCCATCAGGACGGCTTCACCAGCGGCGTCTACAATGGCTTCACCGTCGACGCGAGCGGGGTCATCACAGCCAACTACAGCAATCAACAGAAGCAGATCGTCGGCCAGGTAGCAATCGCGACGGTGGCAAACAATCAAGGCTTGATCGTAACCGGCAACAACAACTACATGACAACCGCAGCCTCAGGCCAGGCGAACATCGGCGTCGCCGGAACCGGCTCTCGCGGCGAAATCACGGACAACGCGCTGGAGCTGTCCAACGTGGATATCTCCTCGGAGTTCGCCAATCTTATCGTGGCGCAGCGTGCCTTCGAGGCAAACTCGAAGACTGTGACCACCTTCGACACGGTGACGCAGGACACGCTCGCCATGATCCGGTAGGTCATGATCTGGCGGGGGATTGGCGTGGTAGGTGCAGGATAGGAAGAAATCGGACGCGAGGCTATATGACCTCGCGCCCGGCTGCATCGCCAGGGCTGTCCGGGGAGCTGGCCCGAGCAGCAGGCTCCTATCGTCTCCTGATTGTCTTCTGAAAGCACCGCAGCTCAACCGATTCTAAAGATTAACTAATCTCCGGGTCTGCCGCGCTGGTCATCGAGATGCAATATCTCCAGTCATCATGGCTACTTCTACCCCGGTTGTTGACAAGGTCTCCGCCGCTCCGGCTGCGGCTCCCGCTGGGCTCTCTCCAGCCCGGCTCTCCATCGTGCCGCTTCTGCTCTCCGTGGCGATTGGCGCGGCGATAGCCTCTCTGGGAATGGGGGGCTTCCTCTATTACCTTGCGCACACGGGGCGGCTGACGACTCAGGCAGCCTCTGTTGTCAGGGCGAAATCGGTCGCGCAAACACCCACCCGCCTGGTGGCACTCGATCCCTTGCTGGTCAATCTGGCAGATCCGGGCGGAGCCGCTTACCTGCGACTGTCACTGGTGTTGCGCGTGGCGGACGCTCCCGGGAAGAAGGCCGACGGCGCCAAGGCAGACAGTAATGACGAAGGAGAGGTGGATGCCGTCCGCGACACGGCGCTGGCCGTGCTCGGTCGACAGACCTCCGACTCCTTGCTGGCGCTCGATGGCAAGGAGCGCCTGAAATCCGAGCTGCGGAGATCGCTGGCACAGCGCAACCCGAAGCTGAAGGTGACGGATCTGTTCTTCACCGATTTTCTGGTCCAGCGATAGAGAACACGCCTGCTCGTCGAAAAAAATCAATCCAAGCAGAAGTTGGAGAAGTTATGGCAGACGCAGAACTGACAGTGCAGACGGCAGCTTTGCCGGCAGCACCGGCAAAACAGAATACGGAGGCCCCGTCGATGGCCAATGTGGAAGACCATCCTGCGTGGCCCACCTTGTCGCGGTTGCCCGTGACCATGACAGCGCAGGTTGCTCTGAGTCGGTTCAAGGTGAGAAATCTGCTGGGGCTCACTCCCGGACAGGTATTCGAGACGGTCTCGCCGGATACCGAGGATGTGCCCTTGCTGGCGGGCGGTGTGCAACTCGGCTGGACGGAGTTCGAGGTGGTGGAGCAGAAGATCGCTCTCCGCCTGACTCGGCTGGCTTAGCAGTTCTCTTATGGCGAGTGGCAGAGAAGGAATGGAGCGAACGATGCAGCTTTTGCAGGGCAGGCAGAAGACAAGGGAGATGAGCGCTCCCAAATGGCCGGGCGGGCTTGCCGGATGGATGCTGGAGACCCTGCGGCGATTGCACCGTGAATCGCGGCCCGAGGCCAGGTTGATGCGTCTGGTCGAGACGTTGCCGCTTGGGGGAAAGAGGCAGCTGATGCTAGTGAGTTGTGCGGGAGAGCATTTTCTGGTAGGCGGCGGCCCGGAGAGTCTGGAGACAATTGTGCGAGTGCAATCTCTCATGCAATCCGAGGACGTGCGCGCTGTCTCCGAGAGAAAGCCGAGCGGAACATGCGGCTAGCGCGCACAATGCGCCGGCTCGGGTTGGCGCTGGTATTACTGGCGATGCCATGGTCGATTGCTGATGCGCAACTGATGGGAGGCACGCAAATGGTCGCTGTCCTCGTTGCGCCAACGCTATTAAGTGCAAGTCATGCTCCGCAAGCAGAACGAGGAAAGACTGCGAATCGCAAAAATGGCAGCCGCCAGGACGCCGCCTTTTTGAATGCTCCAGCCCCAAAGGGGAAGGATTCCATCACGCAGGCGATCGAGGCCAATCGCAGCGTCCCCTGGTCCATCGTGCTCGGGCTGACACTCCTGACTCTCCTGCCGGCGATCCTGTTGTCGATCACACCGATGGTGCGGCTACTGGTGGTCTTTCATTTTTTGCGGCAGGCACTGGGAACACAGACGGCGCCGTCGAATCAGATTCTGATGGGGCTGGCCCTGATGATGACCTGGTTTCTGATGCAGCCGGTACTGCTGCAGGTGGAGCAGACAGCGGTTGTGCCTTATCAGGCGGGAACGATCTCGGGCATGGAGGCCATGAACCGCGGCCTTGTCCCGGTCAAGCATTACATGTTGCGCTACGCACGCGAGAAAGATCTGGCGGTCTTCGCGGAGGCAGGCATGGCCACGCGGCCGCAGTCGCGCGACGATCTCCCCATTCAGGTAGTCGTGCCGGCCTACATCCTGAGCGAGTTGAAGGCCGGGTTTCAGATTGGCGCGGTGCTGTTCCTTCCGTTTCTCCTGGTCGATCTGGTGGTCGCCAGCGTGACGACATCCGTAGGCATGATGCAACTGCCGCCGGTCGTCATCTCCACGCCGCTGAAGATCCTGCTGTTTGTGATGGTCGATGGATGGAACCTCCTCGCCCATCAGTTGATTAAAAGTTTCTGAGTGGTTCTTTCGATTGGAGGCAAAGTGGGACCGGACCAGACGGTGGAGATGATGCGGAAGGTGCTGATGGAGTCGATGCTGCTCAGCGCGCCGCTGCTGGTGTCGGCGTGCCTGATCAGCCTTGCGGTAAGCCTGTTGCAGACGCTGACCAGTGTGCAGGAACAGACCCTGACCATCGTTCCCCGGCTGGTCGTCGTCTTTGTCGTTACCATGGCGACGCTGCCCTGGATGGTGCATCGCCTGGTTAGCTTCACGGTGCGCATGTTCACCGACTTCCACAGGTATCTGGGATAGGGGCAGCAATGAACAGCGATGCAAGCACGTTGGTCCGCGATTGGCCGCAGTTTTTGACGGCAGCCGTATTGGTAATGATCCGTCTGAGCGGGCTGATGGTCTTTGCTCCGCTGTTCTCATCGGCGGCGATCGCACCGCGCATTAAAGCTGGATTCGTCATCGCGATGACGGTGTTGCTTGCGCCCGCGGTAGCCGCGGTGCCGAATGCGAGAATTGTGCTCGATGTGAAGTCGATCCTCGGCGAACTCGGCGTGGGGCTGGTCTTTGGATTGTCGCTGATGATGCTCAACGAGGCCCTTACCTTTGCCGGAACCTTGCTCGGCATCCAGTTCAGTTTCTCGCTCGTAAATCTGATGGACCCGAATTCGATGATCGATACGCCGGTACTGGGCCAGATGCTTGGCTGGCTGGGCGTGCTGGTCATCATCGGCGCGGGACTGGACCGGAGCTTGCTGGCGGCGCTGGTGCGCAGCTTCAGTACCGTCCCGGTGGGCCAGGCCGTCATCGAGGCGAAGACCGGAGCTGCGCTGGCGATGATGGCGGGCGGAATCTTTCTTGCGGGCCTGCAGCTTGCGGCTCCCGTGATCGCAGCCACGCTCGCCGTCGAGGTGGTGATCGCGCTGGTAAGCCGCCTGTCGCCGCAGCTTCCGGCGATGGTGATGAGCATTCCCCTCAAGACGATGGTCGCCTATGTCGTCCTCATCGGCAGCCTGGCCGTGTGGCCGGGATGGATCGAGCGCCACTTCACCGCGCTGCTCGATGCGGCAGGAAGGCTGATGGCGACCGTATGAGCGAAAAAGGGACAGAGCAGGCCACGCCGCAGCGCCGGAAGAAGGCGAAGGAAAAAGGCGACAGCGTTCGCAGCCGCGAGCTGCTCTCCGCCATGGCCATGCTGGGCGGTGTGCTGGCGCTGGGAGCTATGGCGCACGGCTTCGTCTCCAGTTGGAATCAGGTGTATGTGGAGAGCCTTCGTTCGGCGACCGTAGGCGACGTGAACGGCGAACGCGGCTGGGATGAGGCGATCCGGAAGATGCTCGAGCCGGCTGTCCTTCCCGTGGGCCTTGTGCTCGCTGCCAGCTTCGCCGGAGTTCTGGCCACCGGAGTTGCACAGGTAGGCGGCGTCGAGATTCACCCCTCCGCCATTGAGCCGCAGTTTTCAAAGCTGAATCCGGCTACAAACGCGGGGCATCTCTTCGGTCTGCAAGCCGTGAGCAGGGTGATGAAGTCGCTCGTGCCTGCGGCTGCGATGGTGGTGCTGGGTTGGGCGGCGATCAAGGCGCTGGTGCTGCCCATGCCGGTGATGAGCCTTGTACGTTTGCCCGCAACCTTTTCGACGGCGTACAGCCTCGCGCTCGATGCCTCGTGGATTACGCTCGCCTGGTCCGCGCTCGACTATGCGGTCGAATGGAGAAGCTGGAACGAGCGGCTCAAGATGAGCAAGCAGGAGATCCGCGAAGAGGTGAAGGAGTCGATGGGCAACCCGCAGATCAAGGGCCGTGTGCGGCAGATCCAGCGGGCGATGCGCAAGCGCAAGGTCAAGGCGGATATGTCGCGGGCGAGCGTCGTCATCACCAACCCGACGCACTACGCGGTGGCGCTTGAGTTCAGCTTCGAGACCATGCAGGCGCCGACAGTCCTCGCGAAGGGAAGAGATCTGCTGGCTGCTGAGATACGAGAAGAGGCACGATGGGCGGGCATTCCCATGGTCGAAAACCCGCCACTAGCGCGGAGCCTTTACAAGACGGTCGAGCCTGGGCAGTCGATCCCCTTTGAGCTGTATGCGGCGGTGGCTGGGATTCTCGCATACCTTTATCGGCAAAAAGTTGAAGAGCGGCAAAAGCGCGAGCGCGCCGATCAGATAGCGCAGCAACGACGCGCGGCACATCGCGAGACGTCCGGCATGATCGGCTCGCGCGGCTATGGAGGTGGAATGTGAGTGAAGCTTTGAAGAAGAGCGGCGCATGGGAGTCGACGAAGGTACGCTCGCTGCTGCTGCCCGTAGGCGCGGTAAGCATGGTCTTCGTGATGTTGATCCCGGTGCCGAGTTTTGTGCTGGACCTACTTCTGGCCGCATCAATCGCGGCATCGCTGATCGTGTTTCTGACCGCGGTGCAGGTGCGGAGAGCCGTCGACTTGTCGGTGTTTCCAACCTTGCTTCTGCTGCTGACCATGTTTCGCCTGTCGCTGAACCTGGCGTCCAGCCGCAGGATTCTACTCCACGGCCACGAAGGCACGCACGCAGCGGGCTCAGTCATCGAAGCCTTCGGACAGTTTGTCGTTGGCGGCAATTACGTCGTGGGCTTTGTCCTCTTCCTCGCGCTGATCGCGATCCAGTTTCTCG
>Ga0070683_100001024_pt1 | contig 20976 bp, 34 predicted proteins | sample KBSC713LmetaG_FD_64662 | JGI IMG/M metagenome (GOLD analysis project Ga0070683, IMG submission 64662) | Corn rhizosphere microbial communities from Kellogg Biological Station, Michigan, USA - KBS C7.1-3L metaG | ecosystem: Host-associated > Plants > Roots > Rhizosphere ... | reverse complement strand
AGAGCGCGCGCGATCTCGTCGCGCGTAGGGTGCTGATGCAGCGGGAGCACCGCATTCCAGCCGTTGTTGAGATATGGGCCGCCGGCTTCGACCTCAGTATCAAGAGCGATCCGCAGGTTTGCCTTAAGATGTCCCGGATCGTGCACCGTGATCCATCCGCAATTGACCGCGCGCGCGATGATCGTATCGGCGCGGTCACATGGCTCGCGTACCGCCTTCTCGCTGATGCTGACTTCATGCAGCGCGATTGCGGCCTCAAGTGCCGCGCGGGCTTTCTTGCGACACGCGCACTCGCGATGCGCCTCGCAATTGCTGAACCCCATGCAGGGCGACAGCTCGTAGATCGCACGCGCCGCCGCCTCTACCGCCTTCTCGCCGACCTCAGTCCGCCCGGCCAGCATCACCGCGATTTGCGGCCACCATTCGATTGCGCAATGCGCAAAATGCTCAGCATCTTCGGCGCGCGCCTTATCGAGATACGCAATCTTTTCGGCGATGCTCATGCCGAGAGGGATGCCTTTGATGGTCATTGCGCGCCCTCGGCTTTGGCGATGATCTTGTCCGCCATGATCTTGGCGGCCACGCGAAAATCCTGATGGTTCATGTCCTGATTTGCGTAGTAGTTTGAAATCCACACCGCGAGTGCGAAAAGATCGGGCGCGGCGGCGATCAGGCGAGCGTTGGCATCACGTTCCGCACATTCGGTTTTGTAGCCCTGACCGCGCTTGAAGTTGGTCTGGCAATCGACGAGGGCGACGCGCCGCGAGTCACCTTGCGCGCCGGCCATCAAGGCGATCTGGCCCTCGTTGGTCAGCATGCGGACAGGCTCGATGCCGAGAGCGCGAGCGCGCTCAACGTCTTCCGGTTCGTTGGCGTAGAGGCGCCACCAATATGGCCCCGGCGTGTGTTTGCTTTTGCTCATTAGTCGTTCTCCAACAAGGGCTTGCTCGGCATCAGCACGCTCACGCCACGCGGCTCGCCGCGCGCTGCTGCATCGACCGCTTCTTCGCCTTCTCGTCCTCGCGCGAATACGCGGCTGTCTGCTGCGACTGGCTGTGCTTCGCGGCCTTGCGTGCATCTTCCAGCGATACGCCGCTATTGATCGCCTCGGTGATGGCGGTGGCGCGCGTGTCGCGCTGCTGCACGTCATCGGGCACGCCGCACGCGCGCGCGAGCGCGCGCCACAGCTTGCGGAATTTGTGCGGGCGGTACGGGCGGCCCGTGTCGGGATCAACAATCACCGGGCCGGACGGCGGCAGCTTCGCGCGCGTCAGCGTCTCGCCGAGATCGCAGAACGCAATCTCCAGCTCCTCGATGATCATCGGCGCGGCGGTCAGGTCGACCACGTCTTTCTTGAGCTTCTTGCTAGTGATGTGGGTCAGGATCATGCGCTCGTCGATCTCGGACCAGCGCACGCCGCGCAGCCACTTCTCGTCGTAGCGCGCCCAGGTGATCTCGGAGACGCCGGGCTCGGACATCGGGCACCACTCGCCGATGACATCCTTCTGTCGCCACGTGTTCTCGAACTGGATAGCTTGGGCGAGGGCGATCATGTGCAAGCCGCGCTGATGCGCGAGCGCGCGGATCGCGATAATCTGCTGGACAGTAAGAACCTGTTCCCGGTGGCCGCCCATCGGGAGGCGCAGCTTGTGCAGCACCGGCACCAGGCGCTCGCAATCGGTGTCCTCGAGGAACGCCATGCCGAAACTGATCAGCGTGCGGACCATGCCCATGAGGCTATGCGCCATCGGGACGCCGCTCGGCGTCCATTCCTTGTGCCATTCATGGAACGTGCGGTACTTCAGCTCGGAGAGATTTTTTCCGCCGTGATCCTTCGCGATGCGCCGCATCAGGCCGTCATAGTTGACGCGCGTGCGGTGCCGGAGCTTGCGATACGGCGAGATCGGATCGGTGGTGTAGGCCGCGATCAGCTCATTCACTGTCAGCGTTTTCACTCTGCGCCTCCCGTTCGAGTGCTTCCTTGCGCTGATAGTATGCGTCGGCCACGGACTCGGCGTCAGCCTTGGAAAGCGCCTTGATGGTGGCCTTGTTCGTGGCCGACCACGTCTTGCATGCGGCGAGCGTGCCGAGCTTGTTGATCTCGCTCATGAGCCGAGCAGCAACATCGGCGGCCTCTCCCGGGGCTGGGGAGCGAGCAGGAGAGGCCGCCGGGTCCGCCGCGTGTCCATCCACGGGGCGCGGCGAAGCGGTGCCGCCGCGCGCCCATGTGGCGAGCTGGCGGCCGATGTCTTCCGAAAGCGGCGCTCTCTCGGCAAAGATGTCTTTGAATTGCTTCGGCAGCTTCATCATCATGCGCTCGCCGACGTGATCCGTGCGCCATGTCGGAACGCCATCCGAGCGCGGCTCGAGCATGCAGTTGAGGGCCATTTCGTAGACCCACTCCTCGCCCGCGATCGGCATGAAGCCCATGTCGACGACTTCGGTCTTTCCGTCAGGCTTGCGCATGGGCTTCGTCTTTTCCTTCGCGCGGAAGCAGAAGATGAATGCGCCGTCGAGTTGCTTGATGCCCTCGATCATCTTCTGGCGCAGCGGGCCGGCTTTCGCCCAGCCGAGCATTTTCACGGCTTCGCGCTTCTTGTAGTCATTGCCGGCGATGCGATCGACGACGGCTTCGGCGGTTTCGAGATAGCCGCCTTCGCCGATGTGCTCGTGCGTCATCGAGTCCACGATGGTGATGCGCGCGCCTCGCGCGTTGCACCACTTCAGGCATTCGAGATAGTCGAGCGAGCCGAACGGCGCGGTGAACGGGACGTGCTGAAACTTGAACTGATCGGCGTAGTGCAGCATCCGATTGTTTTCGGTGTCGACGCCGAAGATGTCGCCGCCGAACACTTGTTGGATGCCGGTCGCGAGCCGAAGTGCGCTGTAGGTCTTGCCGCCGCCGCTCGGCGACATGATGCCGATCAGAAGCGGGACTTGCTTGCGAACGGCGAGCGACGCCGCGAAGGAGCGAGCGGGCGGGTTCATCTAGCCTCCCATGAAGTGGTCGACGGCGAGCGGCGCGCGCTGCTTGCGTTCGTCGTGCGCGATCTCGCGCTCCAAGAATTTTGTCTCGAGATATTGCCGGGGTCGGCTCATCACGACCTCGGCCGGATAGCGCGGCCACTCGCCGCTGATCATGCAGCGGCGCCAGATGTCGGCCGCCATGCCGAGCTTCTTGCGGCCCATGGTGAGGTCCGCCTCGCTGATGCGGATGACGCTCAGCGCATAGGGAGGATCGTTCTCCTGGTTGATGTAGAAGTGCGCGCGGCGGCCGGCGTTATCAGCGTCGAGCGTGTCGAGCGCGCGCTCGTGCATCGCGGCCTGGATGTCCCAGCCCATCAGCGACGGGCGATCCTCGATCGCATGCGGCGCGCAGGTCATGCCGGTCGTCTTGTAGTCAGCGACCACCATGCGCGATGCGCCGAGCCAGTCGATCATGGTCCGGCACCACAGGCCGTCCTCTGTCCACGCGGCGACCACCTCGCAATCGCCGTCGGAGCTGAATAGCTCCGGTAGATCGGCCTCGGCGATCTGCTCGCGCGCGGCCTTGACCATCGCGTAGGCGCGCGCCATGTGATGCGTCAGGATCGGCGTGGTGCCCTCATCGATCGCATCGGCCTTGAACAGCTTTGCGGCTGCGGTGCGCCAGTCGCCGAAGTCGGCGACTGCGAGGCGCTTGCCGCGACCGAGGAGCAGCGCGTGCGCCGCATCGCCGATCGCGCGGTCAGCGTTGTAGTCCTGCGGCTCGGCGTCGGGCCGGGACAGCCGCGGATGCGCCAGCCGCGCGTGCGCCGGGCTCTGGTCAAGGAGCACCTTGGCGATCGACTGCGAGAATGACGGCTTCGGGCAGGGGTCGCGCAGATACGCGGCCGGGTCGAAGTCGAAATAGAGACCGGGCTTGGTGATTGTGATGTTCATGCGACCACCCGCAGGTGGCGCGTCGCCATGTAGGCCTGCACCTCGCCGTTCGCCTGCGCCATCGGCGTGGTGCGCCCGGCCATGATGTCCGCGACGACGCGCAGCATGTGCGCGTGGCAGGCGGCGGACTCGGCCTCGCGCTCGCGCAGCCACATTTCGCGGTGGCGGGTGCGGCAGTGCTCGTCGTGCTGGCGCGGGCCGAGCAGGGCCTCGAAGAAGTCGGCGGGGGCGGCGAAGGTGACGAGATAGCCGTGCTGCATGGGGCGCTCCAAATCAGAAGCGCACCATACCTATAATTAGGTTAATCGCAACCTAATTCTTTGTGGACCTATCCGACATCCTCATCGGCGCGAGAGCGCAGCGCCCGTAGATATTCGATGGCCGCGCCCTGTCGCTCCGGCGGGATGTCGTGCGCCAGTGCGGCGATTTCTTCCACAGCATTTTTTGGCGCAACGACCTCAACGCCGATCCCACGCATGATCCACTCCGGCGTGGTTTCAAGCGCGGCGGCGAGTTCGAGCAAGTTCCGCGGCCTCGCGACGATGCCAGCCTCGATGTTGTAAATGCCCTGCTGCTGCATGCCGACGGCCTTGGCGAGCGCCGCTTGGGACAGGCCGATGCTCTTGCGCCGGTCGCGGACGCGCTTCCCTACGGCCTTCTTATCGACCCCTGCCATGGGTCGAAACGTACTGAAATCTAGGTGGCTGGTCCCCGACAGAGTTCTAGGTTGATTTTTACCTAATTCTGGGTATGGTGCGCCCATGTCGATCGAAGCACTACAGCGCGCATGCGATGCCGCCGGAGGGCAGAAGCCCTTGGCGGACCGCATCGGAACGACGCAATCCCAGGTCTGGTACTGGCTCAAGCGATCCAAGCGCGGCGTGCCGGCCGAGTTCGCACCCAAGATCGAGGAGGCGACCGGGATTCCCCGATCGGAACTGCGCCCAGACTTGTGGCCATCCGAGGCCAACGCCTGATGCGGGAAACGCACTACGATACCCATAACCTGCCCCTGACTGGTCGCCCGTCAGGAGCCTATTACCTCGCAAACCACGACACCAACACGCATTTTCCCGCACATGCGACGGCGCGCCGGGATAGGCGCCAGTTAACGTGCGTAAATTTTCGCCAATCGTTACGGCAGGTTGCACGCACGGAACAAAGTTGCATGCGAAGGTCCGGCACCACGGGATACCGTTGGCAGGCAAGCGTAAAGGATGATCTTTCCCCGCAATCCACAGCCTCAACCGGCCGGCCAGCAACTCAAGCGGGTGACGTAGCGTGAGAGCCCGCCGCAACGAGGTTGCCGTCATCGCCGGCCTGCGCGCCGCCAGCCAGGTGCTCGAGGCCGGCGCCATCCTCGCCGAGCGCGCGCCGGCCACCATCGCGTTCCTGCAAATCCCGCTCAACCCGAGCCGCGCCGCCGCGCTCGCCGCCTTCACGGCGCGCGCCGGCATCGATGCGCAGTCGCTGGTGCTCGATCTGCTCGACGATGTGATTTTCGACACGGGGTTCGTTGCGTATCAGGGGGAAGTTCCATGCGTGCACCATATGAGGAGCGCTTCAGCGAAGCGCAGAAAATCGAACGACACTTGCGACAGCACCCTGACGAAATTGTCAGGCCCCTCTTTCCAGAAATCGCAAAACTCTGCTGGCCGCACAAAACAGCGGTCGAGCTCGCAGCCATCGCCGACACAAACGAGCGCACCGCATGGCGCTGGCTCTCAGGAGAGCACGAGCCGCCAGTCTGCGTCGTGCTCGCGACCATCAACAAAGCATTCGGGCAATATTTGCGGAAATGACTGAGCCGCAGCCATATCTTGGGCGTTTCGCCAAGCAGCGCGCGCGTGAGCGTGAAGCCGCAATCGCGTGGCGCATCGAAAACCTCAATCCGCTGCCGCGCCGGCGCAAGCTGATCGCGCGGCGCGCATCCTTCCGCAACAACAAGGGAGGGCACTCAAAGTCTACGGGATTGCCGGTCGCGTAGCCGCACGCTGCGCGGCCGGCGTTTGTTTTGTTGCCTTGCGTGAGTGAGTGCCGCGGCGGTCGCGGCTCGGGAGGCTCGCTTGACGCTGCAATTATCTGACGCGGTCGTATCGACGGTGGACGCGCCATTCGCGCCGCCGCCCGTCATCGTGCTCGATCTTCCCGCGCCGATCAGCGTCAACAAGCTGCGCCGCGTGGATTGGCTCGGCAATCGGCGCTCCAAGACTTGGCGCATCAAGGCCGAGCCGCTCGTCCATTGGAGCCACAGCAAACGCCGTGGCCAGCCAAAGTGCATGACCACGCCGGCCGAAATCCTCATCGTGCTCGCCGATCGCTGCAATCTCGATCCGGATAACGGGATCAAAATGATCCTCGACTACCTTGTGCTGATCGAGGTGATCCAAGACGACAGCAAACGCTTTGTGCGGCGTGTCATCGTCGAATACGGCGACGCGCCGGAAGGCTGCCGCGTGCATGTGCGGGGCCTCGCATGAGCCGGTGGTGGCGCGCATATGACGAAGCGGTCGACGATCCCAAGCTCATCCTGCTGACCGACAAGCAGCACCGCGCCTGGTTCAACCTGTGCTGCATCACCTCGCAGAATGGCGGCACGCTGCCCGCGCTGCAGGTGGTCGCCGTGAAGCTGCGCATGTCGACCGACAAGGCCAAGGACATGATCGCGCAGCTCACCGCGCTCGGGCTGATCGACCACGCCGAACCAGGCATATTCGCGCCGCACAATTGGAACGGCCGGCAGTACAAGAGCGACGTTACGGACCCGACAAATGCGCAGAGGCAAAAGCGTTACCGTAACGCTCGAAAGACCGTTACGCCGACCGTTACGGTCAAACGACCAGATACAGAGACAGAAGCAGAGACAGATTTAGAAAGGGAAGAAACGCGCGCGAGCGCGCTTGCTGTCCCTGACGATTGGCCAACGGATTTTCGCGAAAGGTTCTGGGCGAAATACCCGAACAAGGTTGGCCGGGCTGACGCGATAGCGAAGCTAGAAAGAGCCCGTAAATCGGGCAAAACGACGTGGTCGACGCTGATTGGCGGCCTCGATCGATACATCGCGAAAACCGACGATCGCCCGTGGTGCAACCCGGCGACGTGGCTTCATCAGCAACGCTGGACCGATCAACCCGCAACACAGGCGCAAGGCAATGGCCAACGACCTCACCACGCACCGAACGCTGGACGATCTGGCGCAAATGATTTCTTCGCCGGCCTTGCTTCGCTTGCGGAAGATATCGGTGGGGACGGTGCAGTGGCCCGGCCAGCCGATGAGGACATACCTCGCGGGCGGGTTGAAATTGACGGATGAGGAGCGCGCACAGGCTGAGCGAACGCTCGATCGGCTGCGGAGAGAACTGATCGCTGCCGATGATCCCAAGACGCGCGATCAGCGGCTCGGCATCATAGGCAAGATGCTGCTCGCATATCCGATCGCGAATGCCTCTACCGAGAGCGGCCGCGCGCGCGGCGAGGCCTATCTCGATGCGCTCGACGACGTGCCGCCATGGGCGCTCGCCGCAGCTGTGCGGCGCTGGAATCGTGGCGGCGCTGGTGACGATCACGACTACCGCTGGCCGCCGGCGCCGGCTGTTCTGCGCAAGATCGCGGTGGCCGAGCTCGCCACGCTCAAGCCGACTGTGCTGCACCTCGAGAACTTGCTCGCAGCCGTTCCGGTCGACGAGGCGATGAAGGAGCCGAGCCCACAGGAGCGCGCCTACATCCTGGACGGCTTTGCCAAGCTCAAAGCTGACCTGGGCGGCCAGCCGCAACGCGAGGCCGCGGAATGATCACCTCGGCACAGCGGCGCGTGGCAGCACGGCTATCAGCTCGTCAAGCTCGGCCGCGCGCTCCTGGCATTTGCTCAGGAGATCGAGATAGACGCCATCCGGCACGTCGCTTGATCCATCCACCCAACGCCGCACGGTGCGATCGGATATTTTCAGATGCCGCGCGACCTCGGATTGCCAGCGAGGCCCATACAACGCTTGGCCGCAGCGCTTTAGGAGGCGCGCGGTCATTGCCCTGTCATCCACTGCATGGGCGCCGGTGCGCCTGGCGTCGTCACACGTTGCCATCGCGCGGTGACGAGATGGGCGAGCAGCCACAGTTTCGCCGGTCGTGCCGTCGCGGGCACAGGTCCAGGCATACGCAGGAAGGCGACCTGCGTTGCCAGATGGATCAGGCCATAGCGCTGCGCTATCGGCGCGGCAATCGGCAGAGCCGCGAGGTGCTCGCTATTGGTCGCGGCGCGCTCATCATCGAGCGCAAGGCTCACGTCGGTCGCCGGGAGCCGGCCCGGCCAGGGCAGCACCAGATATGCACCGCCCTGGCGGTCGAAGGCCTTGAGCTTGCGGTTGCTCAGCATTGGCGATCAGCGCGGCGAGCGGAACTGATAGCGGCCAGCGCCGTCGCCATTCTCGGCGGCCATGCGGTCCATCTTCTCTTGGGCATCATCGGCGTTGATGCGGTAGTCCTCGCGCGTCAGATGCGTTGCGCGATTGATGGCCTCGGCCTGCGAGCAACTGATCCACGATACGAGCGAGCCCATCAGATAGATGCGCCACGATGCGCCATCGTCGGTTGTCGTGATGTAGCAGCCGGGGCCGGGGCCAATATCGATAGTGCGGCGGGTCATTTTTCTCTCCATCTAGGCCGCGGCGGGATTTGCCGCGGAAGGGTCAAAGAGGCCGAGGGGCCTATCCTCGGAGCGGCGGGGCTGTCCCAATCCGGTAAATGCAGTGTCCTACATTTAGGACTCTGCGTCCAATCACGAAATGTTACAGCCTCGAATGAGGCCGCGGAATGAGCGAGCTGCAGCAGCTGCGCGACCGCGTCGAGGAGCTGGAGTACGTGATCGGGCTTCGGCTGCCAAATCCACATGATCTCGCAATGCGCCGTCTGCTGCGCGGTACGCGCCAGGTGCCGCGATCCGCCGAGATACTCGGTATGCTGCTCAAGCGCGAGCTTGTGACGCGCGATGGATTCAGCGCGGTTCTCACGCGGCGGAACGACGATCCGATCAGCGACAAATTGCTGGATATCTATATCTGCTATATCCGCCGCGTCATTGCCGAGCACGGCATCGAGATCGAAACCGTCTGGGGCGCCGGCTATCGCATGACCGCGCCGAACAAGCGCAAGCTCCGCGCGCTGCTCGATCAGCTCGCAGAGGCCGCATGAGCGAGCCGGTCGCCATCGTGACCAGCACGCCCGAACTGATCGGTGCACTGCGCCAGCGCGCCGACGCGCTCGGCCTGAGCCGCAACGCGATCGACGAGCTGGCCGAGCTTGCGCCAGGCCTCGCCAGCAAGACGCTCTCGCTGTGTCCGAGCAAGGGTATCGGCCTCAAGATCGTGTGGGGATTGATCGAGGCTGTGGGGCTCAAGTTCGCGCTGGTCGAGTGTCCCGACGCCATGGCGCGCATCGCCGAATATGTGGGGAAACGCGACGAAAAGCAGGTCAGAAAAACGAATGCTCTTAGCGTGCTAAGAGTGCGCAAAAAGGCCCGTATAGAGCGCATTTTCAGCGATCCTCTCTATTTCAAGAAATTGGGAAAGAAGGGCGGGCGCGCTCGCGCCGAAGCACTCGACGCTCGTCATCGGCAACGCATCGCCATGCTGGGCGGGATAGCTGCTCGCCAGCAGCGCTTGAAGCGCAAGAAAGCAGCGGCCCTTAAAGCAAAGAGCGAGACGCAATGCGTCGATTGAAGCCCCATCAGATCGCATGGCTGACCGCACACCCGCTGCGGACTGAAGAGTGGTTCAGGGAACGCGTAGCAGATGGCTTTGATGTTCATCATTTGGATGGGTGTCACGAGAACGACGACCCATCCAATCTCGTCCTTATCGAGGGATCAGATCACATGCGAATGCACGGCATATCGGTGCATCACCTGCGTCAGGAGATAGGCCGTCGAGGTGCATTAGCGCGTGCAAGGTCGATGGATCCAAGGGCTCGCCAGCTATCTGCCATTCGAGCCGCTCGAGCTCGGTGGAAACGAGTGAAGGCTGCTTCGCAGGAGTCGAAACCGTGAGATTGTCACAATCGTGTCAAGCCCACCCTGACGGAGCGCGAACGCGGCCTTTCCCTACAGCCACAACAACAACTGCATCAATGCAATCATCGTGCGTTGCGCCATCAACAGAAAAACGTGCATTTCCGCACCTATCGGAGCGAAGCGCGGCAAGCGCGAGCCCGGACACTCAAGCTGCCTCTCACCAATGACTGACACAGCGATCGCCACAACTGAGCCGACACGGCAAGCCATCGCCACACAGGGCCGATCGGCACCGCTCAAGGTCACCGGCAAGCTGCGCGACGCAATCGAGCAGATGGTCTGGTACGGACTCACACGATCAGAAGCAGCAGCAAAGGCCGGCCTGACCGAGCATGCGCTCTACGTGGCCTTCCGCAAACCTCACGTCAAAGCCCATTACCTCGGTGAGCTTGAGGTACTTCGCACCAGCGAGCGGGCTCGCAACATTCACACGCTGGTCGAGGTCCGCGATCAGACGAAGAACCAGATGGCGCGCGTCAATGCGGTGGCCGCGCTCGAGCAATCGGCTGAAACGCAAGGCCGATCAACGGGTTCAGTCTCACTGCCTGGCCTCACGATCCAGATCATAACGCAGAGCAGCAGTGAGCCGGTGACGCGCACGATCGAGCACGACGAGGTGCCGAAGTGAGCAACGTCAATGGCTTACGCGGAATACGGTGCTCTTGGGCCTTCAGTGCGGCCAGAGCCCCGGGTGGCCGGGGGTGGGGGGAAAAAGCGCGTGTTTTGGAGTGGCTCCTAACCGGCACGCACAACTCCGGTCAATTTCTTCCGGGTCCTGAAAATTTTCTCGGCTTCGAATACGGCGGCCCGCTTGGCGGCGGGATGAGCGATGCCGCCTTGCCCCGCAATCTTCCCTCAAACGTTCCGGGTGTCTGATGAAAAGTTTTCTGGCGAGTTTTTCGGGACTTGGCCCTTTCGCGGTGCTGATAGCGGCGGGTGTCGCGGTTGGGAACGTGGCGCTGGCCGAGGACGCGCCGGCTCGGATCGAGTCGGGTCACGCGGCGGTCGCGCCTGCGAAGAAGGCGCCGGAGTTCGTGCCGATCGTGGTGGACCGGGCGCAGTACGAGGCAGTGATGGGGCACCTGAACGGGATGGCGTTCAAGGATGCGTTGCCGCTGGTGCGGTGGCTGAACGAGTTGGAGGAGCGGGCGCGGAAGCAGTGGGAGGCGGACAACGCACCAAAAACTGCGAACCCGCCGAAATGAAACCGGTGCTGATCCGGGCGGGCGCGACGTTCGTCAGCGGGATGGCGCTGGTGGTGTGCGGATGCGCGCTGATGATCGGCGCGCTTATTGGGCTGGTGATGAGGAAGCGATGACGATGATCACGCAGTTCGAGCGGATCCCGGATTTGTTCCTCGAGCTCTATGACGAGCAGTTCCAGCTTTGGGCGCAGGAGTTTCGCACGCGCGGGAAGCGTTGCGCGATCGTGTTCAATCCGGCGCCGGGGTCGGTGCCGAAGTTCGACGGGGAGGGGCGGATGGTGGCGACGGGCTGCTGGCTCGAGGCACAGGTCGAGATTACGGCGGGTTCGCCGCGGGTGGTGATCAAGCCGGCGAGCGAGCACGACCAGGAGATGATCGAGCGGCACTGCGTCGAGATGCGGAGGTTCGTGCTGCAATGAGCAAGCCCGTGCGGGTTCCCGGCAATGCCGCGGTGGTGAAGGCGATGGAGGGCTGGCTCAACCAGGCGCGGGGTGGGCGGGTGAACTTCGCCGCGGTGGTGTGGGTCGAGCCGCCGAACGTGATGTGCGACTTCGGCGGCAACGTGCTGATGATGAACCCGCAGAACGGGCAGCCGTCGCCGCTGCAATCCGGTCTGGACGCGCTCGGCGCCGCGGTGCAGCAGGCGGTGGCGGGCCGCGCGGTGCCGGCGCCGCAGGAGCTTGGCGCCGACTACGCGGTGTACGACTTCACCAACGGCCCGGCGAGCTACGACGTGTTCCCGTGGCTGATCGGCGCCGAGATGACGCGGCTGCGCGAGGGAGCGCCGGCGCCCCTGAAGGTGCACTGGTGGATGGGCGACGACCGCGGCGGTCTGGATAACGGCGGGCTGCGGCGGCAGATGTTCGACAACGTGCTACGACCGGCGCTGGAGCTGATCGGCGCGGTGGAGACCGACCGGATCGGGCGCTGTCACCGGCGGTTCACCGCGCTGGACGTGGTGACGGCGGCGCGGGCCGGGGAGCGGGTGCCGCTGCTGCGATCAAATGCGACGACGATTCGGCATAGCGATTACGTCACGATCACGCTGCGTGAGATGAAGGATTGGACGCACCGCAACTCGAACCTTGGCGCGTGGTTGAAATTCGCCCGACTGCTCAAGGAGCGCGGCGAGCGGGTGATCTTCATCCGCGACACAGTGCGCGCGCACGAGAAGCTGCCCGGGTTTGAGACCGAACCATTGGCCGCAACGGACTTGATGCTTCGCATGGCGCTCTATGAAAGCGCCAAGGCGAACCTGTTCACCACGAACGGCCCGACCGCGCTCGCGACCTACGGCAACCGGCCGTACCTGCAATTCATCACCGTGGTGGGCGAGTATCACCCCTGCGATCCCGACAAGGCGTCGTTCTGGCTGGAGGGCCACGGGCTGAACGTCGGCGAGCAGTGGCCGTGGGCGACCGACAAGCAGCGCCTGATCTGGGGCAAGGACAGTTTCGAGAACATCCTCGCCGCGTGGGAGGAGTTGGGACTGTGAAACGCAAGCGGCACGAACCGATGCATCCGCGCGGCCGCGCTCATCCAAGCGGGCGGCCGATCATGACTGGCGGAAGGACTGATCTGCCATTCAAACGTTATCCGCTTGATGAGCCGATGACGCCGGGTCTCAGGCCGTCGCACCAGCATACGCCCGCGATCGGATTCCTCGCTCAACTTATCGCGGATGACGACGAATGAGCGACGGCGGCCGGCGTCAATTTCGGATTCTCGGCGGTACGCGGCTTGCCGAGTTCGTGCGGTCGAACCGCTTCGTCGACTTCATCATGGGCCCGCTCGGCTCGGGCAAGACACACGCGGTCTGCGCGCGGCTGATGCGGCACGCGCAGGAGCAGCGGCCCTCGACGCTGGACGGGTTGCGCAAGACGCGGTGGGCGGTGATCCGCAACACCTATCCGGAGCTGAAGCGCTCGACCATCCGCACCTGGACCGAGATCGTGCCGGAGCACGTCTACGGTCGGATGAACTGGTCGCAGCCGCCGAGCCATCGGCTGAAGTTTCCGCACCTGTCGGGCGATGGCACGTTCGTGCAGACCGAGGTGGACTTCCTCGCGCTCGACAAGCCCGAGGAGAGCATTCCGAAGCTGCGATCGACTGAATACACCGGAATCGTGTTCAACGAGGCGCAATACATCGACAAGGCGATCGTCGACGAGGCGACTTCTCGCCTGCGCTATCCGCCGAAGTCAGAAGGCGGCGCGACTTGGCAGGGCGTATTCGGCGACCTGAATGCGCCGGACGAGGATCACTGGCTCGCGATCATGACGGGCCTGGTCGATCTGCCGCCCGGCCTGCCGGACGAGGAAGCGGTCGCGCTCGGCAAATGGCCGGACGAATGGGGCTTCCACCAGCAGCCCGCCGCGCTGATGGAGAAGCACGACGCGCACGGGCGCGTGATCGGCTACGAGGTCAACCCGCACGCCGAGAACCTCGAGAACCTCGACAGCGACTATTATTCCAAGCAGATCACCGGCAAGACCAAGGCGTGGATCGACTCGCGCCTGATGGTGCGCGTGGTGCTGGTCACCGAAGGCTCTCCGGTGTGGCCAATGTTCAAGGTCGAGACGCATGTCGCGACCGAGGTGCTGCACGCCAATCCGCACTATGACATCGACGTGGGGCTCGACTTCGGCCGCCAGCCTGCGGCGATCTTCGGGCAGGGGATCAATCAGTGCGTGCTGATCCTGCAGGAACTGCTCGGCCAGAACGAGGGCGCGGTGACGTTTGCTCCGAAGGTGCGCCGCTTCATCGCGCAGCGCTTCCCGGATCATCCGATCAGCCGCTTCAAGTTCTGGGGCGATCCGAAGGGGCAGGACAAGACGCAGACCGACGACCGCACCGCCTATGAGGTGTTCGAGGCGAACGGCATGAAGGTCCGCGTTCCGCCGGGCCTGATCGGCAACAGCATCACGACGCGCGTCGACGCGGTCGCGACGCCGCTAAACGAGATGTACGACGGGCGCCCGCGGTTTCAGCTTTCGCCGGTCTGCCGCACGCTCAAGGTCGCGATGGCTGGCCGCTACCACAACACCAAGGACGAGACCGGCGAGCTGCGGCCGTGCAAGGACCGCTACTCGAACCCGGCCGACGCTTTGCAATATGTCTGCCTCGGCATGGGCGAGGGGCGCCGCATGACCGGCCGCCCGCCGATCGGCGAGACGAAAGCCGCGCGCGTGCACAAGCCGAAGGTGATGCGGCGCGTCATGGCATGATCCATCTCGTCGACGGCCCGCTGATCTCGCACCCGACGCATTGGGTTCTGGCGTTCTCGCCGGTCGCGCCGAACTGGTGGATCGGCGCGCTGGCGTGGGGCCGCTACAAGCACGTCCGCGCCTACGGCTACGTGCCGTTCCTGCATGTCTGGGTGTTCGTCGACGCGACCTTTGCGGGCCTCGAGGTCATTCTCGCCGCCAAGGGCCCGGCGGCGAACGCCATGATCGCCACGTGGGCGGCGGGCTGCGACCTCGTCGTCATGCGGCGCCAGGTGCACGCCAACCGCTCAGTGTTCACCGCGGCGTCGGGCTGGTGCGTCCCGGCGATGAAGCGGCTGATCGGCCTGCGCTCGCGTGCGTTGCGGCCTGACGCCCTATTCCGCGATTGCTTGACGCACGATGGACTTCTCTTCGCCAACACCGCCAGCCGCGCAGGCACCGCCGGAGCTGGGGACGCCGCCGGCTCCGGTGTTGCCGCCCGTGCCGGCGCAGACGACGCCGGCGCCGGCCCCGGTCTTCACGCCCCCGCCGGTTGATCCGTCGGTCGCGGCCGCCACCAACGCGGCGAACCTGCAATCGCTCGCCGGGCTGCAGCAGGAGGCGCAACTCGATTCCGCGTCGATCCTCGCGCGCTACGGCCAGCAGCTTGCAACGGCCGGCGCGTTCGGCGGCTCGCCGCTGGCGGGGCGCTGATGGCAAAGGAACCGAAGCCCAAGGACACGAAGCCGATCAGCAAGCTCGAAAGCGACGCGCTTGACCGACTGCGTGAGGCGCGACGCTGGAAGGAATCGACCCGCATCCTCGACTTCAAGGAGTGCTATTTCTTCCTCGCGCCATGGCGGCAGCGGCAGATTTCGTCGCTCACGATCCCGTCGCAGGCGCCAATGCTCGACCAGCCCGAGCTCTACACCGACATCGGCCCGCTGATCACCGGCGACTTCATTACCGAGGTGGTCAACACCTACATGCCGCAGGAGCAAATCTGGTGCGAGCGGCTCGCGGGCGAAGGATTCCAGGAGGCGTTCGACCAGATCAAGGATCAGGTCAAGGACCAGGACAAGGCGATCTTCGCGGCGATAAAGTCGTCGAACCTCTACAACGAGCTTCCGAAGGCATTCAACCCGGACCTCGTGATCGCCGGCGCGGGCCTCTGGATCAAGCGTCGCCTCGCGCACATGCCGATCGAATGTCTCGCGGTGCCGATGCGCGAAATGGAGATCAATCTCGGCCCGGATGGCGAGATCGACGACCGTTTCGTGGTGCGCCACGCCTATAACAAATACGTCCGCACGCTGCTCGGCGACGACATCTTCAACAAGATTCCGGCCGAAATCCGCAAGACGCTGGACGAGAAGCCGACCGACCGCACGCAGATCGCGTGGGGCTTCTGGCGCAAATGGGACGACATCAGCGACGAGGTCTGGCAGCACGTCGTGCTGGTCGACGATGAGCTGATCCACGACACGACGCTCAAGGGCGAGGGCTGCTGCCCGTTCCTGGTGATGCGTTTCAACCCGACGGCGGACTGGCCGTGGGCGCACGGGCCTGCGCTGCAGGGGCTTCCGACCATGCGGCAGGTCGACGAGCTCGAGCGGCAATACCTCGAGGCGACCGAGCGCAGCTACAATCCGGCGATCACCTTCCCGGATGACAGCTTCACCGAGGTGGAGCAGGGCATCGAGCCCGGCATGGCCTATCCGATCCGCGTCGGCAGCGAGAACGCCGTCAAAGCGATCTACAATCAGCCCAACGTCGACCGCGAGATGTTCACGATCGACACGATGGAGAAGCGGCTGCGCAAGCTGTTCTTCGTCGACTATCCCGAGCAATCCGGCGACACGCCGCCGACCGCGGCGCAATGGTTCGACGAACTCGCGCGCGCGCAGCGCCGCATGGGCACGCCCGGCATGTCGTTCTGGCGCGAGGGGCCGCGCGCGATCTTCCTGCGGTTCAAGTTTCTGCTCGAGCGCTCCGGCACGATCAAGCCGCTTCAGGACAAGGCCGGCCGCGCGATTTCGACGCAGCCCTACAACCCCGCCCAACGGGCAGCGGAGCAGCAGGAGATAGCGACCGCGACGCAGTGCGCGCAAATCCTCGGGCAGATGTTCCCCGAGGAATGGAAGCTGCACGCCGACGGCGGCGAGACGATGAAAGCCTTCATCGAGAAGATGCGAACCGGCGGCCTGCTGAAGATGCGGCCGCCGCAGCAGGTCGCTGCCGCGCTCGCGCAAATCGCCCAGCTCGCCGGCTCGCGCCAGCGCCCCGGCGGCGAGGCCGGCCAGGAACCGCAGCAGGCACAGCCAGGCCCATGATCAGCGACGAAGACCTCGACAAGGCGCTCGACCGCATCGCCCGCACAGCCGACGGCGAGCTTCTCTATCGGTTCTGCCAGCGCAAGCTGATGGAAGCGCTCGCGGACCACTCGCCGAAACAGGGTGCGTTGCGGGTTGCTCACGGCGAACGCAGGTTCGCGCAGCTTTTGATGGCCAAGATGGCCAAGGGAATCGACGAAAGTGGCGGACGAACCGACAGCAGCAGCCGCGCCAGCGAGCGCACCGTCGTCTTCAAGCGCGGCGCCGAGCCCATCCGCCCCGGCCGCCACGTCAGCTTCCGCGACGCCGCCCGCGGCAACGACCCCGAATACCTCAGGCTCGCCGCCGGCGACGACGGCAGCTCCGGCGCCTGACCAGGCTCCTCCCCCCGCCTCCAGGCCGAGTTGGGCGCCGGAATCCTTTTGGGACGCCGAGAAGAACGCCGTCAAACCGGAATTCGCCGACCACTACAAGGAACTGGCGACATTCAAGGCGACCGAGGATTCGCGCAAGCTGACGCTGCCCGCGTCGCCGAATGACTATCGCCCGGAGCTTCCGAAGGATTTTCAGGTCCCGCAGGGGCTCGAATACAAGATCGACACCGACAATCCGATCTGGGCGCAGGCGCGCGAGTTCGCGCACAAGGCCGGGCTCAGCCAGGATCAGTTCCAGCAGATGGCCGGCCTCTACGCCGGCGCGCAAATCTCCAACGCGCAGACGCTGAAGACCGCGCGCGACGCCGAGATCAGCAAGCTCGGCCCGGCCGGCTCGGCGCGCGTCACCGCAATCCAAAGCTTCCTCGATGCGCAACTCGGCGACGAGCTCGGCAAGGTCATGGGCACGATGCTGGTGACCGCGAAGCACGTCGAGGGGTTTGAACGCATCCTCGCGTCCTTCCGCAATCAGGGTGCGGGCTCGTTCTCGCAGAACGGACGCTCGCCGAACGAACCTTCGAAGGTCTCCGACGAGGCCTACTCGAAGATGACCTACTCCGAACGCAAAGAGTACGCGGCGCAGTTCACCAACGGCGCAGCGCGCCACTGACCTAGGACGAAAGGGACCCGGCGATGGCTGTCTCCAACCTGCTGACGATCACTGAATACGCGAAATCCTTCGCGCAGGAGGACATCCGTCGTCCGCCGATCGAGATGTTCGCGAAATCGACCGACCTGTTCGACGCGCTGCCATTCGAGGGGCTGAAGGGTTCGACCTTCAACTACTACCGCCAGGCGGTGCTCCCGACGCCGCAGTTCCGCGCCATCAACGAATCCTCGTCGTCCGGTCACGGCGTGATCACGCCGCTGCAGGAGAACACCTGCATCATCGACCACGACATCGACGTGGACCGCGCGATCGTCGATCGTCACGGCGTCGAGCGCCGAAACTACGAGGAGATGATGGGCCTGACCGCGTTCGGCCAGCTCTGGGCGACAACCATCATCAAGGGCGACCAGTCGACCAACCCGCGCGTCTTCAATGGCCTGCAGGTCCGCGCCGGAAAATACTCGCGCACCACGCACAATTCCGCTGCGTCCGGCGGCGCCGCGCTCTCGCTGCTCAAGCTCGACCAGGCGATCGCGCAGGTCAACAACCCGACGCACATCATCGTGCCGTATCTCTCCAAGGCGCTGTGGATCCAGGCCGCGCGCACCACGACCCTGTCGGGCTTCGTGATGCAGACCTGGGACGGCGTCGGCGAGCCCAAGATCAGCTACGCGGGCCACAAGCTTTTGTTCGGGTATCCGAAGGACGATCACCCCTACATGCTCGACTTCAACGAAGTCGCATCCGGCGGCGGATCGGCCGTGACCGCGTCGCTCTACGTCGTGTCGCTCGGCGAATACCGCCTGCGCGGCCTGCAGCTTCGCCCGATGGAGGTCCGCGACATCGGCCTGCTGCAGGACGGCAAGACCTACCGCACGCATCTCAACTGGGATGTCGGCGTGGTCGACGAGCACAAGTACTGCATCGCCCGGCTCGATAGCTGGACCAACGCCGCGATCGTGGCCTGAGGAGGAACCGATGTCGTTCCCGAATGACCGCACTTATAGCTTCGACGCCAACCTGGAATTCTCGGACAACGCGGCCGCCTACACGGCATCGGGTTATCTGCAGAAGGGCGGCGCCGACGGCGTGATCGATCTCGGCGGCAACCAGGGCACTTCGCCCGCGCAGCAGGCGCGCATCGACGCGGTCGCAATCTTCGACGTGACCGCGCTCGACATCACAAGCGGCAACGAGACCTATCAGATCGACATCGTGGTTTCGAACGATCCGGCCTTTTTGACGACGCTCGCGATCGCAGGCGGCGTGCAGCTCGGCAAGGGCGCGTCGCTCCGCGTCGCGGCCACGGACAGCGTGATCGGCCGCGTCGAACTCGGCTTCACCAATCAGGTCTGCGGCGTGACCTACCAGTACATGAAGGCCTATCTGACGGTCGGCGGCACCACGCCGTCGATCAACATCGAAGGCTTCGTCGCGGTGCTGGCCGAGCCATGAGCATTCCTTACCAGCGCGTGAAGGCGAACGGGAAAGTCGACCTGTGGGACCTTGGTCCGCAGGTCCCGCCGAAGGCACCGCCGGCGCCCGACAAGCCGGACGAAAAGCTCAAGGGCGCCGAACTCGCCGCGGCCGAGATCGAATACGAGGACGCTTGCGATCGCTATAAGGACGAGCTGCGCGACTACACCGCGGCGCGCAAGGCGCATGCCGCCTGGGCGCGCGACAAGGGCGGTCCGGTGAAGGTCGAACTCTGGGGCGTCGACGCGCGCCACGCGCTCGACACGGAATCCGACCGCTACAAGCTCGATCTGCCGAAGGGTGCGAAGCCCGGCAAGGCGCAGCTCGAGGCCGACGATATGGCCAAGCTCGAGGCCGAAGAACTCAGAGTGGCGCGGTCGCGAGACCCGATGCACGCAGGAGCCGCAGCATGAACATCAACCTTCGTAATCTGGCCTTCGCGGCCTTTACGGTCGCCACGCTGGTCGCTCCACAGGCGAACGCCGCCACCTCTGTCGCCGTCAATTACGTGGTGTTGTGCCGCCCCGATCCGGCCGGCACCTCCGCGGGCCCGGTGCGCGTCACCAACCCCGGCACCTCGGGCGGGACCTACACCCTCAACGCGCAGGGCTGCGCGCCGATCTCGCTCGCCAATTCGGATGCCGCCTACTTCCAGTCGCAAGGCTATACGCCCGGCCCGAACCAGTTCTCGCTGATCCAGCAGACGATCACGGCCTCGACCACGGCGACGACCTCGACCATCACGCTCCCGGCCAATGCCTTCATCCTCGGAATCGTGATGCAGGAGACGGCCGGCAACTCGGTGACCGGCGGCGTCGACATCGGCAACGCCACCTCGGCCACGGCCTACATCTCGGCGGTCGCGCTCGGCGCCAACGCCGTGGTCTCGGTCGCCGATTCCGCGCTGACCCGGGTCTATCCGGCAACCGGTCCGACGGTTGCCGAGAAAGTTCTGATCGCCTGCCACACGTCCTGCAACTCGGCGAGCTTCAACGTCACGATCTTCTACTCCTTCTTCTGAGAAGCCGATGACCGTCGCGCTGCAACATCCGCTTGACGTAGTGCCCCGCGGGGCACGGACGATCGTCGGCTTCTCGGGGACGCGATACCCGGTCGACGGTCTCGGCCGCGTCGTCGTTTCGGATGCGGACGCGCCGTATCTGACCGCGGTCGGCTGGCTTCCGGCCACGATCGGCAGCGGCATCAACGTGCTCACGGTGGACTTCGGTGCCTTCCCGGGCTCGCTCTCCGCGAGCGTCACAGTGCCGGCCGTCATGAAGGACGCGAACGCGCTGGTCGACGCCTATGTGGTCCCGCACGCGACCGCGGATCATTCCGCCGACGAGCATGCGGTCGACGGGCCGGTCGTGTCCGCGCAGTCGGACGGCGCCGGCAACCTGATCATCTCGGCCTATCCGAACACCAATGTGATCCCGACGGACAGCATGATGCCGTGGGGCAAGTGGTCCATCGCCTGGAACTTCCTGCAATAGGAGATCGAGATGTCCATCAACGTCGCCGGCGCAACGACCGGCACCGGCCAGGAAGTCGAGACCACCGGGCGCGCCGCGCGTGTCACGCTGCGCCCGGTTGATGTCGTCACCGGGGCTGGCGGCACGTTCCGCAAGGCGATGACCACCGGCCTGATCGCGGCCGGCTTCACCGCCGGCACGCCGATCTTCGCGTTCCGCTGGGCGCCGACGCCGAATACCGCGATCTGCCTGGTGCGGC
>Ga0070683_100001020_pt1 | contig 21004 bp, 16 predicted proteins | sample KBSC713LmetaG_FD_64662 | JGI IMG/M metagenome (GOLD analysis project Ga0070683, IMG submission 64662) | Corn rhizosphere microbial communities from Kellogg Biological Station, Michigan, USA - KBS C7.1-3L metaG | ecosystem: Host-associated > Plants > Roots > Rhizosphere ... | reverse complement strand
GCCGGCGCGAGCCTCCTCATCGGCATCGCATCGGTCGCGCACGGCAGTCACAACGACTTCGATCAACTCCTGAAGCACGCGACCGACCGGGAGACGAAGCGCGAGTTGCTGGAGCGCGCGCAGCGCCTCCATCCCATCGACTACTTCTATGCGCTGGCCTACGCTCGGTTGCAGCCGATCAAGTCGCCGTCGGGCGGGCCCTCTCCGCGATTTCATGCGCTCAATCGGGCCCTCGTGCTGTGTCCTTCGTGCGACGTCGTCCATGTCGAAGTCGCACGCAATCTGTGGTCGCTGAGGTTGCGACGCCAGGCACTTCTCGAATGGCGCACAGCGGTCGACATCCAGCCCAGACTCCTCGCGCCCGCGCTGGGCGAGCTGTTCGCGGCGGGCGCGACACCGGAGGAGCTGACGGCGATCGCGTCCACTAAGGGCGAGCGGATGATCGACGTCGCCAACTTTCTCACCTCCGTTTCGCGTCTCGATCAGGCACTGCGCGTGCTGGATCAAGCGGAGGCGGCGGGGGCGGCGCCAGACGAGGTGCTCGTCACGCGGGCGATCTTCGCGCTGCAGACCGGCGACAATTCAGGGGACGCGCTCGCGAAGGCACGTGCCCGTGGGATCCGAGATCCTCGCCTCGCGGTCGTCGACGCGGAGTTGCGTCTGCGGGCGAAAGACGAGCATGGCGCCGACGCGGCCCTGGCAGTCCTCGACGCGGCCGCAGCGCAGTATCCAGGCAATCTGGAGATCGAACGGAAACGCGTGGACATCGTCATCAACTACGGGAAGTGGCACGCCGCCGCGCGCGCGGTCGAAGGCCTCAAGGCGGCGTTGTTTCAGAACCAGCGCGCGATCTCTGAAGCGCACACGGCGGCCGCGCGCATCGGCGCGAAACTGGGGCGCTGGAACGAGGCGCTCGGCGAATATAGAATCTTGCTCGCGGAGGAGCCCAGGAACGTGCAGTTTTGGCTCGAATATGGACGAGTGGCCGAGTCGGCGGGTCGGCCCATTGTCGCTCGCGAGGCGTACGGCGAAGCCTCCCGCCTGAGCCCGAAGACGCCGGAGATCCTCGAGGCCATCCGGAACGTCGATGAACAAATGACGCGGCTGCGGACAGTCACCACGCCGTCAGTGCCGGCACCATGAAGACCGCCTGGTACTTCGCGCTCGTCGCCGCGATCTGCTTCGAGGGAATGGGTCGCAAGTTCATGCCCCAGGTTCCCTCCTTCGTCTTCTACTTCTTGAAGGACGTGATTCTGCTCATTGGTTACCTCGGCTTCCGTAGGCCGAAGCTCGTCGGGCAGACCACCACCTGGCTGTATCGCGGGTTCAAGACCGCCTGGGTGATCGGGTTCGCCTGGACGGTGGTCGAGCTGTTCAACCCCGAACACGCGTCGATGCTGATGGGTGCCGTTGGCATGCGCGCCTATTGGGTGTGGTGGGCGGCGCCACCGTTGATCGCGAGCGTCCTCGATAATGAAAAAGAGAAGCGACGGGCGATCTACGCGCTTCTCGTTGCCGCGGCGGCGGTCTCCATCTTCGCCGCGGTTCAGTTCGCGTTGCCGTCTACCGCTTCGCTGAACGCCTACGCGCCCATCGAGGGCGAGGACATCCAGACGGCGACGGTACACTCCACCGGCCGCAGTCGCGTGGCGTCGACGTTCAGCTTCGTGAGCGGATTTGCTGACTTCACCGTCCTGGTCCCCACCCTGATCCTGGCCCTGGGCCTGGACGCCCGCGATCCCAAGCTGCGCAAGAGCGCCCTCGTCGTGACCGGATTGACAGCGGCGGTCGTCCCGATGTCGGGTGCCCGCGCGTCGGTTCTGCTCGGCGGCGCGGTCTTGATCATTTCGGCCTGGAGCGCCGGGCTGCTGTTCACCCGGATCGGGCGCCGCATCGTCGCAGGCAGCGTCGTGGCCGGCGTGCTCGCGGTGGCGGTGTTTCCCGACGCGTTCTTCGGTGTGCAGACCCGCTTCGAGAACAACGAGGAGACCCAGGGCCGCTACGTACAGATGGCCAGTTCCATCGTACCGCCGCTCGCGATGGCGACATTCGAATACCCCGCGTTTGGATTCGGGACGGGCATGATGCAGAACGCGCGTCAGATGCTCCACATACCGGCCAAGATGGAGGTCGAGGCCGAGCCTGGGCGCTATCTCGCCGAGCTGGGCCCGATCGGGTTCCTCCTCATCTGGTCCACCAAGCTTGGTCTGGTCGTGGCGCTCATCAGAGCGTATCGGATCCTCAAGCGCGCCGGGCGGCGCGGCGCCAGCGCTGCCGCGCTGTCGTACGCGTTCTTGACCATGTGGGGCAGCCTGGCGTTCGACCACATCTGGCAGGCGCTCTATTTCCTCGGCTGTGGTTTGATTTTGGCAGAGGTCGTCTCCGTTCTGCGCGCACGCGCCGCCGCGGCGTCGGCTGTCCCGCCGCCGCCGGAGAAAGCGCTGATCGCCGCATGAACTTCGACAATCCCGCCTGGACAGCGACGCCCGTGAGGACCGGCGTTCGGGTGGTCATGAGCCTGCTCCGTCGGAGGATGCCGCTCTTGAGGCGCCTGTCGGTTCCCTACGACGGCGGTCGCAGCTTGATCTACGCCGATCTCGCGACGCCGCTGGGGCTCGAGCTGTATCGCTACGGTCATCAGGATCCGGACCTAGACCTGATCGGCCGCCTGCTCGCGCCGGGCGATACGTTCGTCGACGGCGGCGCCAACGTCGGTCTGTTTACGCTCGTCGCGGCCGAGCGCGTAGGCAAGCTGGGCAAAGTCCTGGCCTTCGAACCTGGCGGCGCGGTGCGATCGCAACTGCTCCAGAACGTTCTCCTGAACGGCTTCCAGCAGGTCGCCGTCATGCCGTTCGCGATCTCGTCGCATTCCGGCGAGGCCTCGTTTCGTGCCTTCGACGTCGCCGGTGCGGGCCTCAACCATCTCATGCCGGGAGATGGCGAAGGTGGTGATGTGGAGACCGTGGCGCTCACGACGCTCGATCAGGCGATCGCGCCGCCGGATCGAGCACGCCTCGGCCTCATCAAGCTGGATCTGGAGGGCGCGGAGCACGCCGCGCTGCTCGGCGCGACCGAGATCTTGCGGGAGATCCGCCCGGACATTCTCTTGGAAGTGGAGCCGGCACATCTACGCCGGATGGGAAGCACCGCGGAGGACATTGGCACGCTCCTCGGCCAGCACGGCTACTCGTTCTATCGGCTCAACAGCTCGCCAGAAGGCAACCTGTCGCTGCGTGCGATCGAGGGACTGGAGTCGCCCGCATCGAGCCCCAACGTATTCGCGACGGTCGATCCGACGCGCGCGCGCGATCGCGGGATCAGCGTCGTTTGACGCAAATCGCAGGTCAGTTCGACGCGATCAAAGCGCTGCCAGCAGGCGATCGGCGATGCGCGGCCAGCTGAGGTGATCGTCATACAGTCTCTGCGCGCCGCGCGAGACACGCTCGGCCAACGTCGCGTCGTTCACGATCCGGAAGGTTGCCGCCGCGAAGGCGTCGCCCTGCATCGCGTCCGCCATCACCACGTTTTCGCGGTCGACGAACAGGTCATCCGTCTCCGCGCCGCGCGTCGCGACGACCGGCAGGCCGCTTCCCAGCGCGAGGGGCAGGGTGCTGCTTCGGGTGTTTGCGCCCGTCTCCATCGGGAACAGGAAGACGTCCATGTCGGATACCTCCTCGGCGATTGCCGACAGCGTCTGTTTTCCGGCGACCCGGATCCTGTCGCGCGCCGGATGCGTGGCGACCGCGTCCTGGAACTCCCGCCGGCGGAACCCGCCGGGGCCGGTGAGATCGCCGAGCAGTGTGAGCCGGGCGTCCGGCCTCTGTTCGGCGACGACTTTGAAGCAATCCAGCACAACGTCCATGCGCTTGCCGAAGGCCAGGGTGGTGAACGTCCCCAGGTGGAGTCCGTTCGACCGCTGCTTGCGGGGCACCGGCAACGCAGCGGATCCGATCCGGATCACACCGATCTGAGAATTGATTCGCGCCGCGCGCAGCAAGCTCTGGGCGCGCTTGGCGCGCGCTTCGACAGTCACGAACAGCCGGTCGGCGACCGCCGCCAACGCCACAAACTGCGCGCGCAACAAGGCCGCGCCGACGGCCAGGTCGGGTCGCCTCTGCCACGCGAAGAACAGCTCATGCGCCAGCACGATCACGTTGACGCCCTTTCGGCGGGCGTCCAGCGCGAGCCCCACCATCGCCGCACTTCCCCATCGCCAAGCGTTGAACATTTGCGGGGTGTACTGGATGATGAGATCCGTCGGCCTGAACCGATCCAGCTCGCGGCGAACGCGCTGGGCGATCACCAACGGCAGGCCGCCCGGAACGCCGACGACCGGAACCGTCGGTGCTTCGGGGCTCGGCACCGCGGCGCCGCGCGTAAAGATCGCCGCCTCGTGTCCGCGGCGCTGGAGCTCCTGCGCCAGGCGCATCGAGTTATCCCCGACGCCGCAGGTCCGCGGGTGATAGTCGGGACAAACGAGCGCGAATCTGCGCGCGGGCGACATGGTTCGCGCGGCACCATAGCAAGACCGAGGCCAGGCGGCCAACCGTGGTGTTTTTCAGGCAATTGCGATAAGGTTCCGCGGTGAGTTCGCCTCAAGATCTTAGTGAGCTCGGGCTCGAAGCCGAGTCCAAAATCGATTTCCGCGCCTACTGGCGCACGATCCGCAAGCGCTGGCCGTTCGTCGTCTTGGCGGTGATCGTCGGGACAGCGGTCGCCTTCGTCTTCACCTACCGGCAGCCCAAGATCTACGAGTCGACGTGCCAGGTCATCATCGAGCCGATGGCGCCGCAGATCCTCCCGGGCGCCAAGGACGTCGTCGAGCTCGGGACGGGGACGTACTGGGCGAACAAAGAATTTTACGAGACCCAGTACCGGATCATTCAGTCGACCGCGGTCGGACAGAGGACGGCGGAGAAGCTGGGTCTGCAATACGATCCGGACTTCGGAGTTCCGGGGCCGAACCGGAATCTCGCCGATCTGGGGCGCGCGCTCGTGGGCCAGGTCTCGGTGAAACCGCTCAAGGATTCCCGCGTCGCGCTGATCAGCGTCTCTGATCGAAAGCCGGAGCGCGCGGCGCTGATCGCGAACACTCTCGCGGACACGTACATCGAGCACAACCTCGACTACAAGCTCGAGGGCGCGCGAACCGCGATGGCCTGGTTGGCCGAGCAGGAAGCGGAGCTGAAGAATCAGCTCGAGAGCTCGGAGATGAAGCTGTACCGGTTCAAGAAGGACCGGAATCTTCTCGCCGTGAGCATGGACGACAAGCAGAGCATGCTCAGTCAGAACCTCACCTCGGTGAACGCCAAGCTGACCGAGCTGCGCATTCACATCCTCGAGCAGGACGCCAAGCGCCGGATGATCGAACGGGCGCGGAACAACATCAGCGAGGAGGAGACGCTTCCCGAGATCCGGACGAATGGGCCGATCTCCACGCTGCGGAGCTTGTTCGTTCAGCTCGAGAAGGAGTACAGCGATCTGTCGTCGAAGTACGGCGCGGATCACCCGAAGATGAAGGCGATCACGGCGCAGATTGAGAGCACCAAGAAGGCTTACCAGCAAGAGATCGACGGGGTGCTCGCCTCCTTCCAGAAGTCCTACGAGCAGATGATCGACAACGAACGCTCGCTGAAGGCCATGATGGAGAAGGAGAAGAACGAGGCCATCGAGCTGTCGAAGATCGAGATCGACTACAAGCCGCTGCAGCGCGCCGCCGATCAGAATACGAAGATGTACGGGCTCGTCGCGAGCCGGCAGAAGGAGATCGACATCACCGGTCCGATCCGGAGCAACAACGTCCGGGTGCTCGAGCGGGCGACGGTGCCGGGTGTGCCGGTGCGACCGCGACCGCTGCAAAACCTCATGATTGGATTGTTGCTCGGGCTGGGTACCGGCGTCGCGCTGGCGTTCGTCATCGAGGCGCTCGACAACACGCTCAAGACGCAGGCCGACGTCGAGCAGTTCCTGGGCGTGTCGGTGCTCGGTCTCGTCCCCGTCATCGGGGTGGGGGCAGCCGAGGCCGCTCAGGAGAACGATCACCTGCGCGAGCGGGACCTGGGGGTATTCCTCGATCCGAAGTCGATCGCGGCGGAGTGCTGCCGGTCGATCCGAACCAACATCCTGTTCATGTCGCCCGATCGGCCGCTGCGGACGATGGTCATCACCAGTCCGAGCCCCCAGGAGGGCAAGACCACCACCGCCATCAACCTGGGCGTCACGATGGCGGAGGCGGGCAGCCGCGTCTTGATCATCGACACCGACATGCGCCGCCCGCGGTTGCATCGTTCGTTCGGCGTGCCGAACCAGACCGGGATATCGACCGTCATGGTCGGCAAGGCCACCATCTCGGAGGCGGTCAAACGGACTGACGTCCCGAACCTGGATGTGCTGCCCTGCGGGCCGGTGCCGCCCAACCCGTCAGAGCTGCTGCACACCGAACGCTTCGCCGCTGTCCTCGCCGAGTGCGGGAAGCTTTACGACCGGGTCATCCTGGATTCTCCACCCACCTCCGCGGTCACGGATCCCGCGGTTCTCGGGAATCTGTCGGACGGTGTCGTGCTCGTGGTGAAGGCCGGCGAGACGACGCGCGAGTCGGCGATGCATGCGCGTCGCCAGCTCGCGGGCGCGAAGGCGCGCCTCATCGGCGTCGTCGTCAACGCGATCGATTTTTCGAATCCCGCCTACGGCTACGACTACTACTACCGGAACTACTATCGATACGGTTACACGTACGGTAGAGAGCCCGATCAGAAAGCCAGCAGCAGCTAGGCATCGCGGCCATGGCTACCGTGCTGGTCACAGGCGTCACCGGCCAACTCGGCTTCTATGTCGCCGAGCGCCTCGCGCGACGGGGCGACACAGTCTGGGGCCTGGTCCGGCAGTCGACGGTCGGACGCAAGGACGTGGACTCGTCGCTGCCCTACCGGCCGATCACGGGCGATCTTCTCGACGAGTACTCGCTGCTCTCGATTCTGGAAGAGGTCCGGCCCGACAGGATCTTCAACTTCGCTGCCCAGAGCTTCATACCGTCCTCGTGGACGCAGCCGATCCTGACCGCGCAGTACACCGGACTCGGAGTGGTCAGGCTCCTGGAGGCGATTCGCCGCGCCTCTCCCAAGTGCCGCATCCTGCAGGCGGGATCGAGCGAGCTGTTTGCAGGCGCGGCTCGAACGCCTCAGGACGAGGAGGTTCCCATCCAGCCCCTCAATCCGTACGGGATCGCGAAGGCCTTCGCGTACCACACGATGCGGGCGTACCGGAACCAGTACGGGCTCTTCGCGACCAACGCGATCTTCTTCACCAACGAGTCGTTTCGCCGCACGCCGGAGTTCGTGTTTCGCAAGGTCACGCGGTCCGTTGCGGAGATCGTTGCGGGCAAACGCGAGTCGTTCTCGCTCGGAAACCTGGAGACGATACGTGATTGGGGATATGCGCCCGAGTACGCGGATATCGCCATCGCTCTTCTCGACCAGGCGAGTCCGGACGACTTCGTGGTGGCGACGGGGGAGCCGCACACCGTGCGCGAGCTCGTCTCGACCGCGTTCACGCTGGTCAACCGCGACTGGGCAACCCACGTGCAGGTCGACACCAGCCTGGTCCGGCGCAGCGAGGCGGTTCCCATCGTGGGCAACGCCTCGAAGTTGAAGCGCATCGTCGGTCGTGCGCCCTCGGTCAAGTTCGAGTCCGTCCTACGTCTGCTGCTGGCTCACGATCTCCGCGCGCTGGGCTGCCAGGTCCCTTTCGCGGTGCCCGCGGTGCCGGCCTAAGATAAAGTCCAGCGGAAACCTGACGATAGACGGCGGGATGGAGCGCGATCGCGATCGAGCGTTTCAACCTATACTGCGTCGCGATGGACTCTCTGCGCTCGAGGTCGCCAGCCACCTTTTGCAAATCCCATCCTCGGCACCCCCGTCGCTGAAAGTAGATGGCGGCCTCAATCGACGAATCGTGATGCACCGTTCAGCCGAGCAGATCGATCGTATCGGACGACAGCAGTTGTTGCGTCGGCGCGACAAGATAGTGGTCCTCTACATCGCCGGCTGGGGCCGCAGCGGTAGCACCATCATGGGCAACATCCTGGGCCAGCTCCCGGGATTCGCGCATGTCGGCGAGATCTCCAACGTCTGGACGCGGGGCGTGCTCGAAAATACGCCGTGCGGCTGCGGCACCCCCTTCGGCGAATGCGCGACGTGGTCGCGGGTCTTCGGGCGCGCGTTTGGTGGCGTCGACGTCGAGCACGCGCGGCGAATGATGGCGCTGAGCCTGCAACAGCCCAACAACAAGACGCTGCTGCTTCGCGCCGCGGTCGGCCGCGGGCTCTCTCTCGACGACGGCGACATCGGGGCACGCGAATATAGAGACAACCTCCGTCGGCTCTACGGGTCCATCGTCACCGAGATGGACGCCGATGTCATCGTCGACTCGTCGAAGGTCCCGTCATACGCCGTCGCCCTCGCGTCGCTACCGAACGTCGATCTCCGTGTCGTTCACCTGGTGCGCGACCCGCGCGCCACGAGCTACTCCTGGTCGCGGCACATCGACCGGTCCGACGCGGGCAGGCCCCTCACCATGGAGCGGCTGGACACCTGGGAGAGCGCCGCTCGCTGGTGCAGCTGGAATGCCACGACGGAGCTCCTCCCCAGGCTGCTGGCGAGACCGACGGTCCGCGTCTCTTACGAGGCGTTCGTTCGAGATCCCAAGGCCACGCTGTCGACCGTGCTGGAGCTGGTCGCCGACGTGAGCCCCGTGGATCCGGGTGCCCTGCCGTTCACGTCCGACCGCGAAGTCGCGCTGGCGCCGACCCACAACGTGTGGGGCAATCATCGCCGGCGCCGCGCCGGCCGTGTCCTCATCGAGTCCGATGAGGAGTGGAAGGCGAACTTGAGCTTCTTTGAGCGCGCGATGGTCACGACCCTGACGTACCCGCTCGCGCGGCGATACGGTTACTAGGTCATCGGTCCCCGTCAGCGGCGGCGAGACGATTGGCCCGCGCCGCCCGCTCGTGATAAGCAGCCGAGCTGTCGCGGTCGATGAAGCTCCTGCTCGCCACTCCCTTTCGTTACGAGCCCGACATCGGAGGTCCGGCGCACACCGTGGCTCAGATCGCCCACGGACTTTCGCGATCGGGTGTGGATGCGCGTCTGCTCACCGGTGACCGCCGGCGCTTCCCTCCCCCGGGTGAAAGGACGTCTCCGGTCGAGCTCATGCGCGCGGACGTGGTCCACAACTTCGGGATGTGGACGGCGTTCAACCACGCTATCTCTCGGGGTGCGCGTCTCTTCGGGCGGCCTCTTGTCCTCGCCCCTCTCGGGATGCTCGAGTCCTGGGCTCTCACCCAGCGGCCGCGCCGCAAGCGGCTCGCTCTGCGCTTCTACCAACACCGAGATCTCGAGCGCTCCGCGGCCGTGCACGCGACCGCGCCCGCAGAGGTCGAGAGCGTTCGCGCGCTCGGCGTCCGCGCGCCGATCGCGCTGATTCCGCACGGCGTCGATGTTCCCCCGGACGTCACCGCCGCCAAGAGCCAGCACGACTCGGACGAGCTGACGATGCTGTTTCTCTCGCGCCTGCACCCGAAGAAAGGATTGCTCGACCTGGTGGAAGCCTGGTCGCGCCTGCGGCCGGAGCGCTGGAGACTGATCATCGCCGGGCCGGACGAAGGCGGCCACCGCGCCCAGGTCGAATCAGCGGTCAGCCGCGCCGGTCTGGAGGCCCGTTGTTCGTTCACGGGACCGGTGAGTCACGCGGAGAAGTCCCGCCTGCTCGCCAGCGCGGACCTGTTCGTCCTTCCGACGTACAGCGAGAACTTCGGCCTCGTCGTTCCCGAGGCGCTCGGACACGGCACGCCCGTGCTCACGACCCAGGGGACCCCGTGGTCGGAGCTGGTGGACACGAACAGCGGGTGGTGGATCGAGCCTGGAGCCGCGGCGCTGACGGCCGCGCTGGAAGGCATCTTCTCGCTGAAGAGGGACGAGCTGCGCGCAATGGGCGAGCGAGGACGGCAGCTGGTACTCGAGCGCTACAGCTGGGACGCCATCATCAAGCAGCACGTCGATCTCTATCGCTGGCTCGCCGGTGGAGGCCCGAAACCGTCGTTCGTCCTCCCCTGACCGCCGCGACGGGCCGCTATCTGACCCCTACTTTGTCGACTCCCACTTGGTCTCCGCGCGCTTGAGCGCGGGGTGGCTCACCAGCAGGTGCCAGACGACCGCGCACAGGCCCTCCGTGTGGGGCGTGATGCGATCGGGCGATACCGTCGGAATCAACACGCACGCGGTCGCCGCCGTCCGCGTCGCGCCACCATCGCGGCCGACGACGCCGAACACCGCGCTCTTCTGCGCGGCGGCCAGCTCCAGCGCGCGCACGAGGTTGGGAGATACGTTCTTCTCCTTGTTGCCGCCGCCGACGGAGAACACCAGCACCGCGTCGCGCGGTCCCAGGCGCGAGACGTTCAGCCAGTCGGCGAAGCTGCGGTCCCAGCCGTCGTCGTTCACGCGCGCCGTCAGCTCCGAGACGTTGTCCGTCGGAGCGTAAGCCTCGAAGGCGCACAGCTTGCGGAAATCGTTGACCGCGTGGCTCGCGTGCCCGGCCGAACCGCCCACGCCCAGGATGAAGAGGCGCCCACCCGCGTCGCGCACGCGCGCCAGGCCGGTGGCGACGGCTTCGATGGCGGCCGCGTCCAGGCCCTGGACGGCGCGCACCGTTTCATCCAGGTACGTCGCGATGAACTCGTCGCTCACAGCTCGTATCCCGCTGCCTGCGCGTCACGGTAGAACATCTGCACCGTCTCCAGGCTGAACGTGGCCAGGTCCTTCCCGTAAAGCGCCAGCTTGGCGAGCAGATCGGGCGTGACAGTGATGATGTCGCAGCCCATCTCGGCGGCTTGCACGATGTTCAGCAGCTCGCGCGGGCTGGCCCACAGCAACTGGATGCGCGCATCGGCGTGCCGGCAAATACCGAGCGCCTCGCGCATGAGCGGGATCGGATCGCGGCCCGTGTCGGCGATTCGCCCGGCAAACACCGACACGATCGACGTCGGGCCGCCCGCCAGCGCCTGGGCGACGTCGCGCACCTGCGCCAGCGTGCAGATCGCGGTGACGTTCAGCTTCACGCCAGCCGACGCGAGCTCACGGATGAGCCCCGTCGTCGGCTCGCCGCGCGTGTTGGTGACCGGAATCTTCACGTTCACATTGTCACCCCAGGTCGCGATCTCGAGCGCTTGCCGCCGCATGTTGGCGGTGTCGTCCGCGAACACCTCGAACGAGATCGGCCTGTCGCGGATCTCGGCCAGCACCTGGCGCGCGAACGCGCGGTAGTCGGTGATGCCCGCCTTCCGCATCAACGTCGGGTTGGTCGTGAACCCGGCGATGCGCGGGTTACGCGCCGACTCCAGCATCGACGGAAGCGAGGCGCCGTCGGCGAAGATCTTGATGGCGGCAAGCGAGGGGAGGTCGGACATGCGATTTTCTCCAGTTCGACTAACAGAAGGGGTGCTGTTTTTCAAGGCGCTGCGGCGTCCCGTCACCGGGCGCGCGGGTTCCCATCCTAGCTGCTTCGCGATAGAAAGCGGCGATGATCATCGCGCGCAGTCCCCTTCGGATCAGCCTCGGCGGGGGCGGCACCGACCTGCCTTCGTACTACCGGGCGCACGGCGGCTTCGTGCTGTCGGCGGCGATCACGCAGTACGTCTACGTGACGATGCAACGGACGCCGCTCAAGGAGATCCTCCTTCGGTATTCACAGATCGAGCGGGTGAAGACCGTGGCCGAGATCAGGCATCCGATCATTCGTGAGGCCCTCAAGCTGACCGGGATCGAGGGCCCGAACATCGAGATCTCCACCCTCGCCGACATCCCGGCGGGGACGGGGCTGGGGTCGTCGGGCAGCTTCACGACCGGCCTGCTCAAGGCGCTCTACAAGTACAAGCGCAACTTCATTCACCCGCTCGAGCTTGCCGAGATGGCCTGCCACATCGAGCTCGACCTCTTGAAAGAGCCGATCGGCAAGCAGGACCAGTTCATCGCCGCGTACGGCGGGGTGACCGCGTTCGAATTTCGCGCCGACGGGAGGGTGGACGCGACGTCGCTCAACGTCAGCGAGGACACGATCGATCTGCTGGAGGACAACCTGGTCATGGTCTCGACCGGCTACTACCGCGCGGCGTCCTCGGTCTTGAAGGAACAGGACGATCGGAGCAAGAGCAACGACAAGGCGATGATCGACAACCTCCACCACGTGCGCGAGCTGGGGTACCGCACGCGCGACGCGATCGAGAGCGGCAATCTGAGCCGCTACGGCGAGATCATGCACGAGCATTGGCAGCACAAGAAGAAGCGCTCGAGCGCGATGAGCAACCCGGAGATCGACGCCTGGTACGACCTGGCGCTCGCGAACGGCGCCATCGGGGGCAAGCTGATCGGCGCGGGCGGCGGCGGCTTCCTGCTCTTCTACACGGAGGAGAAGGCGAAGCTCCGGGCCGCCCTGAAGAAGGCAGGCCTCATGGAGGTCAAGCTGGGATTCGACTACGAGGGGACGAAGATCCTTTAGCCGGGCGGCCGCGACAGCGCGTACACGCGGTGAACGACGGTCAGCGCCGCGTGGGCGTCTCGCAACGTCACCGGCGCGGGCTGGCGCGCCGCGATCGCCTGCGCGAACGCTTCGAACTCGTCCCGCCAGGAGTTGTCCTCGCCCGGGTACTCCCAGATCGTCGTCTCGGGCGGGCCCATCGCGGGCTTCATCTTGTAGTAGCTGAGGCGCTCGACCCCGTAGCTGCCGCCGAGACCCTCGATGTGCAGCTTGGCGTCGCGTCCCATGATCTCGAACGAGAAGGTGTTCTTCCACTCCGTCCAGGTGGCGTGCAGCCAGGCCACCTGGCCCGCGGCGGTGCGCAGCAGCAAAAAGCCGTTGTCCTCCACGGGCATGTCCCAGAAGAACGTCGCGACGTGGCCCTGGACGTCGGTGAAGTCGCCCAGAAACCAGCGCGAAAGATCGATCAAGTGAACGCCCTGGTCCAGAAGCTCACCGCCCCCGGAGATCGCGGGCTTCGCCCGCCACTCCTTGTCGTACCCGACGCGGCCGCCGTGGCCGTAGCGGGCGCGGATGAACATCAGCGGGCCCAGCGTCCCCGAGGCGAGCAGCCGGCGCGCCTGCTGGAACGCCGGATGATAGCGGTGGTTGAAGCCGACGTGAACGCACAGGCCGCGTTCCTCCGCGATCGGGATGATCGGGACGAGCTCGTCGGGGTTACGCGCTGCCGGCTTCTCGACGAGGACGTGCTTGCCGGCAGCGACGGCGGCCGCGGTCACGGCGGCCAGCGCGTCGTTGCTGGTGGATACGATGACCGCGTCCACGTCGGGCCGCTCCACCGCCGCGCGCCAGTCGGTGACGACCGCCGCGCCGGGTGCCTGCGCGGCGAGCGCCTGCGCGCGCGCCGCGACCGGATCCGCCAGGGCGACGACCGAATGGCTCGGGCCGAGCGACTTGAGCCGCTTGCCGCCGATCAAGCCACAGCCGACGATTGCGACCTTCATGGCTCGCCCCAGTTCTTTCCCCGGTCCTTGGGGACGATGCGCCGCAAGGTGTAGATGTCGCCCTCCGCCAGCTCGGCGCGCCGGGCGCCGAGGTCGGCCCAGGGATCCCACACGGCGCTCAGCAACCGTCCGGTGATCCCGTCGCTCTCCGCCGACAGCAGGAAGGCGCAGAGCGCGGCGCCTTTCTCCAGCGGCGCGCCTCCGTCCGCCTTCTGCTTGAGAGACCGTTCGTAGAAGGTCTTGCCGACCTTGTCCGGTCCTGCTGTCAGGACCTCCTCGAGCAAGCGGGTGTTGAGCGCGCCGGGCGCGACGGCGTTCGTGTCGATCCCGCTCCCGCGGAGCTCCTCCGCCAGCGTCTCGGTGAAGCGGACGACGGCCGCCTTCGACGCCGCGTAGGCGCTCAGGCGGGGCAGCGGGGCGGTCGCACCGCCGCCCGAAAGGTTGACGATCTTGCCGCCGCCGCTGCGCCGGAAGAGGGGCACCACCTCTCGGCAAGGCAGCACCGTTCCGAGGAGGTTGATCTCGATCGCCCGCGCCCACTCCGTCCAGTCCACCTCTTCGATCAAGCCTTTCGGGCCGTAGACCCCGGCGTTGTTGACCAGCCCGTCGAGGCCGCCCAGCTCGCGCACGGTGTTCGCGACCAGATCCTTCACCTGCTGCGGATTCGAGACATCGGCGACGGTCGCGATCACGCGCTGGTCGCCGCGCGCCGCCGCGCGCAGGGAGGCCGCCGCCTGTTCGATCCGCTCGGGCGAGCGCGCGCAGATGGCGACGCTGGCGCCCTCGGCGAGACAGCGCTGGGCCACGGCGTAGCCGAAGCCCTCGCTCGCGCCGGTGATCAGGATTCGCTTCCCCGCGAGCATCACGTCGTCACGCCTGCTGTCCCGGAACGCCGACCGCGAAGTAGCGGACGCGCGCGTCACCCGCCAGGCTGCCAGCCAGGAAGCGACCGGCGTCGAGGACCAGCGCGGCGGGGGCGCTCGCACGCAGGCGATCGGCGGTGAGCTCGCGGAAGGCCGGCCACTCGGTGGCGACCACGACGGCGTCCGCGCCCCGGATCGCGTCGTCCAGCGTCGCCGACAGCGTGAGCGACGGCGGCAGCTCGGGATCTGGCTGCTTGGGATCTGGCTGCTTGATCGACGGATCGTGCGCGCGGACGCGCGCGCCTCGTTCGACCAGCCACCGGCAGAGGGCCACCGATTCCGAGCGCCGGAGCGTATCGGTGTTGGGCTTGTAGGTGAGGCCCAGGATCGCGATCGTCTTGTCGCGAACATCGCCCAGCAGCTCGCCGAGCCGCCGGCGCGCCCACCCGCGGTGAACGTCGTTGCTCTGCTTGACGCCCGCGAACAGCGGCGTGGTCAGCCCGAGGCGCGCCCCGGTCCCGAGCAGGAAGGCGATGTCGCGCGCGAGCGTGCCGCCCGCGAACGCCGCGCCCGGGCTCAGGTACGCCTTGGGTCCGATGCGCCCTTCGCTCTTCAGCGCCCCCTCGACCTCCTTGGCGTCGGCGCCGGTCCCCTCGCAGACCGCGGCGATCTCGTTGATGAACGTCACCGACGTCGCGAGGAACGCGTTCACCGCGTGCTTGGTCATCTCCGCCGATTCGACGCGCATCCACTGGATCGGCCGGCCGAGCGGTTCCAGCAGTTTCCCGATCCGGGTCCGACCCGCGTCGGTGCGCGTGCCCACGACGATGCGTTCGGGGTTCCGGAACACCTCGATCGCCCGTCCCAGGCGGAGGTTCTCCGGGCTGCACGCGAGCTCGATCCGCCGACCCGCGGCCACCGCGGCGAACGCGCGTTCGATACGCGCGCAGAACCCGACCGGCACCTGCGACGAGACGAGCACGACCGCGCCGTCGGCGAGGTGCGGAAACAAAGCCTCGATTCGCGTCGCGACTGCGTCGACGTCCGCCTGGTCGTCCTGATTCACCGGCGTATCGAAGGTGACCCAGACGAGATCCGCGTCGGCGACGCGCTCGACGCGATCGGTGAATTGCAGCCGTCCCGACGCGAGACCGCGGCGCACGAGATCCTCGAGCCCGGGCTCGAACAGGGGCGGGCGACCGTCGTTCAGGCCGGCGACAACGGCGGGATCCGGGTCGAGGCCCATGACCCGCGTCGCAGACGTGCTCGCGAGATCGGCGAGACAGGCCGCGGTCACCGAGCCGAGGTGCCACAGGCCGTAGACGCAGACGTTCATCACGCCCGCGCGTCGAGGAGCCAGCGGTTGTCGCGCAGGTAGGCGAGGGTCCGCATGATCCCTTCGCGGATCGAGAGCTTCGGCGCCCATCCGAGCCGCCGCATCCGCGCGCAGTCGAGCAAGATGAAGGGGCTGTCGCCAATCCATCCCCGATCGCCGCCGGCGTAGGTCAGTCGCGGGGTGACGTCCAGCGCGGCGGTGATCCAGCCGATCGAATCGTTGACCTCGCAGTACTCGTCCGTGCCGAGGTTGAGGATGACGCCCTTGCCCTCGCTGCGTTCGATCGCCGTGAAGATCGCGTCGATGCAGTCCTGAACGTAGAGGTACGACTTGCGCTGCTTGCCATTGCCCAGCACGTGCAGGTGCGTCGGGTCCGCGATCAGGCGCTTGTAGAAATCGAACACGTGTCCGTGCGTGTAACGCTCGCCCAGGATGGAGACGAAGCGGAAGATCCAGGCCGAGAAGCCGAAGCCCTCGCAATATGCGGAGACCAGCCCCTCGCCGGCGAGCTTCGACGCGCCGTAAAGCGAGGTCTGGACCGGGAACGGGGCGTCCTCGGGCGTCGGGAAGACGGTGGCGTCGCCGTAGATCGACCCGGTGGAGCTGTAGGCGATTCGCTTCACGCCGGCCGCGCGCATCGCCTCGAGCACGCGGAAGGTGCCGATCGTGTTCTGATCCAGGTCCTTCTGCGGGTGGTCCGTCCCGAACCTGACGTCGGCGTTCGCGGCGAGGTGGAAGACGATGTCGACGCCGCGCAGGGCGGCGGCGAGCGCGGCACCGTCCAGAATGTCGCCCTCGACCAGGCGGAACCGGGGGTTGGCGAGCGCGCCGGTCAGGAACTCTCGATTGCCGGTCGAGAAGTTATCGTACGCGACGACCTCGTCCCCGCGCGCGAGCAGCCGATCGACCAGGTTGCTCCCGATGAAGCCGGCGCCCCCCGTCACCAGCGCTTTCACAGGCTCTCCGCGGCGCCGAGGCGATTGTGGGGAATAGGACCGACAGCCGAAAGGAAATGCGACATCTCAAACCACCGTGACCATGGGAAAAGCCGGAACTTATCAGCGCTCACGACCACCGTCCATGGTCGATCACAGCGTCGATGACCTCGCGTGGCTCACGTTCGCGGGCCGAGAGCCCTCGCGGGACGGCTGTCTTCCTGCAACGCGTCCAACGCGTTCGCGATGTACTCGCAGAGGATATCGATCGCGATCTCGGTGTCCCGATCGAGCTCTGCGCGTCCGTCCTGCCATTTGACGTCGAGGGTGCGTTCCGGGTTCTTCCCGCCTGGCACCAGGAACTGGCTGCTGAACGGCTCTTGCTCGTTCGTTCGCGGCTCATCGTCCGGCGGCGTCTGGGCGATGCTGTCGCTGCCGATGCGCAGGCTCATTTCGGTGGCACCGAACACGCCCGCCGCTTCGACGATGATGGGTGAGATCTCCTCGATGCGCCGAAGCTGCTGCAGGCGCCGGCCGAGCGGGCGCACCGCCGCGCGCAAGGCCCGATTGCGTTTGCGGTCGGCGGCGGTCGCCGTCACACGATCCAGACGCATGAAGCCGAGCGAGCGGAGAAACAGGAACGCCACCAGCGCGAGCACCACCAGCAGCAGGGCCGACTGTCCGCTGCTCGCGAAGGTGAGGACGAACGCTGCGGCCCCGAGCAGCAGGCAGAAGCCATAGAGCACGAGCACGGCTTGCCGGTGGGTCAGGCCTGCCGCCATCAAGCGATGGTGAATGTGCTCCTTATCGGCTTGAAAGAGCGGCCGCCCGCGCATGGCGCGCCGGATGATCGCCAGCAGGGTGTCCATGATCGGCAAACCGAGCGCGATGGCCGGAATCAGCACCGCAACGGCGGTGGACGATTTCTGGTTGGTCTGGATCGCGGTGGTCGAGAGCACGAAGCCCAGAAACATGCTCCCGGTGTCGCCCATGAAGATCGACGCCGGGTTGAAGTTGTAGAAGAGGAACCCGATGATCGCGCCGGCCAGCGCCGACGCGAACAGCATCATCAGCGGATGTCCGCGCTGCATCGAGAGCAGGAACGTCGTGGTCACGGCGACCAGTGCGACACCGCCAGCAAGTCCGTCGAGCCCGTCGATCAGGTTCAGAGCGTTGATGACGCCGACGATCCAGAGGATCGTGAGGGGCAGGCTGACCGATCCAAGAGAGATCGTGTCGCCGAAGGGGTTGCCCAGCGCTTCGATCCTGAACCCGAGCTTGTAAAGCAGTCCCGCGACCAGGAACTGGACGAGGAACTTCTTCCACGCATTGGCGCCGTGCAGGTCGTCGTAGAGGCCGAGGGCCGCGATGGAGAGACCGCCGACAAACAGACCGATGACGTGCTCGCGCTCCGCGAGGAACATCTGGCCAACGCCGGTCTGAAATATCAGTAGCCCGACCAGGGGCGCGTAGAAAGCGATGACGATGGCGATGCCGCCCAGGCGGGGGATCGGCCTTCCGTGAATCTTTCGCGAGGATCGCGCGTGGTCGAGCGCACCGAAACGGTGTGCCAGGCGCCTGACCAGCGGTGTCAGGATCGCCCCGCACAGCATGGAAAGAATGAAGGCGACCGCCGCGGTCCTCATGGTCCTACACCGAGGCAGTCGGACGCGTGAGCACCCAGTTACCGAGCGCGAGCACGTCCATGTGTGTCTTCAGGTAGCAGGCGAGCGCCTCGGCCGGCGTCGCGACGATCGGCTCGTGCTCGTTGAAGCTGGTGTTCAGCACCAGCGGCACGCCGGTCTGGCGTTCGAACGCCGAGATGAGCGCGTGGTAACGCGGGTTCGTCCCGGCGCTCACCGTCTGCAGGCGCCCGGTGTCGTCGACGTGGGTGACGGCCGGCAGGCGGGCGCGATGCTCCTGCTTGACCTTGTAGACCATCAACATGAACGGCGACGGCTCGCTCCGTTCGAAGATCTCGCTCGCCTTTTCCTCGAGGACGCTGGGCGCGAACGGCCGATACGTCTCCCGGTGCTTGATCCGCGTGTTGAGGATCTCCTTCATGTCCGCCCGCCGCGGATCGGCGACGATCGACCGGTTGCCGAGCGCGCGCGGGCCGAACTCCATGCGCCCCTGAAACCACCCGACGACCTTTCCGGCGGCGACGGCCTGCGCGACCTCTCGAAAGAGGTCGGCGTCGTCGTAGCGGCGCACGACGACGCTGGGATCCCAGCCATTGCCGCGGGCCTTCTCGATCGCAGCGGCGATCTGCTGGTCGTCGAAGTTGGGTCCGGTGTAGGCGTCGCGCATGACGAAGCGGCGGGGCCGTCCGAGCACCGCGTGCTCGACGTAGAACGCCGCGCCGATCGCGGTGCCGTCGTCGCCCGCGGCCGGCTGGACGAAGACGTCGCGGAATCGGGTGCGTTCGAAGACCTTGCCGTTGGCGACCGAGTTGAGGGCGCAGCCGCCCGCCAGCGACAGCTTGTCGAGACCGGTGCGGTCGTAGAGGTCCTGAACGACGTGGAAGAAGATCTCCTCGTACACGACCTGCGCGCTGTGCGCGATGTCCGCCCACTTGCCGAAGAACTCGGGATCCTCCGGATCGCGCGCCGGGCCGAGCAGCTCCTGCAGCCGTGGCGAGAACACCAGCCCCAGGTGCGGCGCGCCGGTGTCCCACGTCATCTCGACGCCCTCGTTGTGGTGGCGGAAGTAGTCGAGGTTCAGCTCGAAGCGTCCCGCCGACACCGGGCGGATCACCTGGCGAAGCTTTTCGACGTACGTCGGTTTGCCGTACGGCGCCAGCCCCATCATCTTCCACTCCTCGCCGTAGCGGTGAAATCCGAGGAACTGCGTCACCGCTGTGTAGAAGAGGCCGGCCGAGTGGGGGAACTCGATGCGGTCCACGACGTCGAGCGTGCGATCGCGGCCGACCGCCCGCATCGTCGACACGAAGTCGCCGAAGCCGTCGATCGAAAGGCACGCGGCCTGTTCGAAGGGCGAGATGAAGAACGCGCTCGAGATGTGCGACTTGTGGTGCTCGACGGCGTGAATCTTCGCGCGCAGCGCCCGCGGTTCGATGCCGAGGGCCGACGCCAGCACGTCGTCGATCTTCCGAACCTTGGCGACGTTCGCGAGCCGATCCTTGATCAGCTTCGTCAGCGACGGCCCCTTCTGGACCGCGAAGAGGATCTTCTTGTGCAGGTTCGCCTTGGGATCGCGGGAGATCGCGACGTGATCGAGCTCGGTCGGCGCGACCCCTGCCGACTCCAGCACGGCCCGCACGGCCATCGTTGGGAAGCCCGCGCAGTGCTTGTGCCGATTGAGCCGCTCTTCTTCGATGGCCGCCACCAGCACGCCGTCCTTCACCAGGGCGGCGGACGCGTCACCATGGAAGGCGTTGATACCTAGGATCCTCATTGCGGCGGGCAAGTATATAGAAAGACCAGAGATTTCAGCCGAAAAGAGTGCGTCGGCAGAGTAATATCTCGCCCGCTTTGATGGGGCCGGATTCTTGACGACGCAAGCTGCGTTCGACACCGCCCCGCGGCTACGCGTCACGCTGCTCCACAATTACCGCGACGAGCTGCAGCCGAGCATGCGGCTCTACGCGGACCACCTCGGGGGCGCCCTGATCCGTCGTGGGATCTCGATCACACGCGTACGGCCGCCGAACGTCGTCCCGGATGCGTGGTGCAGGCGCTCGGTCGCGTGGGCGAAGCTCGACACGTACTTCGGTCGATTCGCGGTCTATCCCCGGCTCGTGCGCAACCTGGACACCGACCTCGTCCACATCGTCGACCATGGGATGGGCTACCTGCTCGGCAAGCTCGATCCGCGCCGAACGATCGTCACCTGTCACGACGTCATCTTGCTCGTGCTGGCCGCAGGGCGCCTCGGCGGCGCGCGGATCTCCCCCATCGCGATACAGGTGCTCCGCTTCTCGATGGAGTTCGTCAAGCGCGCGGCGCTGGTCGTCGCCGACTCGCGGCAGACGCGGAGCGATCTCGTCGAGCTGGTGGGGATCGATCCCGCCAAGATCAAGGTGATCCATCCGGGACTGAATCAACCGTTCGCCCCCGACGCGGAGCGGGGACGAGCCCTGCGGCGCGCGCGTGGGCTCGGCGACGGTCCGCTGATCCTCCAGCTTGGAGGCCAGTTCTACAAGAACGTCCCGGGTGTCTTGCGCGTCCTGTCCCGCCTGCGCAAGGAAGGCATCGATGCGCGCCTAGTGCGCGTCGGCCGCGCGCTGGGCGGGGAGGAGCGATCGCTCGCCGAACGGCTGGGTGTGCTCGGCAGCGTCGTCGAGCTCGGCGCGGTGCCCGACCAGGACATGCCGGCGCT
>Ga0070683_100001016_pt1 | contig 21036 bp, 21 predicted proteins | sample KBSC713LmetaG_FD_64662 | JGI IMG/M metagenome (GOLD analysis project Ga0070683, IMG submission 64662) | Corn rhizosphere microbial communities from Kellogg Biological Station, Michigan, USA - KBS C7.1-3L metaG | ecosystem: Host-associated > Plants > Roots > Rhizosphere ... | reverse complement strand
GAGCGCGAGGCGTCGCCGCCCACGCTCGAGAGCATCATGCACCTGGCCGCCGCGGCGGTGGATCGCTTTCACGAGCCCGGCGGCCGGATCGGCATCGGTCTCGGCCCCTCGGCCCCGCAGCGCTGCAGCCGCGAGCTGCTCGAGCAGACCCTGGACTTCGCGCGCGTCCGCGGGCTCGTGTGGCAGACCCACGTGCTCGAGACCAAGAGCCAGGCATACACCTCGCGCCGCTGGCACGGGCAGTCGTTCATCGAGCTGATGGCTGGGCGCGGAATGCTCGGTCCTCAGACCACGCTCGTACACACGGTCTGGCTGAGCGACCGCGACATCGAGCTGATGGCCAACACCAACACCACCGCCGTCCACTGCCTGCTCAGCAATCTGCGTCTCGGCGACGGCGTGGCACGCCTGCCGGCTCTCCGCGACGCCGGCGTACGAGTGGCGCTCGGCACCGACGGCCGCGGCTGCGACGAGACGCTCGACATGCTCGAGCTGGCAAAGATGACGGCGCTCGTGCACAAGGCGCGCGGCGGCGACTACCGGCGCTGGCCCACCGCGGCGGAGGCCCTCGAGATGTGCACGTCGGCCGCGAGCATCTGCACCGGTCACGGCGAGCATCTCGGCCGCATCGAGCCGGGCGCAAAGGGCGACCTGATCCTGTTGCCACTTGACGCGCCGGCGCTCGTGCCGCTCCACGACCCGGTGCGCCAGCTCGTCTACGGCGTCCCGAGCGCAGACATCCACACCGTCGTGGTGGACGGCAGCGTGGTGGTCAGCGACGGCAAGCCGCTGAACATCGACCTCGCGGGCCTGGCGCGCGACGCCGGGCCGCACGCCGAGGAGTCGCTGCGCGGCGAGCGACCGTCCGATGCAGCCGTGCTCGAGTCGCTCGTCGACGAGATGTACCGGGACGTCGAGGAGTCGACCCTCGACGTCGACTCGTACCTGCGCGACTAGCCGAGCCGGAACACCTCGCGGGCCGTCTCGCCGAGGATCTTCCGCTTGGCCTCGTCGCTCAGGAACGGGAGGTCGTAGATCGCACTCGGCGGGTCGAAGTCCCAGTGCGGATAGTCGGACGAGTACATGAGCTGCGTAGGGGCGTTGATCCGGTCGAGCGTGTACTCGAGCGCCTTGAGATTCGTGCGCTCAAGCGGCTGCGAGGTGAAGTACATGTCCCGGATGTACTCGCTTGGCAAGCGCTGGAGCAGAGGCGCCTCGGAGGAGCGCATGGCGTATTCGTGGTCGAGGCGCTCCATGAGGAACGGCAGCCAGGCAACGCCGCTCTCGATCCACACCACTTTGAGGTTGGGAAAGCGCTCGGGCAGCCCGTTGATCACCCAGTTGGTCAGGTGGATCATGTTGAAGAACGGAAAGCCGAGAGCATGCACCGAGAGGAAGCGGTTGAGCTGCTCGGTGGAGCGCTCGTACGAGCTGTACACGGCGTGGAAGCCGAGCGGCATCCCGCGCTCCTCGAGAGCGCTGTAGACAGGCATGTACGAGTTGTGGTGCACGGGCCCATAGCGGGTGCTCGTGACCATGAAGCCCACGACGCCGGGCAGGTCCGAGAACTCCTCGACCATCCTCAGGCTCGCCCGCGGATCGTTGAACGGCAGGTAGAGCATGGTCTTGATCGAGCTGTCGGCGCTCAACACGTGGTCGGACAGCCAGCGCGCGTATGCGCGCGCGAGGGCCACCTCGACCTCCACGCGCGGGTGTAGGCCGAGATGGAGCATCGGCGTGGGAAACACGATCGAGTAGTCGATGCCGAGACTGTCCATGTAACGGCGATTGATGACCACGTCGCGGTGGCGGCCGTCCTCCTCTACGACCTCGTCGAGGCGCTCGACCGAGCGGCGAATCCGGCCGGCCACGTCCTGGTCGCCGATCGGCACGGGCGTCACCGCCGTGCGGCCCCGGCGGCCCGCGGAGGCCTCGAAGCGCTGCCGCTGGACGGGGTCCTCCACGTAGGTGAAGATCTCGCTCCAGGAGTCGTTCTCGAAGTGATGCGCGTCGACGTCGACGATCAGCAGGTCGTTGAAGCGCCTCTCCTCCGCCTGCTTCGCGGCGTTCGCCAGGTGCTGACGCGTGTCGAACGGTCCGCTCGTGTCCTTGATCGCCGGAGTCTCGGTGGTCACTGATTCTCGTGTCACGTGTCGTCTCTTTCCGTCTCGGAGCCGCCTCGTATGCCCCAGGTTGCCCACAGCCCGAGCTCGAACGGCTCGACGTCCACAGCAGCAAGCAACGCGGACACGGTCATCAGCACGTCGGTGGCCGACGGCATGTCCGGGCTCTGCTCGAGCAAGCGCAGGTCAGGATCCTGTTCGAGGCAGCTCACGGACAGGCGCACGGCCGCGGCCATGAGCTCCTGCAGCGGCCCGGCCATCAGGGCGGCGGGCGTGGCCTGCCCGCCGAGGGCCTCGAGCGCCCGCTCGATCTGCTGCAGTTCCGTCCGTTCGCTGGTCATCTCAGAGGACGACATAGAGCTCGTCTCCGCTCCTCGTGACGCTATACCGCTTCAGCCTGAGGCGGCGGTCGCTCACGCACTTGCCGGTCTTCAACGCGAACTCGTAGCCGTGCCACGGGCAGACGATGTGCAGCTCGTCGCTCGAGAAGCGCTCTCCCTCGATCGACTTGTCGGGCTCGAGCACCGGTTCCACCTTGCCGAGCACGAAGCCCTCGCAGACAGGGCCGCCGGCGTGGGCACAGGTGTTCTCGTAGGCATAGAAGTCCTCGCCCTGACGGTAGACCCCGACCTCGGATCCATCGATCACGTAGATCCTGGAGCTGCCGTCGGGAAAGTCCGAGACCTGCCCGATCGGGTGCTCGCTGCTCACGCTCCGCCGCCCGCGTTGTGGACCTTTCCATCGAAGCCCTCCTGGTACGGATAGTCCGGACGCGGGTTGAGGGCCTTCGCCGGCAGCTTCACGGCGCCACTGTTCACCTTGTCGGTGGCGTCCTTGACGGTTTGGACCATCTCCTGGTTCTTCGCGTACTTCGGACACAGCGCAATGTGCTGGTACGTCGGATCCTGGAGGTCGATGAACACCGCGCCTGGCTTTGCCGTCCCCTTGGCCAGCTCGGACAGGATCTTGGCCGTGGCCGCGCGGTTGTTCGACAGGCTCGTGCCCACCATGTTGTCGTACGCGTTACAGGCCGGAATGTTGATCTTGAAGACCGCCGGGTCCTTGCCGGAGTCCTTGGCGGCCGCGATCGTCCCCTCGGTCGCCGAGTCGAGATTCGGGAACAGCACATCGGCGCCGTCGCTGATCATGGCCGCTGTTGCCGCCTTTGCCTTCCCGACGTCGTTGAAGTCGCCGGTGATGTTCGACAGCACCTTGATGCTCGGATCGGCGTCCTTGACCCCTGCCTGGAAGCCCGCGAGCTCCTGGACGGTCGGCGGGATCTCCGCGCCCCCGACGTAGCCGACGATCTTCGACTTCGTGAGCTTCGCCGCGATGGCGCCGAGCACGTAGGCCGGCGCGCCGCGGTCTGGGACGAAGGCGTAGACGTTCTTGTGGAAGTGCGTTGGGGCTCCCAGCACGTTGATGAAGGAGGTGTTCGGATACTTGTCAGCGAGCTGATCGAAGATCGGGCCGAACGATGCGCTCACCCCGACCACCACGTTGTTGAGCGGCGCCACCGTCGTGATCCCGTCGGTGCGCTGCTGATCGGTGGCCTTGTTCTCCAGGGTGGCGGTCAGCTTCACGTTCGGATTCGCCTTCTGCGCGTCGAGGATGCCCTCGTAGGTCACCTGGTCGAATGACTGGTCGTTCTTGGGGCCGATGAGCACCGCGGCGACCTTCATCGTCTTCTGCTGAGCCGCCGTCGATGCACCGGTCGCATCCCCGCCGCCGCCGCACGCCGTCACGCCGGCTATCAACAGCGAGCCCGTTAGCGCGACCAAGCTCGAGCCCTTCAGAGCTTTGACGAATCCCTCCACGCTGCCCCTTTCCCAAGTCGCTCCGCGACGCGCCGCGTGAGCGTGTGAGGAGCGGCGCGACGCGCGATTATGCGAACCGCACGGCGCTGCCACATCGGGGAAAACCCGTGGAGCGCAGCGGAAAGCCCGCGCGCGGTCAGCGTTCGGACGGCGCAGCGGCCGCCGGCGTCCGCGGTCGGCTTGGGCGCACGAGCGGAAGCTGCTCGAGCACCTCGGCGAGGCCCTCGAGGCTGCGCAGGTTCTGGCCGGGAAGGAAGTGCGTCACGTGCGGTAGCGCTGCCGCCATGCCCTCGGCGAGCGGCTCGTAGTCGTCGTCGCCGGCGAGCGGATTCACCCACACCACCGAGTGGGCCGCGCGGCGCAGCCGCTCCATCTCCTGGCCCAGCAGACGCGAGTCGCCGCGCTCCCAGCCGTCCGAGACGATCACCACCACGGCGCCGCGTGTCACCCCGCGCGGCCCGTAACGGATGTTGAAGGCCTTGAGGTTGTCGCCGATCCGAGTACCGCCCGCCCAGTCGGGCACCGCGCGTGCCGCACCGCGAAGCGCACGGTCGGGATCGTGGCCGCCCAGCTCCCGTGTGACGTCGGTGAGGCGCGTGCCGAACGTGAAGGCCTTCACGCTGCGGCCGCCGCGCACCGCAGCCTGGAGGAACATGATCATCGCGCGCGCGTAGGGCTCCATCGAACCGGACACGTCCACGAGGAACACGAGCTTGCGCGGCACGAGCCGGTTGCGTCGCACGTGCCGCTCGAGCGGGTAACCCTCCGTGCGCATCGCCGCGCGGAGGGTGCGGCGCTTGTCGAGCAGGCGACCGTCGTGCGCGGCCTCCTGCCGGCGTGAGCGGCGGAGCGGCACGGCGCAGGCAAGGCGCGCGATCAGCCGCCGCGAGCGTCGCAGTTCGCCCATGCTGTACTCCGCGAAGTCGAGCTCCCTCAGCTGCTCGCTTGCCGACCACGCCGTGCCGCTCGTGGCGGTTTCGCCGTCGCCATCGTCGTCGTCATCGCCCATGGCTTCCTCGCTCGCGCTGACCACGGTGCGCTCCCTCTCCTCAGCCGCATAGCCGGTTCCGCCTTCCTCGGTCTGGGGAGCCGAGTGAGGCACCGGCAGGCCGTCCGGCTCGCCCTCCGCCGGCTCGCCGGCCGCCCGCTCCCAGAATGCCGTGAAGGCAGCATCGAAGGTCTCGAGGTCCTTCTCATGCGAGACGAGCGTGCAGCGGAGCGCCCAGTACACCTCGTCGCGTGACGCCAAGTCCACGACCTCGAGCGCGAGCAGCGCGTCCTGAAGCCGCCCCGGCCCGACCTCAGCCCCCGCCTCCCGCAGCACCCGCCCGAAGGCCACCAGCCTGCGGAGGAGCGGCTGGGCGGCGGCCGCGGTCATGAACCTGGCTCTGAGCTCACCGGCGCCACGAGCCGCCCGATGCCGTGATGCCGCACGCGCTCGATGTCCTCGTGGTACTTGAGCACGGCGCCGAGCGTGGCATCGACGACGTCCTCGTCGAGCTCTTGCCGGTCGAGGGAGGCAAGCGCTTCGGCCCAATCCAAAGTCTCGGCGATACCAGGCGCCTTGGCCAGCTCGAGCGCTCGCAGCCCGGCCACCACCGTGGCCACCTGGCGGGCGAGGCGCTCGGGCACGTCCGGCAGCCGCGCCTGGACGATCTCCACCTCGCGCTCCACGGTCGGATAGGAGATCCAGTGGTAGATGCAGCGCCGGCGCAGGGCGTCGTGGAGCTCGCGCGTGCGGTTGGAGGTGAGCACCACGAGCGGCCGCTCGGTGGCGCTGATCGTGCCGATCTCGGGGATGGTCACCTGGAAGTCCGAGAGGAGCTCGAGCAGGAAGGCCTCGAACTCGTCGTCCGCGCGATCGATCTCGTCGATGAGAAGGACCGGGGGCGCGGGATCGTCATGCTCGATCGCGTCGAGCAGCGGGCGGCGCAGCATGAATTCGCGGCCAAACACGTCGTTCACGCGCTCCGGCTGTGCCGCATCAGCGGCCTCGAGCGTGCGGATGTAGAGCATCTGGCGCGCGTAGTTCCAGTCGTAGAGAGCGTGGGCGACGTCGATTCCCTCGTAGCACTGGAGACGGATCAGGCGCGCGCCGAGCACCGCCGCGAGCGCTTTGGCGCACTCCGTCTTGCCCACGCCTGCATCGCCCTCCAACAGCAGCGGCTTGCGCAGCGACATTGCGACGCTCACCACTGTCGCGAGGCCCCGGTCAGCGAGGTAGCGTTCCTCGCCCAGTCGCTCGGCGATCTCAGCGGGAGATATCAGCGGCGGCGGAAGATCTCGAAGCGGATGTACTGGTCGTCGACGTCGATCAGCGAGTACGCGATTATGTCGCCCGTCTCCGAGTAGTGAACCTCGTGCAGGCGGATGAACGCCTCGCCGTTCTTGACGCCCAGGCGCGTGGACTTCTTGTCGACCTTGACCATCGGGACGATATCGGCAAGCGCATGATCGATCTGTCGCGAGCAGTACCGCTTGCTGAACTCGAACACCGAGGCGGCCGGGTTCTTCGGCGGATCGCGCTCGATGATCTGCCACGGCACGAGGTCGCGCACGTAAATCGCGAGTTCGCTGTCGGCGTAATAGAGCTTCTCGGTGAGGAAGCAGTCCTCGTCGGCCGCGACGCCAAGCGTGTCCACCATGTCCGCGGGCGGCTTGGTGCGCTTCCAGGACTGGTCGATCTTGACCTTGTGTCCCTTCTCCTCGAGCAGCCAGTCGAAGCCGACGAGCCGGTGGAGGGCCAGGGTGGACGGCCCCACGTGGCGGTTGATCGTCGTGCCCACCGCCCGGCGACGCGTGATGATCCCATCCTGCTCCAGGCTGTGGAGCGCCGTGCGGATGGTGGTCCGGCTGACGTTGAGCATCTTCGCGAGGTCGTCCTCCGACGGCAGCCGGTAATCGTCGAAGCTGCCGTTGAGGATCGCCTGGAGAATCGCTTCTCGCGCCCGCTCGGCGAGCGGTGTGTTTTCAAGCTCTGTGAAGAGGCCGTCCATGTCCAATGGGGTCGTTGTCGTTCGTGTTACGAAGGCACAATACGAATAGTAAGAATCAAACTACGCCATCTTGAGGCGGATTCCCACCTCATTCGCAAAAGATTATGTATGTAGTATGACGAAGTGACCTCGGTGCGGAGGCGCTAGTTCGCCATGCAGCCTCTCAGGCCATCCGGCGCGCGCCTTCTCACCGGCGTTCTGATTGCGGGCTTCAACCTGCAGCTCGGCATCGTCGCGGTCGGTCCCCTGATCGACCGGATTCGCGACGACACCGGGATGAGCAGCGCGGTGGCGGGGTTGCTCGAGACGATCCCGTTTCTGTGCATCGGCTGTGTGGCGTTGAGCGGGCTGGGGCTGATCTCCCGCCTGGGTGCGGAGCGCCTGGCGGGCTACGCGCTCGTGCTGCTCTGCGCTGGAACGGCTGTCCGGCCGGCGATGCCCAGTCCCGTACTGCTGCTGGCGGCGTCGGTGCCGATCGGCATTGGATCGGGAGCGCTCAGCCTGGCACTGCCGGCGCTGGTGAAGGCCCACTATCCGGCCAGCGCAGGCGCCGTCATCGGTAGCTATGCGGCCGCCCTGAGCATGGGCGCCGCACTCGCCGCGTTCACGGCAGTCCCACTGGCGAATACGTTCGGGAGCTGGCGCCCGGCACTCGCCGTCGGCGCAGTGCCCGCCGCGCTGGCCCTGCCCGTTTGGATCTGGGCCGCCCGTGCTCACTTGGCCCCCCTGCCCGAGGCTCAGCTGGGCGCCGTAGCGGCAATGAGACGGCCGCCGGCGCTCGGGCTGCGACTGGCCGCGCTCTTCGCCTGCCAGTCGGTGACTTTCACGGTAATGATCAGCTGGATTGCCGCGCTCTACCGCCACCACGGCTGGAGCGGTAGTCACGCCGGACTCACCACCGCGACGATCTCGCTGGTCACGATCCCGGCGGCGCTGCTGGCTGGGCTATCCGATGGCGGCGACCGGCGCCCGTGGCTCGTCGGCACCGGGCTGGCCCTCGGAGTGGGCATATTCGGCATAGCGCTCGCCCCCACTGCCAGCCCGTGGGTGTGGCTCGTGATCTTCGGGGTTGGGACCGGCGCGATCTACCCACTCTGCCTCTCGCTGCCCCTCGACCTCGCCGCGGGCCCGCACGAGGCGGCGGAGCTGACGGCGTGGATGCTGGGCGCGGGCTACTTCGTGTCCGCCGGGGGCCCGGCGGTGGTCGGCGGCCTGCGGGACCTCACCGGCGACTTCAGGCTTCCGATGCTGCTCCTCGGCTGCATCGCGCTCGTGGCGATCGCGCTCGGCTCGAGTGGCGCCTTCAGGCCGCGGCCGGCGCCCGTGGCGGCCACCGGCGAGCGCGCGGGCTGAGGGATCTGCATGTCGCGCTCGTCCACGACCCTGCTCGTTGCGATCCTGGCGGTGTCGTTCAACCTGCGCATCGGGATCGTGTCAGTCGGCCCGGTCGTGGACGACATCCGCTCGAGCACCGGCATGAGCAACGGCATCGCCGGGCTGCTGGGCGCGCTGCCTTTTCTGTGTATGGGTGTCTTCGCGTTTGCGGGCCCGCCGCTGACGGCAAGGATCGGCTCGCTGCGGTTGATCGGCTACGCGCTCGCTCTCATCACGCTCGGCACGCTGGCCCGCGCCGCCGCGCCCGGGGCGGCGCTGGTGGTGCTGGCCACGGTCCCGCTCGGCATGGGCATCGCCCTCACCGGGCTCGCGTTGCCCGGCGTGGTCAAGCATCACTTCCCGGGGCGGCTGGGCGCAATCACGGGCACCTATGTGGCATCGCTCGCAATCGGCGGCGGCGTCGGCGCGCTGCTCGTGGTTCCGCTGGAGCACGAGCTTGGCGGATGGCGGGGGGCGTTCGCCGTCACGGCCCTGCCCGCCCTGCTGGCCCTTCCGGTCTGGGTCCGTGCAATCGCGACGATCGACCACGACGCGCAGCCGCTGCCGAGCGTCCCCGAGGGAACCCCGCGCAGCTGGCGCCCCGGCCCCCAGGCACTTCGCCTCGGCCTGATGTTCGGCCTTCAGTCGATGTGCTTCGCCGCGATGATGACCTGGCTCGCCTCGCTATACCGGCACACCGGCTGGTCGACTGGACACGCGGCTCTCACGACGGCGGTCGTCTCGCTGCTTGTCGCCCCCGCCGGATTGCTGCTGCCGCGCCTCTCGGAGGGCCGCGACCGCCGCCCGTGGGTGTTCTGGACGGCGGTCCTGATGGCGTCGTCGGTACTGGCCATCGCCATCGCCCCGCGTGTTGCATCGTGGCTTTGGGTGATCGCCTTCGGCCTCGGCACCGGCTCGATCTTCTCGCTGATGATGACGCTGCCGCTCGACCTGCGGGACTCGCGGTCGGAGATCGACGAGCTCACGGGCTGGATGCTCGGGATCGGCTACGTCCTGTCCGCCGGCGCGCCCGCGCTCGTGGGGCTCGGCCGCGACCTCACGGGCGGCTTCGAGCTTCCGCTGATCGTGATGAGCGTGCTCGGCTTCGGCGCGGGAGTCGTCGCGCTCAGCCCGAAGCTGAGGCCGGTCGCCGGCGGGGTCAGCGAGCCGTCAGGTCACCGCTCTCGAGCAGCAACTCGCGCTGACGCTCGGTCCACGGCCCCGGCTGGCCGTCACTTTCGAGCCTGACCGCCACCACGCGACCGTCGGCGACCTTTCGCCCCTCGAGTCCTACGACGAAAGCGAATGTGATGGAGGTGCGGCGCACCTCAGCCACCTCGATGTGCACGTCCACCCGTGCGCGGAAGTGGAGGGGCTCCTGGAAGTTGGCGCTCACGTGGACGCGCGGGAATGAGCCGTACAGCTCCTCCGAGAGCCCGAGGCGCTCGAGCAGCTCGGCCTCTGCCACCTCCGCCATCCGCAGAATGGACGCGTGATGGTGGTGACCCGATGCGTCGGTGTCGTGCCACTCGACCCGCTGCTCGATCGTTATCTGCGCTGGTTCGCCGTCCCGAGTGGCCATGCCTTAGGCCTGTCATATTACGTATGATCAATGAGTACAGGGTGGTAAGGACTCACTCAGAGGACGCCGACAGCGCTCGCGGGTTCCCGTTCGGGAGCTTCGATGCGTTACGCGCAAACTTCCTTGAGCGCAGTCGCCGCAGCAGTCTCGTGCGTGACCAGCTGGCGGGCTCCTCGATGACGCCGGAGCAGGCGGTCGCTACACCGCAGAGCTGGTCCCAGCTTCGCCCCGTGACCAAGGCGGACATGATCGCCGACCAGAAGCTCGACCCACCGTATGGAGCGCGCAGCTGCGTCTCCTCGGCGGAGCTCGGCCTGGTGGTCGAGTCGAGCGGAAGCACGGGCAAGGGCCGCGAGGTCCACTACCTCTCGCGGCGCGATACCGACCGCACTGCCTCGGCCTGGTCTCGCTACCTCGCGAACATGGGAGTCACGCCGTGGGATGCGATCGCGATCTGCTTTCCAATCGGCATGGCCGGCGGCGGAATCAGGCACATGCTCGCCTACGGGCGGCTCGGCGCCACGGTGCTGCGCATCGGCGGGCTTTCCAGCGAGCGGAAGATCGAGGCGATCCGCCACTACCGCGCCTCCACGCTCGTGGCAACCCCGGCGTACGTGGATCACCTGGGGGTCGTGGCCGGCGAGTGTGGAGTCCAGCCCCGGCAGCTCGGGATTCGCCGAATCGTGGTGGCCACGCAGTCCGTGAGCAGCGAGTGGGTGCGCAGCACCGAGGAGCTCTGGGGAGCCGGCCTGTTCGAGTGGTACGGCACGTCCGCCGGGATCGCGGCGTTTGCCTGCGCGCGCGGAATGGTGGACGGCGACGAGCACGGGACGCTGCACTGGGACCCGCAGGTGGCCGTGCAGGAGGTCGTCGACCCGAAGACCGGGCGGCACGTGGCCGACGGCGAGCGTGGCGAGATGATCGGCACACCGCTGATCAACGAAGCCGAGCCGCTCTTCCGCATCGCCACGGGCGACGAGGTGCGCTTCCGCGCTCCAGGGTCCTGCGCCTGCGGCTCCTCGTGGCCCGGGATCGAGAGCGGCACGGTGCGTCGACTTGATGCAATGTTCAAGGTGAAGGGCGTGAACCTCTGGCCCGCCACCGTCGACGCGCTCGTGCTGAGTCGCGACGAGGTGCTCGACTACCGCGCGCGAATCTGGCAGGACGAGCGTGGCCGCGAGCGCCTCGGCCTGGAGCTGCTCACGCCGGCGGGGGTGTCCGACCAGCTCGTCGAGCCACTACGCGCCATGCTTCGCGAGGAATCGGGGCTCTCGTTCGAGATCGCAGTGGTGGAGCGGCGCGAGGCATGGACACAGCAGACCGCCGGGGAGGCCGGCAAGGCCAGGCGCTGGGTCGACGAGCGGGCAGCGCAGCAATGAGCGCAGGACTGCTGGTTGAGAGCGACGGGCCGATCCTCACGCTAACGCTCGACCGGCCCGAGAAGCGCAACGCGCTGAACGACGCCCTGCTCTCCCGGCTCGGCGAGGAGCTCGAGCGGGCGGCGCGCGCCGACAACATCCACGTCCTGGTGCTCCAGGGAGCGGGAGATCACTTCTGCTCGGGCTTCGATCTCGACACCGTGAGCGCCGAGGAATCGTCCGAGGAGCGCGCGCGGCGCGAGCGTGAGCAGCTGTTCGACCGCGCTCTCTTCCTGCGCGACCTGCCAATTCCCACCATCGCGGCGGTGCAGGGCGCCTGTGTCGCGGCCGGCCTGCTGCTTTCGCAGATGTGCGATCTGGTGGTGGCGAGCGATGACGCCTTCTTCTACGACCCCCTGCCGCGCATGGGTGGGGTGGGGCTCGAGGTGCTGGTCGAGCCGTGGGACATCGGCTTCAGGCGCGCCAAGCGCTACCTCTTCACCGGCGATCGCATCCCGGCGAGCGACGCTCTCCAGCTCGGCCTCGTCACCGATCTCACGACCCGTGCCGAGCTCGGAGAGACGGTGCGCTCGCTCGCGCAGCGGATCGCGGAGATGCCGCCCGTCACGCTCTCCCTGATCAAACGCTCGCTCAACCGCGCCCAGGACCTGGCCGGCATGCGCGAAGCGCTCGAGTACCACTTCGCGCTCCACCAGCTCGGTCATGCGAGCGTGGAGTCACGTGACCTCCTGCACGCCGCCCGCGAGGGCAGGCCGCTGAAGGACTACTTCCGCAAGCGCGACGAGGGAGAGCTGTGAGCGCAGGCCGCGTGATCGACACCCACACCCATCTCTACAGCGACGAGATGACCCCGTGCTTCTGGGTGGATGCGATGGCGGACTACGGCAGCAGCATCTCGAGCCGCACGAGCGACTACGTGCGCGAGAAGATCACCGAGGACTGGTTCGACCCCGGCGGAGATGTCCTAATCGAGGACATGGATGCGGCAGGGATCGACAAATCGGTGGTGTTCGTCCTCGACTTCGCCCTTCACGCGGGTGTGGACGACGGGGTGTCGCTCGTGCGCCGCTACGAGCTGTTCGCCGCCGCGGTGGCGCGGCATTCGGAGCGGCTCGTGCTCTACGGCGGCGTCGACCCGCGCCGTCCGGACGCCGCCGCCTTTGTCGAGCGAGCCAAGGACGAGTTCGGCATCCAGGGCGTGAAGATCTGGCCGCCCGCGGGCGCCTTCCCGAACGAGCCCTACTGCTACCGCGTGTACGAGCGCTGCGCGCAGCTCGGCCTGCCCGTGGTGGTCCACACCGGACAGGAGATCGGGCCGCTGCGCAGCGAGTGCACGCGCCCGATGTTCGTCGACCAGCCGGCCAACGACTTCCCCGAGCTCACGTTCGTCCTCGCGCACGCGGGAATGGGCTGGTGGCAGGAAGCCGCCGAAATCGCCTGGCACCACCCGAACGTCTACCTCGACATCGCGTACTGGCAGGCCAAGTACCTGCGCGACGAGGAGGGCTTCTGCCGGGAGCTACGGAGCCTGATCTCGACCGCCGGCAAAGAGCGAGTGATGTTCGGCACCGATTGGCCGGCCATGCGCAAGGTGCGGCGCGTGAGACACGACACCTGGGTGCAGGTGCTGCGGGACCTCCCGGACGGCGCACCCGGCGGCGTGCAGTTCGAGCGCGACGAGATCGATCTGCTGCTCGGTGGGGTTGCCGAGGCCGCGCTCGGGCTCTAATGGCCACCGAGTTCGGCTTCATGATGGGGCTGAGCCCGCGCGAGCCGATCGGGCGCTTCGGCGATCTCGCGCATGATGCGGAGGAGCTCGGCTTCGACGCGGCCTGGCTTGCCGACTCGCAGCTCTACACGAAGGACGTGTACGTGGGCCTGGCTCTGGCGGCGCAGCGCACGAGCCGGATCAAGCTCGGGCCTGGCGTGACCAATCCGGTCACGCGCCATCTCACGGTCACCGCCAACGCGATCGCAGCAGTCGGCGAGGTGAGCGGAGGACGCGCCATGCTCGGTCTCGGCGCCGGCGACGCCGCGGTGTTCCCACTGGGAATCGCACCCGCCCGGATCGCCGATCTGCGCCAAGCGATCGGCGCTCTGCGCGCGCTCTCCCGCGGCGACCAGGCCGAGCTCGGCGGTACTCGCGTGAGCGTGGCGGCAGCCAAGGCGCCATGCCCGATCCTCGTTTCCGCGAGCCAGCCGCGCATGCTCGAGCTGGCGGGCGCCGAGGCCGACGGCGTGATCCTCATGGGCGCTGCCGATCCCGCGCTCACCCGCTGGCAGCTCGAGCGCATCGCGGATGGGGCCGAGGGCAAGGGACGCAGCCTCGCGGACCTGGACGTGGACCTCTGGTTCACGATCTCGATGTCAGACGACCGCGAGCAGGCGCTGCACGACGTGCGGCCATGGGCGATCAGTCAGGCGCGCTGGTTCTCGCGCTGGCGCAAGCTGCCCGAGCCGCTCAGCCCGTTCGCCGACGAGTTCCGGCGCGCGGCGGAAGCACACGACTTCGGCAGCCACCTGGCGCGCGGAGCGGACGGCCGCGACTCCGTCAGCGACGAGTTCGTCGACTGGGTGGGTGTGGCGGGCGACCTCGAGCACTGCGTGGCGAAGATCCGCCCGCTGATCGAGCTCGGCGTCGACCGCATCACGTTTGCGCTGCTGCCCGGCGGCCGCCACGAGCGCCTCGAGCGCTACGGGCGCGAGCTGATCCCCGCACTCAAGGAGGCACACGTTGGCTGAAACGCAGGCACAGGCACCTCCTCCAGACGACCCGTTCGAGAACGTCACCCTCCCCCGCCCGCCGCTTACCACGCTCGCCGAGAAGGTTCGCCCTGGGCGCGCCGCGCTGATCGTGATCGACATGCAGAACGACTTCTGCGCCGAGGGCGGGATGATGGATCACGAGGGAGGCGACCTGTCTCAGGTGCAGGCGATCGCGGGGCGCCTTCCGCGCCTGCTCGAAGTGGCGCGTGCGGCCGGGGTGTTCGTGGTCTTCGTCCGCAACGTCTACAGCACGGAGGCCAACTGGTACCTGTCGGAGGTCTGGCTCGAGCAGGCCGCGCGTCGGCGCGGCGAGAGCTACACGCGGCGACCCGTTTGCGAGGCCGGCGAATGGAACGGCGACTTCTATGGCGACGTGCGGCCCCTCCCCGGCGAGCCGATCGTGACGAAGCACCGCTTCGACGCCTTCCTGAACACGGACCTCGACCTGGTGCTCCGTGCACACCGCATCGAAACCATCGTGCTCACGGGCGTAGCCACCAACGTGTGCGTGGAGACGACCGCCCGCGCCGGCTTCGTGCGCGACTACTACGTCGTGCTGGCCGGCGACGGCACCGCGACCTATTCGGCCGAGGAGCATGATGCCGCCCTGCGCACGATCGACAAGTACTTCGGCGAGGTCGTGAGCGTGGATGAGCTCGCCGGCCTCTGGCAGGCGGCGACACCCGTCTAGCGAGCTCAGTCTTCCGGATCGAGCACCCGGGCCCCGGCGGGGCAGGCCCGCTGCCAGTCTCCATGGAGCAGAGCGTCGACGAACCCGCGGCTGGGCGTGCTGAATCGCCGCGCCTCCGCGAACAGCGCGAGCTCCCAGACGACCGGCGGGTCGAGCTTGCGCACCACATGCTCGCTGTCCTCCGGCACGTTTCTCAGCGGCACCAGGGCCGGACCAAGCCCGCTGGCCGCGAGCTTGGCCGCGGCCTCCACCTGCGTCGTGCGGACCACGGGTCGCGGCTCGAAACCGGCGTCCGCGCATGCGCGGTGCACGTTGTCGGCGAGTCCGTGGGCTTCATCGAAGAGCACCCAGCTGGCGTCCGTGAGCATCTCGAGGCGCACCGGATTCGGCGATTGGAGCAGCGGGTCCCCCGCAGGCAGGACGGCCACGAGCTCGTCCCAGCCGAGACTCTCGTAGGCACCGCGCCACTCGCGCGGCGCCGGGCCCACGCCGAGCTCGGCAACCCGCTCCCGCACGGCCCTCTCCACGTCGCGCCGGTGGGTGAACTCCCGCAGCTTGACGATGGCGGCCGGCTCTCTCGCGTGCCATCGCTGCAGGCAATCAGGCAGTGCGGAAACCGAAAGCGACTGAACAGTGGCGACGGAGATGTGCGTGGGCTCGAGCTTTACCGCCTGCCGCGCTGCATCGATCGCCCGCTGCGCGGACGCGACCGACACCCGTGCCTCGGATACGAACGCTCGCCCCGCCCGTGTAAGCCGCACGGGCTTGGGAGGCCGATCGAGCAGCTGCACGCCGACCTGCTCCTCGAGGACCTTGATCTGATGCGACAGCGACGGCTGAGCCACATGCAGGTTGGCGGCGGCGGTTGTGAACGAGCCGGCCTCGGCCACGGCGAGCAGATACTCGAGCTGCCGCAGGGTCATAGCGCGAGCCTATGGTCGATAGCGAGCGCGTCTTTGCGACACGCGGTGCGCGTTCTTAGTCTCGGCGAGCCCTGGCCATACCGGAACGTGCCTTGGAGGGACTTGGGATGAAGGAGCGTCTGGACGCGCGCGCTCGCCGCCGTTGGCGCCTGAGCGCGATGGCGACGTGTGTTGTGGCACTCGCCCTCGTTGTCGCCGCCTGCGGAGGCGGTGGCAGCAGCACCAACAGCAGCACAGCTGGTGCCGCCGCGGGCGGTAAGAAGACGATCAAGGTCGGCGTTGCCCTCATCGGCCCCAAGAACGACAAGTCGTTCAACCAGGCTGCCTACGAGGGGGTCCAGAAGGCGATCGCCCAGTATCCGCAGCTCAAGCTCACCTCCGTGCTCGAGAACCGCGCCACGAACCAGCAGCAGACCGATGCGGTGAACACGCTCGCGAGTATCGATGACATCGTGGTCGGCGTTAGCGCCACCTTCGGGCCGGTCTTCGACGCCACCGCCGACAAGTACCCCAACGTCACCTTCTTGACGATTGCCGGCTACCCGCAGAAGTACCACAAGAACGTGTTCTCGCTGGTGTTCGACCGCACCGCCGGCTATCAGGCGGGCGCGCTCGCGGCGGCGCTGACCAAGAAGAAGATCGTCGGTTTCGTGGGTGGGGCGGAGATCCCGCCGACCATTCAGGCGATGAACGGCTTCGTTGCCGCCGTACACCGTGCGGACCCGAGCATCAAGACGCTCAAGAACGTGATCGGGGACTTCAACGACGTGCCGAAGGCCCTCGCGGCGACGAAGGCAATGCTCACCGACGGCGCCGATGTGATCATGCCCTACCTCGACGCCGGGATCGTGGGGTCTTACCAAGCCGCCCGCTCGAGTGGCAACCTCATCCCCATGTTCAAACTCGACGTGTTCGACTGCAGCCAGTACTCGAACATCATCGGCGCGGACATCGGCGACAACACCGTCGCCACGTTCAAGCTCCTCCAGGGAGTTGTCACGCATTCCCTGCAGCCGGCTGGAGTCACGATCTTCGCGGGCCTGCAGGATCCTTCGCTGCAGCGGCTCCAGCTCTGTCCCAAGTACGCGCAGAACAAGAAGATCGCGGATCTCAACAAGGCCACCGTCGACGGAATCAACAGCGGCAAGATCAAGATGCCTCCGGGCGTGCTCAACCCGCGCCCGAACTACCCATACCGCGAGGGCTTCAGCGGCCCGGTGCAGAACGCGGGTTCCACCGGTTAGCGCAGTACGCTCGAGCCAATGACGGACCAATTCCTCGCACGCAGGCTCGATCCGGCGCGCACCGCGCTCCTGTTGATCGATTTCCAGAACGACTTCTGCGCCCCCGGCGGCTTCTACGACACCGTGGGAAACGAACTGGAGATGGGCCAGGCAGCCGCGCGCCAGGCGGCGGCGTTCGCGCCGGCGGCGCGTGAGGCGGGCGTGCTGGTCGTGCTCGTGCGATGCGTGTACGACGCGCCCTTCGTCAGCGACACGATGCGCGAGTGGTACGACCACAAGGGCTTCCCGCTCGAGTACTGCCGCGACGGCACCTGGGGCGCGGAGTTCTATGAGGTCGAGCCGGCGCCCGGTGACATCGTGGTGACGAAGCACCGCTACAGCGCGTTCGTGGACACCGAGCTTCAGGCGGTGCTGCGCTCCAACCGGATCGAGAACCTCCTGCTCGCGGGCGTCGCCACCAACGTGTGCGTGGAGTCCACTGCGCGCGACGCGTTCATGTACGACTACCGGGTCACCGTTTTGTCGGACTGCACCGGGACCTACAGCGAAGAGCTCTACGACGCCACCCTCGAGAACATGCGCCGGGCATTCGGCACGGTGGCCGCGAGCGAAGAGGTCAAGGCGCTGTGGGCTAGCCTCCCGAGCCACCCTTTACCGGCCCGTTGAAGCCCTCGCGGTAGGGATAGTCAGGCCGCGGGTTCACCGCGGCAGCGGGCAGCTTGATCTTGCCGCTGTTGATGTCGGCGATCGTCTGCTTCGTGATCTTCGCGATCTCGGCGTTGTGCTGGTACTTGGGACAGAGCTGGAGTGTCTGCAGCTTGGGTGCCTGGAGCGCCAGGAACGTCGTGCCCGGTTTGAGCGTGCCGTGCACGTAGTCAGTCAGCAGCCGCTTGGTCATTGCCGCGCTGTCCACGAAGTTCGTCCCGACCATGTTGCTGTAGGCGTTGCAGTCCGGGATCACCTCGCTGAACAGCGCCGGGTTCTTCCCGGACTCGCGGCCTGCGGCGTAGACACCGGGCAGGCCGCCGTTGATGAACGGGAAGATCGCGTCGGCGCCGTCGGTGATCATGGCGGCAGTGGCGCTCTTGGCCTTGGCGACGTCGTTGAAGTCGCCGACCAGGTTGGTTAGCACCTTGATCTTGGGATTCACGCTCAGAGCGCCGGCCTTGAACCCCGCCATGCCCTCGACCGTCGGCGGGATCTCCGCCCCGCCCACATAGCCCACCGTGTTCGTCTTCGTCAGGTGGGCCGAGATCACGCCCGCCACGTACAGCATCGCTCCCCAGTCGTTGGCGAAGCCGGTGACGTTCTTGTGGAAGGTCTTGGTGTAGCCGGAGACGTCGAGGAAGTAGGTGTTCGGAAACTTCGGCGCGAGCTCGTCGAGCACCGGTCCGAAGCTCGAGCTCACGGTGACGACCATCTTGTTGACGGGCGCGAGCGTCTGGACCGCGTCCGCGCGCTGGGAGTCGGTGGCCCGGTTCTCAAGCGCAGAGGTGAGCTGGAGCTGAGGGAACTGCTTCTGGGCGGCCTGGATGCCCTCGTAGGCGGCCTGGTCGAACGACTTGTCGTTCTTTGGCCCGATCAGGGCGGCGCCAACCTTGATCTTGCTTGAGCCGCCACTGGTGCCGCTCCCGCCGCTGCCGTTGCCACTGCCGCAGGCGGCAACGGCAACCGCCGAAACAACAGCGACGAAACCCGTCGCCAGGATCCCTCGAGCACCCATCTCAGCCTCCCTAGCTCGGCTTTGGTCTTAGATCTACGTATTACATATCAGAGGCGTCTTAACTTCGCGCCGGCGCCTCGAGCCTGACAAGGACCTGGTCCCGAATCGTCTCGAGTCGCGCGAGCCGGCCGGAGCCCATCAACGGGAAGATCAGCCGGTCGATCCCGGCGTCGAGCACCGCCTGCAGCCTCCCTGCGCACTCGTCCGGCGTGCCGGCGATCGCAAGTGCGGACACAAGCTCGTCGCTGATCGTTCCCTGATGCCCGGCCCGCGTCGACAGGTGCTCACCGAAGTCGTATGCCTCCTTCGCTCGCTCGAGCTCCGGCCGGTGCCGCTCGAGGCTCTCGGGCAGCTCCTTCACGTCCGCCAGGAGACGAGCCTGGGCGCTGGCCCAGGACCGCACGTCGGCGAGGGCGGTCTCGAGCTCGTCCGCCACGGACATCGTCGTGACCAGCGAAAGCTCGACCTCCGACGGATCACGGCCCGCCTCCTCCGCTCCGCCACGCACCCATGCCACCTGCTCTGCCACGAGGTCCGGCTGAACCGGCCCCATGATGATCGCGCCGTCCGCCAGCATCCCGGCCAGCCTGCACATGCGGGGCCTGCTCACGGCCAGCTGGAGAGGGATCTGGCGGGCGGCGTGCGGCAGCTCGAAGCTCCGGCCCTCCCACTCTCCCTGCCCCCCGGCGAACACGGCGCGAAAGAAGCCCAGCGCCGCCTCCACCTCGGCCACGCGCGAGGGGCGGGCGCCGATGCCGCGGACCGCCGAGTCACCGGCGCCAAGGCCCAGCAGGGCGCGTCCGTCGGACAGCTCGGCCAGCGCGGCGATGGCGCCCGCGGTGACCGTGGGGTGGCGAGTGAGGAGGTTGGTCACACCCGTGCCGAGTTCGATGCGCTCGGTGCGCAGCGCCGCGGCGAGCAGTCCCGCGTACACGTCCTTCATCGCAAGCTGCGAGTCGATCAGCCAGATCCGGTCCACGCCATGCGCCTCGAGCTGGGCGCTGAAGTCGGCCCAGTCCGCGAGACGCTCGCGCTGACTTATCCCGACGCTGACGTCTAGTCGCACGGCCGCCCAGACTCCCGCCTGTCAAACAACCGCCGCCGCTTGCGGAAGCGATCCTCGATGCCCTGCGTGACGGCGTTGCCCGGCAGTGAGCGCACAGTGGCGGCCAGGCCGGTGATGCGCTTGACTTCGGCGGCCACGCGCGCGCTCACGCCGTCCTCGCCCTCGCCTTCGAGCTCGATCTCGACGTGCAGCAGCTCTCGCCCGGAGGCGTCTGTCTCCACGTGCGCCTCGTAGTCGCGCACAGACGTGACGCCGAACACCGCGCGGTCGAGCGCCTCCGGCCAGAGGTTGACCCCGCGAACCTTGACCATGAAGTCGTAGCGATCCACGCTGCCGGCGGCGAACAGCGGGCCGGGGCGACCGCACGGGCAGTCCGGCAGAACCACCATGCGGTCGCCGGTGGCGAAGCGGATGAGCGGCGACGCGCTCGACGCAAAGGGTGTGATCACGAGCTCGCCCGGCCCTTCGCGTACGGCGTCGCCCGTGGCGGGGTCGATCACCTCGTAAATGCCGTAGTCGCTCAGCGCGTGCAGCACGCCGCGGCGGCCGTCTGCCAGCGCGCCGCCCGGGCAGGTCCAGGCCATTGCCCGCTGGGTGGAGCCGTACTGCTCGAACACCCGCGCTCCCCATTCGTCCTCGAGCCGTTGCATCCACTCCTCCGACCAGGACTCGCCGGCCACCACGATCCGCTGAATCGCCGTCGCGGACGGGTCGATCCCGGCGGTCCGGGCATCGAGCGCCAGCCGCAGCATGTACGACGGCGTTCCAACCAGCGTGTCGGCTTCGAAGCGCCTGAGGTACTCGAGCTTGCGCTCCGTCGGGAACGTGCCCACCTCCAGCACCGTCGCCCCGAGCCGGCGCAGTGCGTGGTAGTACCACTGGCCCGCGGCGGCCGTCGTCAGTGGCAGCGTGTTGAGCACCACCGAGGCCGACGTCACGCCGGCCCAGCCGAAGCCCCGGGCCGCCATGGCGTAGACCACGTCCTCGTCTTCGGCGTCGAGCGGATACGCCTCCTCGCCGGCGCCGCTCGTGCCACTCGTGGTCACCACCTGCCGCAGCGACTCGCGCGGCACCCGCAGTCGCGACCCGAACGGCGGATGGGCCGCGATGTCGGCGAGCACGTCCGCCTTCGTGGTGGTCGGGAAGGCGGCGAGCTGCGAAAGGCTCTCCAGGTGCTCGGGCAGATCGCGATGGCGATCGCCGTAGAACCCGGTTTCCCGCGCGCGCGCGAGAACGACGTTGAGGCGCTCGAGCTGTCGACGCTCGAGCGCCTCAGGGTCCCTCAGGCCGGGCTCAAAGTCGAGCTCGGCGGGGCTCACCCAGTCTGTCCTGCGTTCTGCACTGTTCCATTC
>Ga0070683_100001015_pt1 | contig 21042 bp, 14 predicted proteins | sample KBSC713LmetaG_FD_64662 | JGI IMG/M metagenome (GOLD analysis project Ga0070683, IMG submission 64662) | Corn rhizosphere microbial communities from Kellogg Biological Station, Michigan, USA - KBS C7.1-3L metaG | ecosystem: Host-associated > Plants > Roots > Rhizosphere ... | reverse complement strand
GCGTTTTCGCTCGCCGCGCGTGGGGTCAATGAGAGTTGGGTGCAAACGCCATCCCAACCGCAGCGGCTCAACCCTGGTCAACGCGCCGTCATTCCACTCAGTATCGTGATCCCGAAAGTTGCCACGAGTCGAGCGGGAACGTATCCGGTGACGATCGTAGCGGGTTCGCGCGAAAACCCGGGAGAGGAGGGGAGTGCGCCGGCGACGTTCGTCGTGCAGCCGTTCGCCCAGACGACGCTTGCGCTCGTTCCGCCCAAGGCCCGTGGTTGGAAGCAGGGTGAGTTTTCTGTCGCGATCGCGAATCAAGGGAATACGCCGGCAAAATATTCGCTGAGCGGGCAAGACGACGAGAAAACGCTCGGCTATCACCTCACGACGTCGGAGGTCGCGCTCGAGCCGGGTGCCACGTTGGATGTTCCGCTGGTGACTTCGGCGCGACTCCGACCGCTCGGAAGTGCCGACGTCCGCACGTTCACGATCACGGCGAAGCCGGACATTGCGGGCGGTGCGTCCGAGCCGACGAAATCCATCGTCGGACAGTTCGTGCATCGCGCGCTGATTCCGTTGTGGTTGCCGCCGCTGCTGCTGATCGCCGGCACGGCGGCATTCCTCCTCATCAGTCGGCGCAATCAGCTGACCCTGACCGTCGTTCCGCAGGCGGTGCAGGTGGCCGTCGGCGCGTCGTCGCCAATCGCGGCAACGGTGATCGATTCGAAGAACGAAGCGGTGACGACCGGCCCGCCCATCCTGTGGACGTCCCGCGACTCGGTGATCGCCAAAGTTTCCAGTACCGGCGTCGTCACCGGAGTTTCCAAGGGATCGACCGTCATCACGGCGCGATCGGGGAAGAAGAGCCAGACCGTTCAGGTGGCGGTGTCTCCCGCAACCGTTGAATCACTCACCGTGTCGCCCAAGAGACTGAACCTGACCATCGGCTCGACCGCCATTCTACATGCCGCGGCAAAAGATGGAACGGGTCATGTTCTTCCCCGCGATCCGCTTTGGCAATCGAGCGATCCGACAGTCGCCACGGTCGGCGGTGGCCGCGTCACCGCGAAGGCCGCGGGCACCGCGACGATCACCGCGCAGGTCGAGGCCAAGACCGCGACAGTCGACATTCAAGTTCTTGAACCAAAGATCGGTGAGACCAAGGCGGCGGCCGAGGATTGCATCGCCTACGATCCGGCGTCGATCAATGTGTCGAAGGACAAAGTCGTGGGCTGGCGAGTGACTGACGGGCAGGCAGTGCTCGCGACGCTGGACCGCGAGGAGGAGGCCCGCCAGGTCCTCGCGCTTGGCCGGCGCTACAAAGGCCGCTGCTTCATCGGACGCGCCAACACGCGACTCAATCGCAGCGACTACATCATCGACTACTGGGTCGTGCCGACGAACGTGCCGAGCTCGATTCCGAAAGAAGATTGTCGCGAGTACGACCGCGCGACTCTCTCGATCAAGAACATCGGCGCCGCTGGCTTCAGCATTGAAGACCGAAACGGGCGTCTGCTGCTCGCCGACACCAAGGTCGACGCGCAGAAGGCGTGGGACGTCGCCAAAGATCACCTCGCGCTCTGCGTGATTGGGCGCCGCAATGGCCGGCCTAATCAACGTGACTATATGGTCCAGTACTGGAGATAGGCATGGACGATCCCAACGGACCGACTCGAGTGATGCCCGCGGCGAAGCCCGCGGTGCCGTTACAGCCGCCGCCCGCGCCCGACGACTATCGATTGCAAGAGGTGCGACGGGCGGTCGGATCGGATTACGACGTGTTGGGCGAGATCGGCGAAGTGGGAGAAGGAGCGAAGAGCGGCATCGCCTACCTCGCGCAACGGCGCGAGTCCATGCGCCTCGACGCATTGCGCCTCGTGTTGGCGGGTGACTATGTCGAAGTCCTCGGAAAGATCGGCGTGGCCGTTCCGGCCGGCAGCGATCTGTGCCCCAAGTGCGGATCGCAGCTCCGTGCCGGCGTGCGCTTTTGTGGAAACTGCCGAACGAGTTTGACAGCGGCTCGCCTGAACGACGCAACCCAATCGCTCAGCGTCGCGGAATGGCTCGAGGCCAAGAGCGAAGCCGGGCGAAACAAGTACGAGCTGCTCGGGCAAATCACGAGCAAGCAGAATCGGTCCGTCGCGGACGACCAGGGCGGCGCGATCGTGTTCATCGCAAGGACGACCAACGCGTCACGCATCGTCGCGCTGCGTTTCGAGCGCGGGCCATCCGGAAGCCCGGCGGTGCTGGGATTGGACCAAGCCGGAGTTCTGCCGGAGGTCGTTGCGTCGCTATTCGACGAACCCTCCAAGCCAGTTGCTGCTCCGGTGGCGGCGCCTGTTGCCGTGCAGCCCGCACCGGCGCCGGTGCCGACTCCCCCGGCGCCTTTTGCGCCCGCTCCGTTGCCACCGCCGGCCCCGCGGCCCGGGCGTCCGATTTGGGCCATGCTCCTCGGCGGAGCAGCGGTCATCGCCGCGATCGCGTGGCTCGTTTCAGTCGTGTCGTCGAAGAGCGCGGATCGGAACGACAGAGCTGCCGCGGAGCGAGCGCGCATCGACAGTTTGCGAAGGGACAGCATACGCGCCGACAGCATTCGCCTTGCGGCCGTCGTGGATTCCGCCACGGTCCGGATCAACTCCGGACTTCCGGCGGGCACTTCGATCAGCATCGACAACGCGCCGATTTCAACACAGAGCGTGCGGCTGGCGCCAGGTTCGCACACGCTCCTTGCAACCGCGCGTGGGTACAAGCCAGCGTCGCAGACACTCGACATTCGACCGGGGCAATCGCTCACGTGGCCGCCGAAGTTGGAGGCCGAGGCAAGAGCTCCGGACACTACGCGGCGAGTTGCCGTGTCGGAGTGTGCGGAAGCGGCGCGGCGCAGCGATTGGGCGCGTGCGTTGGGCGCGTGCTCAAGGGAGGCGGGATCGAGCAAAGGCAACGCGTTCGCTGAGCACACGCTCGGCATGATGCACGAGCGCGGCTTGGGCGTCGCACAGAATTTTCCGGTGGCTGCGGAGTGGTATTCGGCGAGCGCCTCGCATGGCAACGCGGACGCGCAGTTCGCGCTCGGAATGCTGTACGCGAACGGGCAAGGCATTAACAAGTCCGACGCCGAAGCGATCAAGTGGTTTCAGAAAGCGGCAGCGCAGGGAAACGAGCGCGCGAAGCAAGAGTTGGCTCGGCGCGGCGTGCGACCCTGAGCGGTCGCGTGTGATGGTCCTGTGGCGACGGTAATCACGGCAATACTCGCCGCGGCCCTCGCCGCGAGCGTGATGCCGTCGACGGTGGTCGCGCAGTCCGCACCGCCTGTTGCATCGCAGAACCCATCGCCGATGGTCGATAAAACGCGCGAGCACGAACGACTCACGCCGCGCGAGGTCGCGGGAGTGCACCGCTCGTTCGCCGGGCCAGACGGAAAACCGGTCGAGGTCTGGTATCCGAGCAACCTTCGCGGCGGCGACGACATCGATCTCGTCGTTCATTTCCTCGGCGCCGCATGGCTTCCGGAATACGCCGCCTCGCGACTTGGAAAGAACATCGTTGCGGCCGTCGTGAATCTTGGCGCAGGGTCGGGCGTCTACGACCGCGCGTTCTCCGATCCCGCTGCATTCGACTCGCTGCTGGCCGGCGTCGCGCGCCAAGTGTCGGAGTCGTCAGGCAAAGAGGCGCGTTTCCGGCGCGTGACACTGGTTGGATTCAGCGCGGGCCACGGTGCCATTCGTGCCATCCTTCGTGAGCCGCGCCACTTTACTCGCGTGGACGCGGTGTTGCTGCTCGATGGGATGCACACGTCGTACGTCCCTGAAGGACTGGTGATGGAGAAGGGCGGAACGCTCGATCCGCACAATCTCGAGGCGTTCGTTCGCTTCGCGCAGGCGGCGGTGCGCGGAGAGAAGCGATTTCTCGTCACACACTCGGAGATCTTCCCGGGCACGTTTGCGAGCACGACCGAAACCGCCGATTACTTGCTGCTCGCTCTGGGACTGCATCGCACGCCCGTATTGCGCTGGGGTCCACGCGGCATGCAGCAACTGAGCGAGGTGCACGCCGGCCGATTCGAGCTGCTCGGCTTTGCTGGCAACACGGCGCCCGATCACGTCGATCACTTTCAGGCCGAGCCCGAGTTCCTCGAGCGCCTCGTGCGGTGACAACCCGGTGTGCTATCGCGATCGAACCGTCGTCATGCTGATGATCTCGCGGCCTCGAGTTTGCGCGACGCTTTTGCCCGGCGGGGGTTGGAGTTAGCTTCCAGGCACGCGGGCGTAATTCAGTTGGTAGAATGCCAGCTTCCCAAGCTGGACGTCGCCGGTTCGAGCCCGGTCGCCCGCTCCTGATCAAGTCCAACTTGCTGAATGGTCTGCACCAGCCGCCTCGGACTAGCGTCCGGGGCGATTCTGTTTGGGGCAAACCGAGGGCACCGATGCAATCGAGCCAATTCTGCGCCCTCGCTGGATTGCAGTTGGCCACGAACCGGGGTGCGAATCGTGGCGGTTTTGTTCAAGGATTTGAACCGCTTCCGCTGCTGATAGAATGCGCGCCCCGTGTGAGAGTCGCGGTGGCCGCTGATGCTGTCACGACGCGTTCTTCCTTCTCCAGAGTATCCGTCGACGACGAGCCAGATTCACAGGCAAGAAGGGCTAAGGCATCGACCTGCGTGTGCTCAGTCGGTGCGGAGTGCCGCGTTGGGATCAGCGCAGCTGGCGCGCCAGGCGGGCGTGGCACTGGCCACTAGCGCGACGACAACCATGATTGTGCCAACGGTCCCGTATGTGAGCGGGTCCACTGCTGACTGCTGAAAGAGCAGGGGTTGAATCCATCTCGCTGCAAGCAACGCTGCAACGAGGCCGGCCGTCACTCCCGCGATCGCAAATGCAACCCCTTGCCCGACAACGAGTCGAACAATGTCACGGCGTTGCGCACCGAGTGCGACACGGATTGACAGTTCTTGCATGCGCTGAACGACATTGTACGCGATCACGCCGTACAGTCCCACCGCCGCGACGAGTAGCGCGAGCACGCCGAACCCAACGAACATCGTGGCACCCAAGGTCCATGAGCGCCGTTGCGCGTCGACAAGCTCCTCGAATGGCTGAACGGTGACGTAGCCGTTGTCCGGCATCGCACGCTGCAAGCCGCGGCGAACGGCATCAATCGACGCGCCCGCGCGCACGCCGTTCATGCGAAGAAGCATCTTGTTCGATCCGGCGGGCGCGACTTGGGCCTGCGGCACGTATTGCGTGAATCGTCGATCATCGGTGTAGCCTTCATACGCGGCGTCTTCTGCAACGCCGATGACGGTTGTGCATGGTGCAGTGTCGGCGCCAAGGCGAATGCACTGACCGATCGCATCCTTGCCAGGCCAGAGCACGCGGGCCATCGCGTCGCTCACAACGGATACCAGCGGCGTACCCGCGCGATCGGTGGCGTCAAACGCGCGACCCTTGAGGATCCGCGTGCCCATGACGCGGAAATAGCCGGGTGTCGTCTCCTGAATGTTGAACCGTCCGAACTTCTGCACCGAGTCGATACCCTCGACGTGGAGTGGCACGGTGCTCGTGGCGAACGGTCGTGAGTCGATCATCGCCGCATCTTCGACGCCTGGAATCGCTCGCGCTGACTCGAGGAAGGTCCGCTGAAACTGAACTTGCGCGGCGCTATCCCCTTGCCTGACCCGCGAGTTCAAGAAAGCGATGAGTACCTGATCGGCGTCATAGCCAAGGCGGACGGCGCGAACGTTGCCGAGGCTACGGATGAATAAACCGGCACCAACGAGGAGAACGACAGAGAGCGCGCCCTGAAGGATGAGCAGCGCCGATCGCATATGAGAACGCTGATAGGTGCCGCCGCGAGCACCTGCGCGAAGTGTCTCCGCCAGATTGCCGCGCACGGCCAGCACCGCCGGACCGGTGCCGATCAACGTGCCTGCGACGAGAGCGCAGACCGCGGCCACCCCAAGCGTACGCCAATCCGTGACGACGCTGCCATCGACCCCGTTTGGGAGCACGAGGACGCGAAGCGCGGCACCGCCCCACTGCGCAACGAGCACTCCCGCGACGCAACCCGCTATCGCCAGCAGCAGGCTTTCGGTTAGTATTTGCGTCGCGAGGCGCCGCCGGCTCACGCCGAGGGCCAATCGCATCGCGATCTCGCGCCGTCGACTGACGATTCGTGCGACGATGAGATTAGCCACGTTCGCGCATGCAATGAGCAGCACGATGACGGCAACTCCGGTCACCCACAGCAATGTCTTCGACTCGAGGCTCGCCCCAGGCCCGGCCGCGGTCTTGATCGCACCGGCGATGGCCGCGGGCTTTGCGACCGTCGCAGAGGCGACGGACGGCATCTGGAGGCGGGCGGCATCGCGGCTCTTCATGAACGCTTGCGTCAGGTCTGCGCTTGCCGCGTTGACCGAGACGCCGCGCCGGCGGCGGACGAGCACACTTGTGAAATCCCACCGATAGTTCGTGAAGTAAACGTTGAGGTTTTTCTGATTCTCGTTCGCGGCGACCGTCGTGATCGGGACGTAAGCCGCTGGAGGTTGATCGGTCGAGACGCCAACGAAGCCTTTCGGTGCAACGCCAATGATGACGTACGGGATTGTGCCGAGTTGGATCGTTTGGCCGATGACATTTCTTCCCCCGAGCTCGCGACGCCAATAGCCATAGTCGAGGATGGCGACCGCTGCGCCACGCGGAACGATGTCGTCGGCCGCGTCGAAGAATCGGCCGAGGAACGGATGCGCGTCGAAGAAGTCGAAGAACGACGCGCTGACGGCCGCGACCGGCTGCTCGCGCGCGGCTTCGCCAGTTCCCACTTGCCACAACTCTTGTGAAAACCCGGCGTATTGCGAGAACGAGCTGGTCGCTCGCTTCAGATCGAGATACCGCGTATACGGCATCACGGCATTCGTGAGCACTCGGCCGCGCACGTTCGTTTGCAAGTAAACGCGGTGGACCGTCGCAGGATCGCGCAGATATGGAGGCGGGCGAAACATGAGGCGGTCGACCGCGCCGAACATCGCGGCATTCGCACCGATTCCAAGCCCGAGCGTCGCAACGACGGTGATCGTGAAGCCTGGCGAGCGTCGAAGTGTGCGCACCGCATAGCGAAGGTCTTGCAGACAGTGATCGAGCGACGGCATCGACCAATACTCGCGCGCATTTTCATGCGCGAGAGCGGCATTTCCGAGCTGGCGCCGGGCCGCAAAACGGGCGTCAGTCGCGTCGAGGCCGCGCGCCCGAGCGTCACGCTCGAGATGCTCTCGATGAAACCGCAGTTCGTCGGACAATTCGGCGCTCAGCGTGTCGCGGCGAAGCCAGTCACGAAGTCTCATTGCCAGTTCTCGCATTGATGTCGGCACTATTGGAGTGGTTGCCGGGTGGGCGTCAGGTCCCCGGCGTCATTACGCGCTGAATGGCCGCCATGAGTTGTGCAAATCCCGACGTCTGCTCGCCGAGTTGACGTCGGCCTGCGGGGGTGACGGTGTAGTAGCGCGCCCGCTGATTGTTCGGCGTCTGGCGCCACTCTGCTTTGATCCAGCCTTTGTGCCGCATTCGCTGAAGTGCCGGGTAGAGCGAGCCCTCCTCGACACGGATGACGTCCCGCGACAGGCGTTGCAGATGCTGCGCGATTCCGTACCCGTGCATCGGTTGCACGGTCAGCGTCTTGAGCACGAGCATGTCGAGCGTGCCAGGGAGCAGGTCTTGTTTCGACGTTGGTGTCATCGCAGGAAGTAGACGGTCTAAGGGATAGACAATCTGTGTCCAGAGAGGGTTTGAACCCGTCGAAGGGAGAGACCGCATCGTCTCCTTGTGCGACTCGTCGTTCTCCGGATCGAGGATGTCGCCCAAAACCAGGTCGTCTCTGCCCGGGCGCAGTGGCGAAGGATCTCGACGCCGATTAGTCGCGTCCCCGCGTCGCTCGTCCCAAGTGTGGTCACCGGCGTCCGCAGCGCAACTCGGCTGCGGCACTGTGAAACATCCAATCGATGGACGACGTCGTGGCCACTCCGACTGCTGGTTCGCGCTTCGAGACCGCAGCTGGTGACCGTCTTCGCGGCGCTCGTTCGCTGGCGAACGCGCCGCTCAGGCGCTGCGGGCGAACGTGGAAGACCTTCGGGGGGAACCGAACGGGTCAGGGTCGTCTCAGCGAAATCGGAGTACGGGCCGAACGCGAGACCGGAGCAGAGAGTCCGTGACGGCGGCTGCCCGAATCATCTCAGCCGCTGAGGCTGACAGCCCAACGGTCATGCTTTCGAAAGGCCCTACGCTGCTCGTGCGCGGTGTGCGCCGTCGATCGTTGACGACCTTTCTGTGTTCCATGCCGTTTCATAGTTCCGTCGCATCTAGTCAGCGCCTCGAATCGGCTAGCTCACCGAGGTTTGAGATCCGAACCTCTCCGTCGGGAAAGGTCGCGACGATATCGAGCCTACCTCCCATTGCCTCAACGTACCGGCGGAGAGTGCTAACAAGCAGGTCGGCGCGACGCTCGAGCTTCGAGATCTCGTCCTGGCCGCACTCCATTGTTTCAGCGAGCGTAGCCTGCGTGAGTTCGCGCGCATGTCGCAACTCCTGCAACGGCAACTCGGCGAGCATTGCCTTCGTAGCAGCTGCATTCCGAGCCCGACGCTCAGGCGACATCTTCGCGCGTAGTTCGTTGAAGTTTCTGCGGCCAGCACTAGCCGCCTTTCCCGCTGCCTTTGTCACGCTCTCCCTCGCGAAGTAAGGTCTCAAGATGCTCGTCGTACAGATCGTCGGCGATGGCGACCACCCGCTCGTAGAACTGATTATCGCCTGTCTTGTCGCCGCCGATCAGTAGCATGCACACACGCCGCGGATCCCACGCGTAAAAGATCCGGATCGGCTTCCCACGATGCTGGATCCGTAGTTCCCGCATTCGGCCGTGCCGCGAGCCCTTTACGTCGGAGCTGTACGGATAAGGCAACGTCGGTCCGCGCTCTTGAAGTAGGCCGACTGTGCGGTCGATTGCGTCCTGCTCGTCTTCCGTTAGTTCCTTCCACCAACCACCGAATTCGTCGGTGAACTCGACTTCCCAGGCCATCTCATAGGGTCTCCAGCCCGAGATCCACTGTTGCGCGGCGACTCACCGCAACATGCACGTTATTGCATATGCAATGTAATGCATGTCGCAACGCCTTTGCAAGGTGGCAGGGCCGGGGACCGTTGGGGACCGTTGAGGCTTGATTACGCGCTAACTCGTTAGCGCAGAGCAAAGCAGGCTGGCCGTGCACCGTTGAAAATCAACGACTTACGCAACGACCCCGTTGGTTTCGCTCAGCTTCCCAAGCTGGACGTCGCCGGTTCGAGCCCGGTCGCCCGCTCTCTGGAAGTTGTTGGGTTTTCAGAAGTTGAATGACGCTGGCGGGCCGGTGGCCCCCGGCGTTTTTTCGTTCGGGGCCACTTTGGGGTTACTCGACGGTTTGCGGCTCACCGCGAGTTGCGTGATGGGTCTATCTGGTCCCATCAGGCGATCTGATCCTGGCGCGATGTGACGCCGCGTAGGTGGCGGCATCCCATGCCGGAGCGTGGCCGATTCCGGCATTCGATCGCCCAGCGCGGGCACCAAACATTAAGAGATTCTTAATGTTCGACCGCAGCTGAATAGCGTTCGGAATCACCGGCATATCGCTCCACCGCACCTCACCGCCCAACACGTTCGTGGTCGCGAACATTTCGTGGACATTTCTTGCACATGATTCGCACATGAACGGAAGTGCAGCAGGTTAATCGAGGCGGCGTGCCTATATAGATTATCTAAACGTAAATCGAGACACATGCGCTCGCGGAGTTGACGGTCGTTCGAAGCCGACAATACCGGGTGGAGATCTGCGAGCATGTGCCACGCACGACACCAACACCGGAGCGAATCAATGCGTGTTCCACTTGCGTTCTTGGCTGCGGCGATCGTTATGGTGCCCGCACGGACCTCGGCGCAGAACGGCCGCGTCGTCACCTACCTTTCCGTCCGTGGCAAAGACACCACCGACATCGAGCAATATCGCCAGGTCCGCGATACGATCTTCGGCGTGTGGGTCGAGACCGGGCCCGACATCGCCGTGCACAATTACTGGGTGGCACTGGGGCCGGACGGTTTGCCGACGAGCTACGCGATCAAGGTGACGCACCCGTACGGCGACCGACCTCCGGTGTCCTTGAACCAACACACGACATTCGGCGGCGATACTGCCACGGTGCTCGACAGTGTTCCCGCAGTGGGCCTGCAACGTATCGCCATACATGGCGGGGCGTTTCCGGAAATCAATTTCGTGCTCCACTTCGATCTGGGATTGGCGCGGCTCCGCGCGGCGGGCGCCAAATCCGGGAGCATCGTCACGTTCGGCTCGAACCGTATCGTGACGGGTCCAAATGGTCCGATGTTGGCGCCGCCCGCTCCCGAATCCGTCTTCGCGGCGTTCTCGGGCGCCGATTCCGTGATCGTCGGTCCGGCACGCATGTCGGTTGACGGCGATGGCCACGTGACCGGAATCCATTTCGACGACGGCCAGGAAGTACATCGCGGCACGACGGCCAATATGGCGAAAGTAATTGCCGGCTTCGTCGCGGCGAACGCAGCGGCGGACTCGGCGCGGACGATCGAGCTGTCGACCGACGCGCTCGACAAGTTTGTCGGCAACTACGCGAGCCAGGATCTCAAGGTCTCGGTCAGTCGAAACGGCGATCATCTGTTCATGACCGTGAACGCCCAGCCACCGTTTCCGATCGTGCCGGAGGCGCCGACGAAGTTCTTCGTGCGTGGCCGGGCCCTACGGATGGAGTTCGAGACCGCCGGCGCCGGCGACGCAAGCGCTTTGATCATTCGGCAGGGGAAGAGTGAATACCGATTGATCAAGACAAAGGGCAGCCAAGAGATCTGAGTCTAGATCGCCGACGTCGGATCTGAAACCGGTGGCGTAAGTCAGCACGTCGGGCGTGGACGGCCGATTCTCTTCGGCGCCTGCGCTGCGTCACCGGCGCTACTCGGCACGTAGCGCGAGCAGAGGATCACTATGCGCCGCACGACGCGCCGGGATGTACGCCGCCAGACCAGCGATGGCGATGAAGATCGCGGCGACGGTGACATACACCACGGGTCGGTGGGCGCGACACCGTATAACAACGACCGCACGGATCGGCTGGCTGCAAGTGACGCGAGGACGCCGGCTCCCGCGCCCGCGACGACCAGCGCGAGCGCCGATCTCGGCAGGCCGTTTTTCGCGTCGCCAACGGTCCCCAGCTTGGGGACCGTTGTGACAGGCTTACCACGGCCCTCGATGGCAAGTGTGTTCGAAGACAGCGCTTAGAGATTAATCAAAGGCGGGATGCGACGTACGCGCTGCTGCCAACGACCAACTGCGCTGGCTGGACGTCTGGGGCTGCGGCGGGTCAGGCGTACCTCGCTCCGATTCGCTCGACCGCCGGATAAACACGGCGACTGCAATATCGCTTGACAATTATGACGCATGATAACATAGTCTATCTATGTCATGACGCGCGCTCGCCATGAAATCCCTCCGGGAACGCTCGACATGCTGATTCTCAGCACGCTCGCACGCAGCGATGCCCTCCACGGATTCGAGTTCGCTGAGGCCATTCAGCTGGCCTCTTCGGACGTGCTGCATCTCGAAGAAGGTTCGCCGTATCCGGCGCTTCAGCGAATGCTCATCAAAAGTTGGATTAGCGGGACGTGGGGCCGCACGGCGGAAAATGGTCGCGCGCGCTACTACCGGCTCACGCCCGCCGGGCAGCGGCAGTTCAATCGCGAGGTCGCGGACTATACGACTGTCTCAGCGGCCATCGTCCGCATCCTCCGGCCCGCTTGACCGATGCCATTCCCTGGTGACTCTTGGCGGCGACTCGTGTTTCTCGTGCGTCGCGACAGAATGGCGGCAGACCTTGAAGACGAGATGCGGTTGCACGTCGCGCTCCGCGCCGAGTCGCTCCAACGCGCCGGCGTGCCCGAAGGCGAAGCGCGAGTGGCGGCGCGCCGCAGGTTCGGCAACCGGACCACCATCCAGCAAGAGAGTCACGATATGTGGGGGATGATCGGCATAGAGCAGCTCGCGCAGGACGTTCGGTTCGCGATGAGGGGGCTCACGCGGAGGCCGGCGTTCACGGCCGTCGCCGTACTCTCGCTTGCCATCGGTATCGGCGCGACAACGGCCCTCTTCAGCGCTACGAACGCGCTCCTGTTTCGCCCGTTGCCGTACGCGGCGCCCGACGAGTTGATGAAAGTCACATTGGTGAAGCCGCCGCGAGGCGACCGGCCCGCTGACGACCAGTCGGTCTGGTCGTATCCCAAGTTCCTCACATTCCGGGCCGCACAGCGGGTGTTCTCCGAGCTCGCGCTCTACGGGCCGGACCGGTTCCGAGTAACGAGCGGAGAGGTGGAGAGCATCGGCGCGGAGTCCGTCAGCGCCACGTACCTTCGCACGTTGGGGATTGCGCCCGCCTTGGGCAATGACTTCGATCGCGAGCTCGATACGCAGTTTGGCGTGCCTGGAGTGGCGGTTCTTTCATATGACTATTGGGTGCGTCGCTTCAACCGAGACTCCCTGGTCATTGGGAAGACGATCGACCTGAACCGAGATCCGTTCGTGATCATCGGCGTCACACCACCCGGTTTCCGCGGCCTGACAGGCCAAGCCGACATCTTCGTTCCCATCACGGTCCAGCCGGCCACGAGACTCACCGCGCAGTCGCACAGCTTCTGGCTTGTCGCGCGCCGAGCAGCGGGCGTCGCAACGCCGCTAGCCACCGCGGAGGTCAAGCGGCTTGGCGTCGTCGTGAACGACGCGCATCCCAACGATTGGGACAAGGCGAAGTGGGGCGCGGCCTCGGAGCCGCTCGACAACGCGCGCGTTGCTCCGCTCGTCAAACGCTCCGTGCTGGTTCTCTTCGCCGCCGTCGCTCTCGTGTTATTGATCACCTGCGCCAATGTCGCCAACCTGCTCCTGGGCCGTGCTCGAGCAAGGCAGCGCGAAATGGCCATCCGCTTCGCGATGGGCGCGAATCGCACGCGAGTTGCGCGCCTTCTGCTCACGGAGGGATTGCTCCTCGCACTCCTTGGCGGCGCGGGCGGCGTGCTGGTTGCGTGGTTCGGCGTGCGCGCACTCGCCTCCGTGAACCCCGCGACGACTCTCCGTGTTGGCCAGTCCGGCGCCGTGGGTGCGATCGCAATGTCTTCCATCTCGTTGGATTGGGTTGCGCTGGGGTTCGCCTTTGGCGTAGCGCTCGTCATTGGTGCCGCCTTCGGACTTGCTCCTGCGATCGGCGTCACGCATTCGTCTCTCGCGGATGCACTGAAGACTGGTAGCTCCGAGGCGAAACGCGGCGCCGGTCGCACACTTGCCGGCCGGCGCGTATTAGTGATCGCTGAATTCGCGCTCGCCCTCGTCCTTCTCGCCGGTTCGGGCCTGATGATCCGAAGCCTCGGCAAGTTGCTGGCGGTGGACACGGGATTCGACGGGCGCGACGTGCTCACCGTTCGCCTCAGCGTCGCCGGCGATACGGTCAAACGCGAATCGGTGCCTCCGCTCTTCACGGACGTCCTCGAGCGCATCGCGGCCCTGCCAGGAGTTGCCGACGCGTCGCTCAACAACTGCCCGCCGCTCGGCGGAGCGTGCAACTCGACCAACATCCGCTTCCTCAACCGCAGCGAGGTCGATATTGCAAACAGCCCGAGTGTTGGCGTAGACTGGGCATCGCCCACATGGTTCGCGACGATGCACATTCCGCTCAAACGCGGCCGCATCTTCAGTGCGGCGGACCGCGCAGGCACGCAGCAGGTGGTAGTCGTGAACGAAGCGGCCGTTCGAAAATTCTGGCCGAACGAGGATCCGATCGGGAAGCACATCGAGCTTGGGATGGGCGGCCTGAAGGACGCGGAGGTGATCGGTATCGTCGGCGACGTGCGGCGACGTGCTGACTCGGCGGCCACTGCAGGTGTCTACGCACCAGTCTACCAGTCGCCGTTCACCGACATGACGGTCTTTGTCCGCGCGACAGTTGATCCGGCGTCGCTTGGTGGGGCCGTGCGCCGCGCGATTCATGCTGTCGCGCCGTCGTCGGTCGTGTCAGATATGCGGCCGATGCGCGACCGCGCGGCCGACGCGACGGCGCGGGCGCGGTTCAGTGCCGTGCTCTTGACCTTGTTCGCGTTCACGGCGCTGCTGCTCGCTGCCATCGGCGTCTACGGCGTCATGTCGTTGGCCGTCGCTACGCGCACCCGTGAGATTGGAATCCGCATTGCGCTCGGGGCGAGTGGCGCGCACGTGCAACGACTCATCGTCGGCGAAGGGGCGGCGCTCGTAGCAATTGGCGGTGCCGTCGGCGTCGCGGGTGCCCTCGCGACGACACGCGTGCTACGGGCGTTGCTGTTCGATCTCTCGCCCTTCGATCCCGGCACGTATGCAGGAGTCGTCGCGGTAGTTGCGGGTGCTGCACTCGTCGCGATCTGGATTCCTGCGCGACGTGCATCGCGCGTGGATCCGCTAGCCGCGACTCGCGCCGATTGAACTGAACTATCTCCCAATGCTCCCCCTCGTTCGAGTCGACGATCGACTATCTGTGCGACAAGCGTACCTGCGAATTCGGACCGGAGGCTCCGGTTTTTTGATGATCGAACCGCTGCGCGCCTGAGCCCGCCAGATCATGATTGCTCTCTCGCGCGATATGCTCGACCACACGCCGTTGTCCGCAACGAGCGAGCAGTCGTTGTGGGATTTTGATTGCCGTGGAGTCGCATCGTCGATAGGTTGGTCATCCGCCGCGACTATGCGATCGCCCTTCGTCTCCACGAAGCTGCGCGAGCCAGTCCGATCGCTCGCGCGCACCTAGGAGATCTCATGGCCGGCAATCTCCCCCGCCTGATTCCGACGAACGATCCCGCCGATCGCGTCGAAGTTCAGGACACCGCATTCAGCATCGATGTCTCTGGACGCTACGTCTGCAGCACATGGGACGAGGCGATACACAACGGCGGTGTGCCGTTCGACGTCGTCGTGATCGGAGCCGGGATGTTCGGCGCGTATTGCGCCGAAAAGATCTACCGCAATTCGAACCTGCGTATCCTCGTGCTCGAGGCGGGTTCATATCTCGTTTCGGAGCACGTGCAGAATCTCGCGCGCATCGGACTGAATGTGGCGGGCGCGACCCCTGTCGCTACGAATCAGGACGACCCCGGAACCCGTGAACGCGTGTGGGGAGTTCCGTGGCGCAGTCGCGTCGCGTTTCCAGGTCTCGCGTATTGTGTCGGTGGTCGGTCGCTCTATTGGGGCGGCTGGTCGCCCCGTCTCACCCCGGCGGACCTCGCAGAGAACTGGCCTGCGGAGATAGCGAACTCCCTGCAGAGCGCGAGTCAGAAGAATGACGAATATGAACGCACTGAAAAGGAAACTGGCGTCTTCGACAAGACGGATTACATCAGCGGCGCCTTGTTCACGGCGCTGCGGAAACGCTTCGATGCGGTGAAGGCTGCGGGCGCTCCCGCGATCTCGAAAGTTGACGCGATCGAGGATGCGCCGCTCGCGGTGCAAGGCGCCGCGCCGGCCTCCGGCCTGTTCAGCTTCGACAAGTACAGCAGCGCCCCCATTCTGGCGGACGCGATTCGGGAGGCGGCCGGCAGCGCTGATTGGCAGCGCAGGCTCTTTCTCGTCCCGCGCGCGCACGTCACGCGGCTCGGCAGTACCGGTCAAGACGTGACGCGGCTCGAGGTGTTCGTCAATGGACAGCAGCGATTCTTGGATATTCAACCATCGTGCGCGGTTGTCGTCGCGTGCGGCACGATCGAGTCGACGCGGCTGGCGATCGAGTCGTTCGAGGCACCGCTCATGGGCCGCAACTTGATGGCGCACCTACGGAGCAACACGACGGTGCGGATCAAACGCGCGGCGTTCGGTCCCAACTTGCCGCAGCGCCTAGAGGCGGCGGCGCTCTTGCTGCGCGGCTCGATGCCGCAGCAGCGCTTCCACATCCAAGTCACGGCCGCTGCCGTCGCTGGTGCTGATCCGGAAGTCGTGATGTTCCACATGATTCCGGATATCGACCTCTTGGATCGCATGCTCAGCTCCGAGCAAGCCGATTCGATTGTCCTCACGTTCCGTGGCATCGGCGAGATGGAGCCGTCACGCAACGCCGATGCAACGAAGGCGACCGGTGCTACGCCAAGCTGGATCGATTTGAGTGATCAGCGCGACGAGTACGGCTATCGACGCGCCTGGGTCAACCTCGTCCCAACGCAAAAGGATCTCGACCTGTGGCGAACGATGGATGACACGGCGATCGAATTCGCGAAGGCCGTCGCCGGCGTTCCGGAGAACATTGAGTATTTCTACAACAAGGATGGAAGCCTGAACGCACCAGGCGCGGCATGGCATGCGGAGCCGCCGCCGCCGAGTACAAGCAACGATCGCAACGACCAGGCAAACAAGGTGCGCGACGGCCTCGGCACGACGCATCACGAAGCTGGAACGTTGTGGATGGGAACCGACCCCGCGGCGTCAGTGACCGATCTCAATGGTCGCATTCACCACAGAAACAACGTGTACGTCGCCGGACCGGCGCTGTTTCCCGCGCTCGGCTCCGCGAATCCGTCGCTCACGGCGCTCACGCTCGCGCGGCGGACTGGGACTGCCATTGTGGATCGGTCATTGAATCTCCAGCCGGGTTTTCGCCCGATTGGTAACGGGTCGTTACAAGGCTGGCAGATGGCCGGGTCCGGCGGCTTCATGGAACTTGGCGCCGGCATCATCGAGTCGGTCGGCGGCATCGGCCTCCTGTGGTTTACCGAGGAGGAGTTTGACAATTTCGTCTTGCGCCTCGAATGGCGCGCGTCCGACATCACCGACAATTCCGGTGTCTTCATTCGCTTTCCTGCGCTCGGCAACAGCGATCCCGCAAACGATTGGAGGCTCGCCGTCGACAAGGGGTATGAGATTCAGATCGACGATCGCGGCATCAACCCGGATGCGGGTACGACGAACGATCCCCTGCATCAGACGGGTGCGATCTACGCCATCGCCGCGGCGTCGCACCTCGCGTCGAAACCAGTCGGGCAGTGGAACACATTCGAGATTGAAGCACGAGGCCAGGACATTCGCATCCGTCTGAACGGAGATCTCGTGAGTCAACTGACGGGAGATGGGAGCCGCCCAGCGAAGGGCCACATCGGCTTACAGAACCATCATCCGGGATCGCGAGTGCAGTTCAGAAATCTCCAAATCGAGCTGCTGAGCGTGAGCGCGTCCGCCGGCGCGTTGTCGACGGCGGGAGGGGTCGGTCGCGCCACCAGCAGAGGCGTCAGCGGCTAGCGCGTCCCTCACGATCGTCAGCCCACGTTCGTCGAGATCGTGGAACGATTTCACGATCTCGACGAATGTTCGGCTGTGGAGATGGCGCGGCCTCATCACCGAGCAGAGTCGGCGGGATATCCAGGGAGGCCGCGCGTCCTTGCGACGGCTCTACTCGTATCGCAGCGCCTCGATCGGCGAGAAACTGGAGCAGGATAGTGCGCCGCGTCGCGCCACGCCGGCTCGGACAACGACGCGTCGAATCGCACGAGCGCCGCTGTCTGGCCGACGTGATACTAGCACGATGAGCGCGGCATTCCCCTCGCACGAGATGAATGCCAAGCGATCCGGCTCGTCGATCGTGAAGCCGTGCGGATGCTCCGAGCCCGGAAGATCGTAGCGCTGCACGATCTTCTCACTGATCGGATCGATCGCCACCATCTGATTCTTGGTCTGGACAGCGACGAAGATGCAATGCGACACCGAGTCATAGTGCGTGTTGCCCGCTTCGCCGCCGAGGTCGATCATCGAACGCTTGGTGCCCGTCTTCGCATCGATCACCACGTCGGCGCCGCCCGATTCGTCGGACACAAACACCTTGTCCGCGTTCGGAGCGTACGCGATGCCGTCTGGGAAGCGAATGCCGCCGACGCGATTGACGATCTTGAGTGTCCGATCATCGACGATCGCGACTTCGTGCGCGCCGGCCGCTGAGATGTATATCTGATGATGCACCGGCACGGTCGAGACGCCCGTGGCGCGGGGTACGTCGGTGATCTCCGTAATGACGCGAGCGCTGTCCGTATCGAACACAATAGTGCGCCCGGCGTTCATGTGATTCATGTAGATCCGCCCTGTAGACGGATCAAAGCTTTGATAGTCGAAGCGGTTGGCGGGGCCGGGAAGGGATATCTCACCAAGAAGCTTGAGTCCCGGGGCGGGCGTTTTTTGTGGAGCGGCGGCAGGTGTGCGCCACGACGCCGGTGTCATCGAGGTTGGCGTGGCGTAACACGCTTGGGCATGCGCCGCGGCACATGGAATCAGTGATGCTACTCCCTCAACGCCGACTTGAATGTATTCGTGTGAGTATCTCGCTCACCGGGCATTGCACACTACACCTACGGCTCGCGCTTTCAGCATTCACCCCGCTGGACGTCCTGACTCGGTTAGCTTTCGAGATGCGCCGAACGGGCTGGAACCGCATCATCGGGCTGTTCACCATGGTTTTCATGGCTCACTTGAGTTTGGTGAGCGCCGACCTCGTGTGCGCATCGCGCTCCGGCCAGCATTCGGCGATGGCGCATAACGCAACTTCCACGACGTCCGCCAGCATGGACGGAATGGATTCGAATGACATGCGGACGCCGACCCGGTCTACAGCAGCATCGCTCGTGTCGCCGTCGACCCGTGCCACCGACCATGCGCCGTGTCAAATTCCGTCGAGCAGCCACTGTTGCGACGCCATGACGGGTTGTGCGCTGACGCTTGCCACGACCGAGGTCCCGCGCGCGTCGTTGCCTGCTGGAGACGAGCGCGTGGCCGCCGCTCGTGCGCTCGTGCCTCTCTCTCGTCGCACGGCACCCGAAACACCTCCTCCGAAGGCGTAAGCCCTCACAGCTCGGTGTTCGTGAGCCGCTGATTCATCTCGGGTGAATCGGCGGGATCGATGCGCGATGGTTGGTTAGCCAACTGACGCATCCGGCTTTCATCTCGGATGACAGATGCACTCCAAGAAGACTCGTAGTTCTAAAACCCGCGGCACACTCGCCGCGATCGCCAGCTTCGTTCTGAGCTTCGCGTGTGTGAGCAGTCTCGGCGCGCAGCAAACACCGAAGCAACGCCGCGACTCAATCGCTCATGCTGACTCGGCCAAGCGCGCCATGGGCGCCATGCCGGGGATGGGCGGAATCCAGTCGCCAAAGCAGGCGAAAACGCCGTCGAAGTCTGCGCCGAAAAGATCGGCTTCTCCAGCTATGCCGGGCATGAAGATGTCGCCCCGCGATTCGAGCGCGGGAGCGAAGACCTCGGCCCCCCACTCGCAACGCCGAATCCCGGTCAAGAAAGACACGAAGGAGATGGCGGACATGGCAGGTATGAGCGCTCCGCGCAGCGCTCACGCCGGCGAAAAGAAGATGACCATGCGAGACACGGGCACGACCAAGAGCCCGATGCCTGAAATGCCCGGGATGCGCGATACGGCCGCCATGAAGACGATGCCGGGTAAACGCGACAGCACCGCGATGAGTCCGATGCCGGGAATGCGCGCCGGCTCGGACACGACGCGCATGCCCGCGATGTCGATGGTGCCCGATCCGCTCGGCGTCACGATGGAGCGAATGGGCTCAGGCACGACGTGGATTCCCGATGCGGTGTCGCTGCCGTCGCGCCGGTTCAAAGCAGGGCAGTGGGATCTCATGCTGCACGCATTTGTGTTCGGCCAGTATGACGAGCAGGGCGGCCCACGCGGTGGTTCCCAGATCGGATCGCTCAACTGGGCCATGCTGATGGCGAGCCACACGTTGGCGGGGGGGAGATTTCAGGCGCGCACGATGTTGAGCCTCGATCCCGCCGGCGTCACGCCGCGCGGCTATCCGCTTCTGTTGCAAACCGGCGAGAGCTATCACGGCGAGGCACTCCACGACCGACAACATCCGCACGATTTCTGGATGGAGCTCGGTGCGATGTATGAGAGACCGGTGACACGGACGACCGGCATCTCCTTCTACGCAGCACCGTCCGGTGAGCCTGCCCTCGGTCCAGTCGCGTTCATGCACCGGCCATCCGCCACGGACAATCCGTTCGCACCGATTGGACACCACTGGCAGGATGCGACGCACGTCTCGTTCGGCGTGCTCACTGCGGGCATCTTCACGCACGAGTGGAAGCTCGAGGGATCAGTCTTCAACGGTCGTGAGCCCGATGAGAATCGATGGGACTTCGATCCGATCAAGCTCGATTCGTATTCGGCGCGCCTGTCTTTCAATCCGAACGTCCGCTGGGCCCTCTCCGCCGGATACGGCTACCTCGCACACCCGGAGATTCTGTCACCGACCGAATCGATGCATCGCATCACGGCGTCCGCGATCTATGGTGCATCGCTCGGAACGGAGGGCCAGTGGGCGGCGACGTTGGTGTGGGGCGCGAACAAGCCGTCGACGGAACCGGGTCTGTCACACAGTATCCTCGTCGAAGCGGAGGCGAATCTCGATCGACGGAACACGCTGATTGGGCGCGCCGAATTTGTCCAAAAGACCGTCGGCGACTTGGTGCTGGACACGCCGCAGTTCGGTTTTGCCGCTGACCGGAGCTTCAACGTGGGTGCGGTGTCGCTCGGCTACATCCGCGAGCTGACGCAACTCTGGCACGCGTCGCTCGGCCTCGGGGCCATGGGTACGGTCAACGCTGTCCCGAGCGCGCTCACTACTGCGTATGGGTCGCGAGCCCCGGTTGGCGGAATGGTGTTTCTGAGGCTGCGTGCGGCTCGATCGCCCGGCAATGTCATGAGCGGAATAGGCGGCATGAACAGCAAGAAGCCGATGAGCGACGCGCATGAGTAAACCGATACGGGGTCTCCGATCGTCGCGTTTAGCGTTTCGTCGACACGCCGACCCCACCGCGACTCTGTGTCGCTCGTCTTTTCTGTCGCGAGGAGCGAAGGTGATATGGAAGAAGGAGACGGACGGCGATGCGCGATGATCCGGAGCTATCACTCCTGGTTACTCATATCTCAGTGCCTGCATCGGATC
>Ga0070683_100001012_pt1 | contig 21047 bp, 16 predicted proteins | sample KBSC713LmetaG_FD_64662 | JGI IMG/M metagenome (GOLD analysis project Ga0070683, IMG submission 64662) | Corn rhizosphere microbial communities from Kellogg Biological Station, Michigan, USA - KBS C7.1-3L metaG | ecosystem: Host-associated > Plants > Roots > Rhizosphere ... | reverse complement strand
TGTCGCAAGGCTATCGGATCGCCGCGGAGTGGTTGTGGCGCGGCCAGTCGCTGGGCAAGCGCGTGCTGCAGCTGCGCGTGGTCGATGAGCGTGGATTTCGGCTCAGCTTCGCGCAGGTCGCGATCCGAAATCTGCTGAGGTTTGTCGACGTGCTGCCCGGCGCGTATTTGGTTGGTGGATTCGCGGCGCTCGCCAGCCGGCGCGGGCAGCGGCTGGGCGATCTCGCGGCGGGCACGCTCGTCATCTGGGAACCGGTCGAGCCGGCGCCGGATCTCGCGCTGCTGCCGGGTGAAAAATACAACTCACTGCGTGATCATGCGGCGGTGATTGCGCGGTTGCGCCACGCAGTGACACCGGCGGAAGCGCGGATCGCGTGGCGTGCGCTCATGCGGCGCGCGCAGCTCGAACCGGAAGCGCGGGTGCGGCTGTTTGCGGATCTCGCGGGCCATTTCCGCCAGGTCACGCCGGTGCCAGCCGAGGCGGTGGACGGCGTTTCCGATGAACAGTTTGTGCGAAACGTCGTCGATGTGCTTTTCGCGAGCCGGACGTGAGCCGAGACGGAAATTTCGGGGCGGAAAGATGAACGAAAATTTTTCCGCTAAGAAACCGCGGGTGTGAACGTTTAATCACCAGAACCCATGTCCAACGACAATCCGCCAGGACGGGATCGACCCAATGAGCAATCTGGTTTTCTGGAACGTACTTTTGCCGAGCAACACGCGCCGCTGGTTCGTTATGCGGCGCGATTGCTCGGCGATGCGGATCGCGCACGCGATGTGGTGCAGGACACGTTCGTCAAACTCATGGCCCAGGAGCCAGCGACGGTGGACGGCCATGCGGTCGAGTGGCTTTTTACGGTGTGCCGCAATCGCGCGATGGACGTGTTGCGAAAGGAGCAGCGTGTGAAACGGTTTGATCCAGGCGAGGCGGAGCGTGTGACGGCGGCGGAGCCGAGGCCGGGTCGCGCGCTCGAACACGCGGAGACGCACGCGGCGGTGTTGCGGCTAATCGATCGATTGCCGCCGAATCAGCAGGAAGTTGTGCGGCTGAAATTTCAAAATGGTTTTAGCTACAAAGAAATCAGCCGCATCACCGAGCTGTCGGTGGGGAACGTTGGTTTTTTAATTCATGTGGCCGTGACGCGACTGCGCACGGAATTCGCCGCCCAGCGGCTGTAGGAGAAACGATGCGATGAACGATTTTAAGCTGTCACCCGACGACCCGAAACTCACGGCCTATGCGCTCGGCGAGCTCGAGAGCGACGCGCGCGCCGCGATCGAGGCGGCGCTGCAGCATGATCCGGAGGCGCGAGCTGTGGTGGAGGATATTCGCGCGGCGGCGGCGCAGATCGAAACGGCGCTGGCGCAGGAATCAAGCGAGATGGAACCAGAGGTTCGCCGCGATTTCCGTCCGCCGAGGAAGTCGATGAAACTCCTGCGATTTCCGCAGATTTATTACCTGATCGGAGGACTCGCGGCGGCTTGTTTTGCAGTGGTCGTTGCGTTGCATGAAACGTCGCCAAGACTCGAGAAGCACTACGTCGAGCTGGCTCTGCCTGCGGCGGCTCCGTCTCCGACTGCGGATTCGGCCGCGAATAGCGTGGCGAAAGCCAGCGCCGTGTCGGCGAGTAGCGCAGCATCTTTTCCCCAATCGAAGGTCGAAGTGCCGGAGTTCGACGCCAAAATATCGGGGTTGCTGGCGCAGTCGAAAAAGCCCGCGGAATTATCGCTTCAACTGGGGTCGCCGGAGACCGCGGGATCGCTTAGGCCGCTTCCGCCAAGGCTTGCTGAGCAAACAGCGAGTTTGGACGCGCATGCGATCGCGGGAGACGCGGTGCGGAGGAAACAATCGTTGGATGTGCAAATGGCGAACAAGCCAGTCGCGATTGATTCTGCCGCGGACAAAACGATTTCCGGCGCTGCTGGCGCGCAACCGCAGAGTCAGACTAACGCGCAGGAATCGCCGGCCCCCGTGAATGCCCGCGAGGCGACGACACCTGTCGCCGAAAACGATGCGGTGATCAAACTGAGCCCGTTCGAGGTCACGGCGTCACCGAATTCGCGATACGCCGCGGCCAGCACGCTCGCCGGAACCCGGTTGCAATCGAATCTCAAGAACATCGGTTCCGCCATCCATGTAACCACATCGGAGTTTCTCAATGAGATTCCAGCGGGCCGTGAATCTGCACTGCGTTATAGCAGCCCTAAAATCGGTGGCGGCAAACGGAGCGCACAGAATACGGAGGCATATGCGTACCGAGCGGAAAACGATTTTCTCACGGCGGCGGAGAACCCGCTGTCGACATTTTCCGCGGATGTGGACACCGCGAGTTACAGCAATGTGCGGCGGATGATCGAGGACGGGCAACGGCCGCCGATCGACGCGGTGCGGATCGAGGAACTCGTGAATTATTTCCCCTACCATTATCCTCCGCCGAATATCCCGACGGAGCGTCGTGAGGAGGTCGCGCTCACCATGCAGAAGGCCGCAACGCAGGCGCCCGACGCGCAAACGGCTCCGTTTGCCGTTTCGATGGAAGTGGCGGACGCGCCTTGGGCGCCGACTCACCGGCTGGTGCGGATCGGATTGAAAGGGCGCGAAGTCGGAGCAGGCGACCGTGGCGCGGCGAATTTGGTTTTTCTTCTGGATGTTTCGGGATCGATGGACGAACCGAACAAGCTCCCGCTCGTGAAAGAGTCGATGCGGCTGCTCCTCAGCCGGCTGCGCGCGGACGACCGCGTTGCCATCGTGACCTACGCTGGTGCGAGCGGGCTGGCGCTGCCGTCGACTCCGGTGGCGAAGGCGAGCGAGATCGTCGCAGCGCTCGAAGAACTGCGACCGGAAGGATCGACGAACGGCGCGATGGGCATCCAGCTCGCCTACGATGTGGCGAAAGCGAATTTCGTGAACGGCGGAATCAATCGCGTGATCCTCTGCACGGACGGTGACTTCAATGTTGGGGTGACGAGCGAAGGCGAGTTGACGCGCCTGATCGCGGAGAAGGCGAAATCGGGCGTTTTCCTCACGGTTCTCGGTTTCGGGATGGGCAACATCAAAGACTCCATCCTCGAGCAACTCGCCGACCGCGGGAATGGGAATTATGGATACATCGACGCGCGCCGCGAAGCGGAGAAATTGCTGGTCGAGCAGGTGAACGGGACACTCGTGCCGATCGCGAAGGACGTGAAACTCCAGGTGGAATTCAATCCGGCGAGAGTCGCGCGGTATCGGCTGATTGGTTACGAAAAGCGTTTGCTCCACCCGGAAGATTTCAACAACGACAAGGTGGATGCCGGTGAAATCGGTGCCGGGCACACGGTGACGGCGCTCTATGAGATCGTGCCGGTGGGCGCGGACGACGCGAAGCCGGACCCGGAGCACAGTGTGGACGAACGCGGCTACGCGGTTTTCAGCGGCGCATCGCCGACGGCTGGGTCGAAGGCGAAAGGAAATGCGGACGAGTTGTTGAGCTTAAAGCTGCGCTACAAGGATCCGGCGGCCGACGTGAGCCGGAAACTCGTTTTCCCGCTGAAGGATTCCGGCGGGCATTTCGCCGCGGCGAGCGGAGACTTCAAATTTGCGGCGGCGGTCGCGGCATTCGGAATGGTTTTGCGAGACTCGCCGCACAAACGTGCGACGACGCTGGCGGATGTCGTGGCGTGGGCGGAGCAGGGCGCGCGGACTGATCCGGGCGGATATCGCGCTGAATTTATCGGAATGGTGAAGCGGGCGCAGACCTTCATGCGCTGAGGGAATCCTCGTTGCCGGCGAGGTTGATGCAGGTGCGAGCGTTCTGCCCGCGGCCCGATCAAGAATGCGGGCGGGCGGGTCGCCTGCGCCACCTTGCTTTTTTCGGCTCGAGGTTCGGCTACCTCGAGCGCCGGCGCATTCCCGCGAAGCCTGCGAATGCGATCCCGCTGAGCAGCAGAGCCCAAGTGGCTGGCTCCGGGATCACGATGGGCGAAAAATCCAGCATCAAACTTGTGCCGGTGTCGCTGAGGCGCAGAGAGAATGTTCCGCCGCCGGATGATTGGAGAAAATCGCCGGCTGTGAGATTGAATTTCGCCGCGTCAAATCCGGTGATCGAATCGGCGGTCAGAATCGTCCAGCTATACGGACTGAAAAAGTTAAAATTAGCAGCCGGTCCCGGGCTTCCATCGGCACTGACTGCATCGAGCGTGAGATTGAACGGAGTCGCGGACGTCGCCGTGACGGTAACCGCGCCGGCGACATTGATGGTATCCCAACCACCCGCCGGATTCGTGGCGTCCCGCAGTTTCCAGTGATAGGTGCCACCGCTGTCGAAAATAAGCGCGGCGGCGGAAGTGAGGCCAAAGTTGAGTTGACCGGGAAGTTCCATGCCGGGAGACAGGACGATCTGGCCGTTGAGGCCGCCTTTGATATCGACCGACGAAGAAACATTGAAGGTGCCGGAGCCTGCGAGTGTACCGCTGTTAATGACCAGCGGATGCCTCGTGTTGAAGAAAAGATTGATGCCCGAAGCGACGGCAAGCGTGCCGCCATTTAGAGTTACGGTTCCCGCGCTGCCGAGCGCTTGATTGCTGGCTGCGATCACGGCAATGTGGGAGCCGATTGTCGTGCCGCCAGTATATGTGTTCGTGCCGCTGAGCGTGACTCGGCTGAGGACGTCCGTATTTGCACTTTGGATGCTTACAGCAGCGGACTGGCCGGCGGCGGTCGGACCGGAGATATCGCTGGCGATGTCCAGTGTGCCATTGACGGTCCACGTCTGATTCGCGAGGAGCTGCAGCGCCAGGCTCGAGTCGAAATCAACTGCACTTTCGGTTTGAGCGCTGAAATTGATCCCACCGCTGTCGATGCCGAGCAGCGCTTGGTTCGTGCCCTGAAACGAGTAACTATAATACGAATCGCCAAACTTCAGCGAATCCACATTCAGCGCTTGATTCAGCGTGATGATCGGCTGGAGCGAAGCATCGAAAGTGAGATCGACACCAGCTGGGGTGGCTCCGTTTGAGCCGGAAGAGCGAATCAAGATTGCATTGAGCAGGGCACCGCTCGGGCTGGCATACGCCACAGTGCCGGCGGCGCCAAGCAACCCGACCAGAAACAACGATAGCTGGATCCGCCTCATCGCAGGCAAGCTGCTACACCTGTTTATTACCCGCAAGACGAAAGGCAGCACCCTATCTCGTATCGGGGAAACCCCTATGACTAGTTTGCGCCCTAGTTTAGAGGGATTTTTTTACAAAGGGCTCGCGGCGATCATAAGTAAGCCTTCTTTTCCGAATTGTGAGCATAAGCTGGCGAATGCTGTGGGTGCGCGCTGGGATAGCGCCGAGCCGATTCCATCGCTATTTACCGTTGCCGCCGCCCGATTCGCGGAGAGCGGCCCTTACGATGAAATGCTCGAACTCAAAACAACCTTTCGATCTCCTTCGATCTATCGGAGGGCGCGGGGAATCGAGTCCTCGAGTGGGTGAAATCGAAGGGCCGGGTGTTCGGTCGCGCCGTCCATCTGGCAGACCGAGATCGCGCGGGTTCAGCATCGCGGCGGGCGGAATCGATTAACCGGCAGCTTACATTTTTTTTGTACCAAATTTTCCTCAATGAGTGTGAAATCGTTTCGGCCGTTTAGTCTTTAACCCCGGCGATTTATTTAATTATGGAGCATTCCTTGCCTGCGACCACGTCCACGGGGACATCTCGTGCACCTTGGATTTTGGTGGTGGATGATGAAGCCGCGATCCAGGAAATGCTTGGAACGATTCTGTCCATTTCGGGCTGGGCGGTGCGCACGGGGAACGGCGCGGCGGAGGCAATGGCAGTGATCGAATCGGCGCCGACGGCGCCCGGTTTACTAATCTGCGACGTCATGATGCCTGGCGTGGACGGACTCGAATTAACGCGCCGGATTGTCGCGCGGGTGCCGGGGATCAAGATTATTCTCATCAGCGGTCATCTCACGAATCTTTCCTGGTGGCCGACGGATTTTCGCGATTACCGCTTTCTGCCGAAGCCGTTTTCGCCGGAAGAACTGCTCAATGCCGTCCGGGATGCGTTCACCGACTCCGAGATCGTGGAGTAAAGCCCGGTCATGGATTGGAATCTCATCCTTTCGGCGCAAACGCTGCGGCTGGCCTCGGAGCTCCAGCAAGGCGACACGATCAATGGAATTTGTGTGATCAAAAATGTCCGGGCGAAAACATATTTGAAAGTCACGGCGAACCAGTGGCTCGTGCTGCAACGATTCGGACCCGGCCGGACGGTGCCCGCTGTATTCGATCAAGCCATACGCGAGCGGATCTGCCCGCGCCTCGGAGAATTTTTTGAGCTGATCCTGAAAGCCGCGGCCGCGAAAATTCTGCTCGAGCCCGGGGCGGAGCCGCTGCTTGTGCCCCTGACTTTTCCGCGGGTCGCGGTGCGCCCCAGCTGGTTTTTCTGGCCGCTGCTGCTGCTGTTTATTTTCGGCCTGGGCCTGTCGCTCGGTGTTCGGCCGGAATGGCCGAGGTCAGTCGTGGATTTATTCGCGGGTGCGGCTGCGCTCTCGCTCGCGCTGAGCACGGGCGCATTGATTGCGGGTTTGCTCCTGACCGGCGGTGGAGGCGAGGTGGGCCGGCCGCGCTGTCGCTGGCTGGTGCTGCTGCCGTTCCTCGACCTCGAGACGAGCGACGCGATCATGCAGCCGTTGCGTTCGCAGTACGCGATTTTCCTCGCGAGAGCGGGCACGCTGGCTGCGATCGTGGGACTCACCGTCTGGCACGAATCCGCGTGGTGTTTCCTTCCGCTTCTGGGCCTGGTGATCTATTTGCGGCCGATTCTCGGCGGACAATTATCCTCGTTAATTCAAATCGCGTGCGGACGCCAGCTGAGCGACGCGGAGCATTCTTTTCTGTTTCCGCCGAACTGGCGGACGGGAGAACGCTGGCGATCGCTCAAGCGGTCGCTGCGCGAACGCCGAAGCTGGATCGTCGTTCTCTACGGCGCCATCTGGATGCTGGCGGTGATCTTCATCGCGGCCCGGCTCATGGACTCGCCTCCGTGGGCAATGGCGTTTTGGCAGCATAGCGGATTACAGATTCTGGTGGGGACCGGCATTGCGCTGCTGGTGGTCGCGCTCGGTTATCTGGGCTGGGAGTTCTTCCATTTCGCCCGGGAACGGGCGCGAGCCCAGCGGGAAACAATCCGGCAATGGAAGTCACGCTGGTTCGGCGCGCGGAAGCTGGTCGTTCAGGAAAATACCAAATTGCAGGTCATGGTGCAGTCGCCGTTGTTAGGCACGCTCGCGTTGGCCGAACGCAAACGGCTCGCGCCTTTGCTGCAGGAGATCCGCGTTGGCTATTGGAAATCACTGCCGCCGCAGTTTGGACCGAAGCCCACCCATCTCGCCGTGATCGCGAGCGGAAAAATTCGGTTGCGTCGGGTGCTGCCAAACGGTCGCAAGCTTTCGGTCCAGGTGTTGACCGAAGGCGACGTGATTGGGCTGCACGATCTCGCGGAACCTGGCCGGATCGCGTACACGATGGTCACCGTGACGCCGGTCGTTTTGCTGGCGGTGGAGCGGGCGGCAGTGCAGGAAATCCTTGCGCGAATCGGACGCGCGCTGCTGACGGACGCCGTGTTGAAAGTTCCGTTTTTGCGGCGGATCCCGCTGTGTCAAAACTGGCACGTGCAGGCAGTCGAGCGCTTCGCCCAACTCTCAAAACTCGTCGATTACGCCGAAGGCGACGTCATTTTTAGCGAGGGCCAGAGCGTCCGCGATTTCAGCATCATTTTCCAGGGCGATGCTGAAGTCATTCGTGCGACAAAAAAGCCGGCCCTCGTCCGTGCCGGCGAGTTTTTCGGCGAAGTTGAATTGCTGCAAAACAGCATTTCGAACGTCACGGTTGTCGCCCGTCGCCACACGCGGTGCCTGCGAATCGAACGTTCCGATTTTATGCGATTTGTGACTCATAACCACATGGTCGCGCTCGAACTCGAACGCGTGAGTTCGGCCCGGCTGGGCCGGCCGATTTTACCGCATCCCCGCGCCGCTTTCCCGGAGCCGTTCGGCGAGGGTGGCGGATAAAATAAATCGCGTCCGGAAACGGTTGCGTCGTTACAACGCGGATACGACGGAATTTTTTTGGAACGTCAGCTTTTCAGCAGCGGCTGGAGAATTTTCCAGACAGTTTCGGCAATGATGGCGTGCCCGCGCGCAGTCGGGTGAATGCGGTCCGGTTGGTTCAATTCCTCACTGCCGCCGACGCCTTCGAGCAGGAACGGCACGAAGCTGGCGTGATTCTTTTTTGCGAGCTCGGGAAAAATCGCGGCGAACTCGCGCGCGTAGTCCTGGCCCATGCTCGGAGGAATCATCATGCCGGCGATCACCAATTTCGCGCCTGGATATTTGCCGCGCACGCGATCGATGATGCCTTGCAGATTCGCCCGCGAAACCGCCGGCTCGATTCCGCGCAGACCGTCGTTTCCGCCGAGCGCGAGCACGAAGATGTCGACCGGCTGGCGAAGGATCCAATCGATGCGGCGGAGGCCGCCGGCGGAAGTTTCGCCGCTCAACCCGGCATTCACGACTCGATAAGGCAGATGTGCCGTCTCGATCTTTTTTCCGATCTGGGCCGGGTAGGCTTCATTCGCGGGATCATCGAGTCCATAGCCGGCGGTCAGGCTGTCGCCGAAGAAGACGATGGTTTTGAGATTCGCGGCGCGCAGTGGGGAAACGGCGAAATACACGAAACCCACGAAGAAAAAGAGGGACCAACTCGTTCGATGGGGCAGCGACTTCAGCATCGTTTTCGTGGGTTTCGTGTATTTCGTGCTTTCTCCAATGAGTGACCAGACGATGCTGAAAGTCGAGCGGCTGACCAAGACCTACCCGACCGCGGCGGGTCCGTTGACGGTCTTGCACGAGGTGAGTTTTTCGGTGAGCGCGGGCGCGAGTGTCGCGATCGTGGGCCCGAGCGGAAGCGGAAAAACGACGCTGCTCGGTCTCTGCGCCGGCCTCGATCAGCCGACTGGCGGAAGCGTGACGCTTGCGGGCGAGTCGATCGGAAAAATGAGCGAGGACGCACGCGCGCTGGTGCGGAACGCGCATGTCGGTTTCGTTTTTCAAAATTTCCAGCTCGTGCCGACGCTGACCGCGCTCGAAAACACGCTCGTGCCGCTCGAACTGCGAGGTGATGGTGGCAATGGTGCCGAGGTCGAGGCGCGCGCGCTCCTCGAACGCGTCGGCCTCCGTGAACGCTGCGACCACTACCCGGTGCAGCTTTCCGGCGGAGAACAGCAGCGCGTGGCGCTGGCTCGGGCTTTTGTGAACCGGCCGAAGATTTTATTTTGCGATGAACCGACCGGAAATCTGGATGGCGACACGGCGCACGCGATGGTGGAACTGATTTTCGGCCTGAACCGCGAACGTGGAACGACGCTGGTGTTGGTGACGCACGACCTCGAACTGGCGAAGCGCTGTGGACGAATCATCCGCTTCCGCAACGGCGCCGTGGTGAGCGACGAGGTTTTTGAGAACCACGAAATACACGAAACACACGAAAAGGATCTATGACGGATATCGTCTATCGCGAGGAATCGTACCGGATCATGGGCGCATGCTTTGAAGTTTATAAAGAAAAAGGCTGCGGTTTTCTGGAGGCGGTTTTCCAAGAATGCCTCGAACTCGAATTGGGCGATCAAATCATCCCATTCGCCGCCCAACCGAAATTGCTGCTGAGTTATAAGAATCGCCGTCTCAGGCAAACGTACACCCCGGATTTTATTTGTTACGACAAGATCATCCTGGAAATCAAAGCGGTGACGGCCGTTTCCGACGAGCATCGGGCCCAGGTCCATAACTATCTTCGAGCAACGGGTCACCGGCTCGGGTTGCTCGCTAATTTTGGTCATTTCCCCAAACTCGAATGGGAGCGGATCGCACTCTGATCTTCTTTCGTGTGTTTCGTGTTTTTCGTGGTTCCTCCCATGATTTTTATTCTTAAAATGGCGTGGCGGGATTCACGGGCTTCGCGGCGGCGGCTCGTCCTGGTTTCGTTTTCCATCGTGCTCGGGATCGCGGCGCTCGTCGGAATCGCTTCGCTCGGCGACAATTTGCAGCGCACCGTCGAACAACAAACGAAATCGCTCCTCGGCGCCGATCTCACCATCACCTCGCGGCAGGATTTTTCGGCGGAGACGCTCGCGTATTTCAAAACGCTCGGCGGCGAGATCGCGCAGGAAATATCGCTGCGTTCCATGATCGCGTTTCCCACGCGCGGTGATCAGCGCCGGCTCGTGCAGGTCCGCGCACTCGAAGGGAATTTTCCATTTTACGGCGAACTCGTCACCGCGCCCGTGGATGCGATGGCCAAACTTCGCACGGGCAACTACGCGCTCCTCGAAGAAACCATCCTGGTGCAATTCGGCGTTGAGCCGGGTGATGATGTGAAAATCGGGCAGGCGACCTTCAAGGTCGTGGGCTCGCTGAAAAAAATTCCCGGTGAGTCCGCCGCGGTCGCGATGTTTTCTCCGCGGGTTTACGTGTCGATGGCCGGGCTGGAAACGGCCGGGCTGCTCAAACACGACACGTTCGCGACGCATCGGCTGCACCTGAAGCTGCCGCCGGGGAGAGATGTCGAACTGCTCGTAAAGGAGTTGCGCGAAAAATTCCAAGGCCAGCGATTGCAGTTCTCGACCGTGGAAGAGCGCAAACGCGACCTCGGCGAAAATCTGAAGGACGTGTATTCGTTTCTCAGCCTCGTCGGATTCATCGCGCTTTTTCTCGGAGCAGTGGGAGTGGCGAGCGCGATGCACGTGTATGTCCGGCAAAAGATCGCGACCGTCGCGGTGTTGCGATGCCTCGGTGCGAGCGCACGGACGAGTTTCGCGATCTATCTGGTGCAAGGTTTCTGTTTGGGCTTGATCGGCGCGGTCCTCGGCGCGGCGGTCGGCGTCGGCGTGCAGGCGCTGCTGCCGCAGGTGCTCAGGGAATTTCTGCCGTTCCAGGTCGAGCTGTTTATCTCGTGGCCCGCGGTCGCGCGTGGAACGGGCGCGGGTCTCGTGATCTGCGTGCTGTTCGCGCTGTTGCCGCTGCTCAGCGTGCGTCGCGTTTCGCCGCTGCTCGCGATCCGTTCCGCTCAAGGCGAAAGCACGGCGCCGGATCCGTTGCGGCGCTGGCTGTATGCCGGAATCGCAGTCGCGATCCTTGGATTTGCGATTTTGCAGGCGGGAAACTGGAAGGTCGGGACGGGATTTGCCCTGATGCTTGGCGGCGCGTTTGGCGTTTTGGCGGGTTTGGCGCGGATCATCATTTGGGTGGCGAAACGTTTCGTGCCGCGACGCGCACTGCCTTACGTTTGGCGTCAGGGTTTCGCGAACCTGCACCGGCCGAACAACCGGACCGTCCTCCTGCTGCTCTCGCTGGGACTCGGAACATTTTTGATGCTCACGCTCGTGCTCACGCGCGCGACGCTGCTGGCGAAAATTGCCGGAATCGGCGGCGGCTCGCGGCCGAATCTCCTGTTTTTCGACGTGCAGGAGGACCAGGTGGCGCAGCTCGAAACGCTGGCGAAAAAAAACGGGACGCCGCTGATCGCGCGCGCGCCGATGGTGACGATGCGGCTGCTGTCGTTGAAGGGCCGCGGCGTCGAGGATCTGTTGAAAGATGGAAAATCGACGATTCCCAGCTGGACGTTGCGGCGGGAATACCGGTCGACATTCCGCGGCGCGTTGAGCGATACGGAGAAAGTGGTGGCGGGAAAATTCGTCGGACGCGTTACGCCCGGGGTTGCCCGTGTGCCTGTATCCGTGGAGGCAGGACTCGCGAAAGATCTGCAGTTGAAGCTCGGCGATGAACTCGCGTTCGATGTGCAAGGCGTGCCGCTGACGGTTTACGTGGCGAGCTTGCGGCAGGTTGAATGGCAACGGATGCAGCCCAATTTCTTCGTGGTGTTTCCCGAGGGCGTGCTGGAACCCGCGCCGAAAACGTATATCGCCGCGGTCCGCGCCGGATCGCCGGCGGATTCGGCGAGGCTTCAACAGGCCGTCGGCCGGGACCTGCCGAGTGTTTCGGCGATCGACCTCACGCTTATCCTGCAGACCTTCGACGGAATTTTCGCGAAGGCCGCTTTTGTAATCTCGTTCATGGCGGCGTTCACGGTGGTGACGGGCGTGATCGTGCTGGCGGGGGCGATCCTGGCCGGACGCTTCCAGCGCATTCGAGAAACCGTTCTGCTGCGCACGCTCGGCGCGACGAGGCGGCAGTTGCAACAAATTCAGTTCGTCGAATACGCCGTGCTCGGGATTTTGGCGGCGGCGACGGGCGGCGTGCTCGCCGTTTCGTCGAATGTGCTGCTCGCGAAATTTCTCTTCAAAGCACCGGTGGTGTTTTCCCCCGTGGCGCTTCTCGCGTCGGTCGCCGGCGCCGTGGCGGTGACGCTCGCGACGGGACTGCTGACCAGCCGGGGCGTGACGACGCATCCTCCGCTTGAAGTGTTGCGACAGGAGACATGAGTGCGTGTCCTTTTTGACGATGAAAAGTCCCCGAGTCGTTACTTTCCACTACACCCTCCGCGATCCATCGGGCCGCGTTATCGACACGTCCGCGGGCGGCGAGCCGGTTGTTTTTCTCGAGGGCGCGGGGCAAATTATCGATGGCCTCGACGAACAACTTCGCGCGGCGACGGCCGGCGAGAAGATGCGAGTCGTTGTTTCTGCAGCCAAGGCCTATGGCGAGCGCGATCCGGCCCAGGTGCAGCGGGTGAAACGCGCGCGCTTGCCGGTCGCGGACAATTTGAACGTAGGCGATTCATTCCAGGCCGGTGCGGACCGGCATGCACCGATCGTCACGATTGCAGGCTTCGACGGCGACGACGTTTTGCTCGATGCGAATCATCCGCTGGCGGGAGTCGATCTGACGTTTGAGGTCGAAGTGATCGCGGCCCGCGGGGCGACGTCCGAAGAGCTGCGGCACGGTCACGCGCACGCCGGCGCGGGAAGCGACCGGGGGTCCGCCTGAAGGCAAAATTGTTATTGCGAACCAACGAACAAGGACGAGGACGTGGACAAGGCCGTCGAATCGAATTGTTTCGTCGATATGCTTCTCGCGTTCCCCGCGATGATCGATGTCGATGGTTGAGTTGCCGGAGTCAAGAAAAGCAAAAATGCGGTGAGAATTTTCCTGTCGGCCGACAGTCTCGGCGAGCCGAGCGGGGCGTTTTGAAACTCTGCTTGGTTTTGTTTTTGTTCGGGTACATTCGTCGTTCGGTAAATTCACTTCATGAGAATTCTCGGAATCGATATCGGCGGATCGGCCGTCAAGGGAGCCCCGGTCGAAATCTCCACCGGACGACTACTCGCGGATCGTGTGCGCATCGCGACGCCGACGGCGCTCACTCCGCTGATGATGAGCCGGGCGGTTGGCGAGATCGTCAGGAATTTCCGCTGGCGTGGTCCGATCGGAATTGGCTTTCCGGGTGTCGTGCGCGATGGTCTGACGCTGACCTCGGCGAATTTGCACGCCCGCTTCATCGGTTGCAATGCGCGCGCGCTTTTCGCGCGGGCGACGCAATGTCCGGTCGCACTGGTGAATGATGCGGACGCCGCCGGCCTGGCGGAAATGAGGTTTGGCGCCGGGCGACGCGCGCGCGGTTCGGTGCTGCTGCTCACGCTCGGCACGGGCGTGGGATCGGCATTGTTTTATCGAGGCGTTTTGTATCCGAACAGCGAACTCGGGCATCTGCCGATCAAAGGGGAATCGGCCGAGCATTTCGTTTCGGCGGCCGCGCGAAAGCGGCGCGGGCTCTCGTGGGCAAAGTGGGGCAAGGAACTCGGCCGGTACATCCAAACGCTCGAGCGAATCCTCTCTCCCGAACTGGTCATCATCGGTGGTGGCGTGAGCGCGAAAAACGAAAAATTTTTCAAGTACGTGAAACACGTCGCGCCCATGGTGCCGGCAACCTTTCACAACCAGGCCGGCATCGTCGGCGCGGCGTTATGGGCGGCGGAACAACGGTGACCTTCCTGTCGATGCGCGCGGAAATTCTCATCATCGGACAGGGTCTCGCGGGGACTTTGCTGGCCTGGGAGTTCGAACGCGCGGGCATTCCATTTGTCATCGCTGACGCGGGCCACGCGCATGCGGCTTCCCGCGTGGCCGCCGGTATTATCAATCCAATTACGGGACAGCGCATCGTGAAGAGCTGGCGGCTCGACACGCTGCTGCCGATCGCGCGTGAAACGTATCAGGCGCTTGAACGGGAGCTGGGAATTCCGTTGTGGCGTGAAATGCGCGTGCGCCGGCTCTATCTGAATGAATCGGAACGACGGATACTCGCGGAGAAGCAGGCGAAGGGCGATCTGGCGGACTACGCAAGCGCGACCGACGGTGATGGTTTCTGGATTGAAGGCGCGGCCCGGATTGACCTGCCGGCCCTGATCGGCGCGGCGCGTTCACGCTGGTTGAGCGCAGGAAAACTGAGGGAAGAGCGGGTGGATTTTGCGGCGACGCGAGACGCGCATGAGCTCGTGATTGACTGCACCGGAGCAGCCGGAGGTCCGTTTGGATTTGTGCCGTGGCAGTTTTCCAAAGGTGAATGCCTGAACATCGCGATCGAAGGACTTGCTCCGGATGTTGTGCTGAACCGCCGGCATTGGGTGCTGCCGCTGGGCCCGGGAATTGCGAAGGTCGGCGCGACCCACCAGCCGGCGCGGCGCGACCAGGTATTGACCGCCGAGGCGCGCGCGGCGCTCGAGGCGAGCGTGGCCGCAATGAGTCCGCAGGCTTTCACGGTGACGGATCACGAGGCCGGGGTGCGGGTTTATCTCGCCGATAAAAAGCCCGCCATCGGCCGTCATCCGTCTGATCCGCGGCTCGGCGTGTTTAACGGTTTGGGTGCGAAGGGCGCACTTTTTGCGCCCGGTCTCGCCCGGCAGTGGGTCGGTCATTTGATCGATGGCACGCCGTTTGATTCGGAACTGGATGTGGGACGCTTGTGGCGCGCGCCGCGCTGAAGGCTCCGTCGTTTGCACGGGGATTCCCGAAAGTACCGAGATTTTTCATTGTGAGCCGCACCGCGCCGGATGCACTGAGTGTGCCGCGATGCGAGGTTAACTTCCTTGGTTAGTCCTCGCTGAGCGTCGATTCGTCGCGCGCGGCCGTCGATTCATCGCACGCGTTCACTTATGCACTTGAATCAGACCGCGGGTCGCCGAAGAACGGCAGGGCGTCGCATGAACAAACGCTGGGCCAAACTTGCCGCGGTGGTCGTTGCCGCTGCGTTCATCGGTTCGGCGCTGACGTTGGAACTCTACTTCAACAGCCGCGCCACGGAAATGGACGTGGATGTCGTGGATATTGCGATACAGCAATTTGGCCGGGCGGCCATGTGGGCGTTGCTCGCTCCGTTGATTTTGATGATGCGCGACAAAATGCCGCTCGGTCGGGGCCACTGGCTCGCGGGCGTCGGTTTTCATCTGGGGGCGAGCTTCACGGTGATGGCGACCTATTATCTCGGACGCCTTTGGATGATCTCGTGGTTGTTTCCCGAACACTGGGGTAAATCGTTTTGGTCGATGGCGTGGAGGAGTTTTTACGGCCATAACCTGATCGATATGGCGTACTATTGGGGCGTGATCGCGTTCGGTTACAGCCTGGAAATTTATCAGAAGTATAAAAACGAAGAGTTGAAAACCGCGCAGCTCGAGCACCGCTTGATCGAGACCGAATTAAAGGCGCTGCGGGAGAGGCTGCATCCGCATTTTCTGTTCAATACCATGAACACGATCGCGGTGCTCGTGCGGGAAAAGCGAAACGACGATGCCGTGAACCTGCTCGCCCGCTTGAGTTCGCTGCTGCGGATGTCGCTCGACAACACGGGAGCGCCGGAGGTCACGCTCCAGCAGGAGCTGGATTTTCTCGCGCACTATGTCGAAATCCAGAAGGCGCGATTTTCCGACCGGCTGAATGTCGAAATCATCGCGGCGTCCGAGGCTTTGGGCGCGCGAATTCCGAATCTCCTGCTGCAGCCGATCGTGGAGAATGCGATCATCCACGGCATCGCGCCCAAGACCGCGCCTGGACACGTGACCATCTCGGGACGCGTCGATTCGGGAAAACTTTTTTTGGAAGTGCGCGATGACGGGCCTGGAATCATCGACGGCCAAACGCGGGCGAAAGAAGGTATTGGTCTGGCCAACACGCGCGAACGGCTCATGAAAATTTACGGTGACCACGCGCAACTTCTCCTGCGGAGCGAACCGGGCCGCGGGGTCTCGGTGCAGATTATTCTGCCTTATCGGGTTTGAAAAAATAACGACGCAACGATCGATGTGCTCCCGAGGCTGATTTTTTAGAAGCATCGAATACCCCGGAAAGATCTTCCAGCCGCATGAACCCCCATCCGACTTCTCCATCTCTGTTTTCCACTCCCCGAATTCGCACCGTGGTGGTCGATGACGAGCCGACTGCGCGTCGTGGCGTCAGGCTTTTGCTGGAACGTGACGAAAGCATCGCGGTGATCGGCGAAGCCTCGGGCGGGATCGAGGCGGCGGAATTGATCGCGCGCGAAATGCCGGCGCTGGTGCTCATGGATGTGCAGATGCCGGGTTGCGACGGATTTCAAGCGCTGGCGCGGCTGGGCGGAGCGACTATGCCGGTGGTCATCTTTGTGACGGCCTACGACGAATACGCGCTTCGTGCTTTTGAGGTGAACGCAGTCGATTACTTGCTCAAGCCGTACGATGACGCGCGTTTCGCGTCGGCCCTGCAGCGAGCCAAGGAAGCGGTGCGGGCGCGAACGGCTGATGCGATGGATCTTCGGTTGCATCGCTTGCTGGACTATCTCGAATCCAGCAAGACAGCGCGGCCGGAGAGTGCCGGCCGCATCCTGGTGAAATCGTCCGGTGAAATTTTTTTCCTCAAGGCGGAGGAAATCGACTGGATCGAAGCGGAAGGCGACTACATGAAATTTCATGTCGCGGGTAAGGTTCATCTGATGCGCGAAACCATGGCCCGGCTTGAATCGCGGCTCGACCCCAAGCGTTTCATCCGGATTCACCGATCAACGATCGTAAACATCGACCGGTTGCGCAAACTGAGCCCCTCGTTTGCCGGTGAATATGCGGTCGTGCTGCTGGACGGCACGAAATTGAAATTGAGTCGCGGGTATCACGACGGGATTGCGGCGCTGTTGAAGCAATCGTTGTGAGTCGAGTGCGGCGTGGAGACTGGCAATGGCGCCGGGGCTCAAATTCTGATTTCGCGGCAAAAATTTCTGGCAATCGACAAAGCCGTCACAAAACGAAAACGCGCTGCAAGCCGCTTCAGAAGCTGCTTAGGAGGCGCTGTGGCCGAATCTGTCGCGCAATAACGCTGCCCGGCCGCGAAGTGCGCGGCGTTCGTCGCATTTTTGCAACATCGGAGCCCCGGCCGCGGTTCTTCCCGCGTGCGTCGATTGTGGTGTTCCTTGCTATTGCTATTTCTGCCGGCGGTTCTCTGTGCGGCTGGTCCGCTGGAGAACGTCCGCCGGGCGCGCGCTTTGGTTGGTGCGGAAGTGTGGTCGCGAATCATCCGGATCGAAAATACGAACAAGCGCAGCGTCTATCCGCGCGTGACGGTCGCGCTGGTGTTCGAGTTCGGAGGAATCCTGTGGTTCTATACCGACACGGACGGGACACAGAGTTTTTCGCTCCGAAAAAATAATCTCGCGGCGGAAAAGGCCGGCTTCGGGCCTTTGTTGCGCGACATCGAGCCCGGATTTTCGAGTTACACCATTCTACCGGACCAGCCGCCGTTCGCTCGCCAATTCGAGAGAACTGAAGCGCCGCCGAATGCGTGCTTTCTCGAAAGTGTCGCAGAGTTGCGGAAGCTTTCCACGCGCGGCGAGCTGGTTTTGAGCGCCCGCTTGCTTTCGTATTATATAAAGAAAAGCGACGGCTTGTTCGGCCACACCGTGCTTACGTACAAGACGCCGCGCGGGACTTTTGTCGTCGATCCACTGGTTTCTGCCAGGCCAACCGAGGTGAAGCGCGGGAACGAGGGCGATGCGCTTTCGCTGGCGCGTGCTTTGCGGCCAGATCAGGCTGTCGCGCAGGCGCGCTGGGTGCCGACCGGGTTTTCGTCGACGGCGCCGCTCGCCGTGTCCGCGACGACCGCCAGACCTGCGAATCGGCCCGGATAGGATGCGGTTGCTGCAGCGGACGTTGCAAAAAATTCCCGTTCGTGGCGCGACTGGATGGGGCGTCGTGGAGTCGAGAGCTCGCCGGGCGCAGGGCGGATTCTCGCTTGCCCGCTGCGCGATGGCGGCGTGGAGTTGCGAGATGCGTCATCACCTCATCGGCAGTCTGGCCGTTGCGCTGTGCCTCACTACGATCGGCCGCGCCGACATCGACCCGAAAAATTTTGATCCGACGGTCCGGCCGCAGGACGATTTCGACGAGTTCGCAAACGGCGGCTGGAAAAAAGCCCATCCGGTGCCGCCCGCTTACAGCCGCTGGGGCGCCTTTGATGAAGTTGAAGAACACAACCGGGCCGCCATTCACGTCATCCTCGAACACGCGGCGAAAGCGGAGAACCCGAGTGCGATCGAGAAAATGGTCGGCGACTTTTATGCGAGCGCGATGGACGAATCCGCGATCGATGCTGCCAGCATCGGACCGCTTCAGCCCGAGCTGATGCGCATCGCCGCGATCCAAACCGTGCCCGAGGTGCAGGCGGCAATTGCGCACCTGCATCGTTTCAAGATCAACGTCGGTTTTGCGTTCACGTCCGAGCAGGACCCGAAAAACAGCACGATGATGATCGCGGCGAACGGGCAGGGCGGGCTCGGTTTGCCCGACCGCGATTATTATCTGCGCAAGGACGAAAAATCGAAAACGTTGCGCGCGCAGTACGTCGCCCACATCGGCAAAATGTTCGAGCTCGTCGGCGAGTCGCCGGATGCCGCGAATGCCAGCGCGAACGACGTCATGATGCTCGAGACGGCGCTGGCGGAAGGTTCAAAAACGCGCGTCGAGTTACGCGACCCGCTGGCGAATTATCACAAGATGACGCTCGCCGAGTTGCAAAAACTCGCGCCGCATTTCGACTGGCAGGCTTATCTGAATGCGGTCGGAGTCGAGCGGCCCGGCGACATCGACGTCGGCCAGCCCGAGTTTTTGCAGGCTTTCGATCTGGCGCTGGCGGCGAAGTCGGTGGCGGCCTGGCAGGCGTATCTTCGCTGGCATCTGCTCCATGAGGCCGCGCCGTATCTGAGCACGGTTTTCGTGAACGAGACGTTTGATTTTTTTGAGAAAAAACTCACCGGTTCTCAGCAGCTGCTCGAACGCTGGAAACGTGCCTATGCCACGATTGACGGCTCGATCGGAGAAGCGCTCGGGCAACTCTACGTCGCCGAAAATTTTCCGCCGGCCTCGAAGGTGCGCATGCTTGTGCTCGTGCAGAATCTCCGCACCGCGTTGCGTGAGCGGTTGCAGACCCTCGACTGGATGGACGAGCCGACCCGCATAAAGGCGCTGGCCAAGCTGAACGCATTTGGTGTGAAGATCGGTTATCCGGACAAATGGATTGATTACGGCGCACTGACGATTGATCGCGGTCCGTACGTGCTCAACGTGCTCCGCGCGCGCGAATTCAATTTCATGCGCGACATCGCGAAAATCGGGAAACCGGTGGACCGCACGGAATGGCACATGACCCCACCGACGGTGAATGCCTATTACAATCCGACGATGAACGAAATCGTTTTTCCCGCCGGCATCCTTCAGCCGCCGTTCTTTGATGCGAAGGCGGACGATGCCGTTAATTACGGCGGCATCGGGGCGGTGATTGGTCATGAGATGACGCACGGTTTCGATGACCAGGGAAGGCAGTTCGACGCTCACGGCAATCTCGTGGATTGGTGGACGCCGCAGTCCGCGGCGCGCTTCAAAGCTCGAGCCGCCGCCATCGTGAAACAGTTTAATGGATACGCGGCAATCGACGATCAGCATGTGAATGGCGAGCTCACGCAGGGCGAGAACATTGCCGACCTCGGCGGATTGAAAATCGCGGATGCGGCGCTGCAGAAAGCGCTCGCGGGCAAGCCGCGCGAGAAGATGGCCGGTTTCATGCCGGAGCAGCGATTCTTCCTGAGCTGGGCGACGGTGTGGCACCAGAATATCCGGCCGGAGGAGTTGCGCCGGCGATTGATTGTCGATCCGCACGCGCCCGCGAAATTCCGGATCAATGGCCCGCTGTCGAACCTCGATGAATTCGCGAAGGCCTTCAACATCCCCGAAGGCGCGCCGATGCGCCGTCCCGCAAATGAGCGAGTGGCGATTTGGTAAAGGTGGGTGAGCACGCGGACTTCAGCGTCGGGAAGAATCCCGAGAGTCCTTTTTCGTGAGAGGCCCTGGCATTTTCCGGGTTAGTTTTTGCTGATGTGCCCGGTGGCCTTCAGTTTCGTTTCTCGGTTCATGTGCCGCGTCGATTCGCGCGACGGAATTTCGCGTGTTGAGTCGGGCAGTCCGAACGGGATAGTTGCTGCCAGTAAAAATCATGGCGTCTTCCCCTGTTCCACGCGTTGAGCCGGTCATTGCTCCGGAGACCGTGATGCGCGAGCTCACGGTTCGCGGGGTTGTTCTCGGAGGCGTCATCACCCTGCTGTTTACTGCGGCCAATGTTTATCTGGGACTAAAGGTCGGCCTTACTTTTGCGACTTCGATTCCGGCAGCGGTCATCTCGATGGCGCTGCTGCGAGTGGTCGGTAACTCCAACATTCTCGAAAACAATATCGTCCAGACGATCGCCTCGGCCGCGGGTACGCTCGCGGCGATTATTTTCGTGTTGCCCGGCTTGATCATGGTCGGCTGGTGGCAGGGGTTCGCGTACTGGATCACCGTGGGAGTTTGCGCAATCGGTGGCACACTGGGCGTCATGTTTTCGGTGCCGTTGCGCCGGGCTTTGGTCACGGGCTCCGACCTGCCTTATCCCGAGGGTGTCGCCGCTGCGGAGGTGCTGAAGGTCGGTTTCGGGTCCGCCGAGGGCAAGGAGGAGAACGCCAAAGGGCTGCGCATGATCGTAGTTGGTTCAGTCACTTCGGCGGGTT